>Ga0116229_10013670_pt1 | contig 11433 bp, 8 predicted proteins | sample S1TSphgellanicum_3_FD_87313 | JGI IMG/M metagenome (GOLD analysis project Ga0116229, IMG submission 87313) | Host-associated microbial communities from peat moss isolated from Minnesota, USA - S1T2_Fc - Sphagnum magellanicum MG | ecosystem: Host-associated > Plants > Peat moss > Unclassified... | reverse complement strand
GACCGAACTCATGGCGACGCTGCCCGGGCTCAAATTTTATTCCGTGCGCGGCTACGTGGCGGGAGCCCCCGTTCGGTACGACGTCGGAAACGCCGAGAGCATCGAGTTCGTCCCGATGAGCAAAATGCTCGTGATCAAACCGCCCCGATAGTGCGCGGGCACGCCGCTCCATAAAGGGGCGACATGCCGCGGGTCTTGCTCAATCAATTACCGTTTTGAGCCGGCCACGCGTCTTCGAACGCACCAGTAGTGGCGTAAGACCGACAACGGGATGGCCTTGAGCAGGCACTACGGTCAAACCCTAAAACATTGATAATTATAGCTTTTTCCGTACTGCGACCGAATTGCGCGGGCGCGTCACCAGCAACCGGAGCCAAAAACATACGTTTTTGGAATGGAAGTTGCAATTCATGCGGGACCGAGCTCGAAATGCATATGTAAAACCAATTGGGATGTTGTAGCGAACGCCGGAAACCCCGGCGATCAGTCGAGCCGGAGGGAATGGGAACTCGTCGAAATCATAGGGAGAATTAAAATGTCAGCAATTCGCCAAAAGATCATCGGGACTAAAAGTCTCCAGGTCGCCATTACAGTCGCTGCAGTAATTCTCAGCGGACACGCGGTATGGGGTGCCGACGCTACACCCGAGACGCCGGCTACGGCCGGGGAAGGAGATGTACTGCAGCAACTCATCGTCACCGGGACGCGTCAAAAGGGCATCGTCGCGGCCGAGAGTGCGGCTCCAATCCAGATCATCGCCGGGGATGCATTGCAGGCGACCGGCAAGTCGACCCTGATCGACGCCCTTGCGCAGCTAGTGCCTTCATTTCAGGCGCAAGCCTTCGGCGCGGATATGGCAAACCAGACTCTGCAAGCCCGGTTGCGCGGCCTCTCGCCCAACCACGTTCTGGTGCTCGTCGATGGCAAGCGCCGTCACACCACGGCCAGTCTCGCGATTGACGGCGGCTCGGCTTATTCGGGCGGCGCGGGCGTGGATCTGAACTTCATCCCCATGGCCGCCGTCGATCACATCGAAGTGCTGACCGAGGGAGCGGCAGCCCAATACGGCTCCGACGCGATTGCGGGCGTCATCAACATCATCCTGAAGAAGAACAATTCCGGCGGCACGATCGATGCACAGTATGGCCGTAATTTTGACGGCGGCGGCAACACCACCAAGGTCGAAGGCAACGTGGGCTTCGCGCCGACCGAGAATTCGTTCATCAACCTGACCGCGCAGGATTCAAACCACGGTCACACCGACCGCGGCAATCCCGATCCGCGCACGAATCCCGCGTACTGGCTGACTTCCAGCAACGCGGGCTATCCGAACACCAACATTCCGCTGGTACCCGGCTATCCGGATATCAACTACATCCAGGGCGATGCCGAAACCCATTTCAAGCTCGTGGCTTTCAATGCCGGCGTGACATTGCCCGGGGACATCGAGCTCTACTCCAACGGCACCTATGGCAATAAAGAGGCTCAGTCCTACGAAAACTATCGCGTGCCGGCCAAGGTGTCCTATAACCCCGCGACGGCGGCGACGACGGCGGCCCAGTATGGCCTCACGCCGCCGCCCGCCGGCGCGGTCATTGTGACCTATCCCTACCCCCTGGGCTTCGATCCGCAAGAACAGAGCGAGGAGGACGATTTCCAACTGGTCGCAGGCGTCAAAGGCTCGTTCGCCGGCTTCAATTGGGATCTCGCCGAAGCCTACGGTGAAGACCATCTGAAGGTCTTCACCATCGATTCGGCGAACGCCACGCTGTACGCCGCCACCGGCAGTTCACCCACAAACTTCTACGACGGCAAGTTCATCTCCACCCAGTCCACCACGACCCTCGACATCAGCAAGGACATCGACTTGGGATTGGCCGGGCCGCTGACCGTCGCAGTCGGTGCAGAACATCGCCGCGAGACCTGGCAGCTGGGAGCCGGCGACCCGGACTCTTATATCGGCGGCGGCGCGCAATCGTTCCCGGGCTATTCCGCAATCATTGCAACCGAGGATGCCCGCCACAGCGACGCCGGATACATTGACTTCGCAGCAACGCCGGTCACGGGGTTGAAATTGGATGCTGCGGGACGCTACGAGTCCTATTCGGACTTCGGCGATGCCACGGTAGGCAAGTTCACGGGCCGCTATGACTTCAACCCCGCGATTGCTCTGCGCGGCACCGTCAGTTCCGGTTTCCGCGCGCCGACCCTGGCCGAGGAACATTATACGAATGTCAACGTGGGTCCCACCACCGCCTTTGTGCAGCTGGCGCCGGACGGTCCGGGCACGAGCCTCCTCGGACTCGGTGGCGGCCTCAAACCGGAGCGCTCCACCAACCTAAGCTTCGGTGTCGTGTTTCGTCCGCTGGATACGCTCACGGCAACGGTCGATTTCTACCAGATCGTGGTCACGAACCGAATCGTCGCCAGCGGCAATATCAATGGTCAGACCACCAACTCACCAAACCCCGGCGCCACGCCTTACCCGGGCGCGGAGAACGTCACGGCCGCCATCGCCGCCAGTGGACTCTCGATCGATCCCGGCGTACTCGCCAACGGCACCACGGGTATCAATCTGTTCGCGAACGGCGTAGACACCCGCACGCGGGGCGTCGACTTCACGCTGCTCAGTCCGCAGGATTTCGATTTCGGACACATCGACTTCACGATCGGCGGGACCTACAACTACACGGTTGCCACGAAGGTCGCCGGTGGAACTCCCGAGATTGGCGGGCAAGCCCTGTTCGACGCGCAGGCGGTCACGGCGCTCACCAGCCAGTCGCCCCGCATCACGGTGAACTTCGGTGCGCACTACACGGTGAGCCAGTACTACGTGGACTTGCACGAAATCCTCTATGGCAAGAGTTCGTCCTGCGACAATCCGGACAGCGACACTTCAAAGACGCCGTACGGCACTCCGTGCGCCACGTATTCCGGCGGCCTGTATTACTACGAGGACCACATTGGCAGCACCGTGATCACGAACCTGGAACTGGGCGCCAACCTGACGGATAGACTGACGCTGGCCATCGGCGCCAACAACCTCTTTAATCGTTATCCGAACCAGGTCAACGCCGCCAACACCGCCGTCGAGGCGGCGGCTTTCGACAACGCCGCGGTCGAGAAGTATCCCCCCTTCTCGCCGTTTGGCATCGATGGCGGTTTCTACTACGCGCGCGTGCATTTCAAGTTCTGAACAGGCGACTTTAAGCGCAAGCCCGAGATCAAGAGCGTCAGCATTCGGCTGACGCTCTTCTCGATCGTTTTGAGCAAGCGATCGAGCATGTTCGACAAAGCTAAAGTTTGACGCGTAAGAACAGCAGATAGGATAACGGGTCGCCGCCATAGCTCGCATCCAGGACCTTCGGGTAGCGATAGACGCTCAACAGGCCGCCGACCCCCATATGGGCGTGGCCGAGATGCGCAAAGTCGTAGATATAGCCCACGGACAGACTGTTGATCGTGAAGGTCCGGCCATAGAGCGCCTGCCCCGCCGTGAACAGTTCGTCTTTCGCGACGCGCTCAGCACGTCCGAACACCGTGTGCGCATCCGAGACGATGACCGCCGACTCGACCAGCCAGGCATCGCTCGCCGCACCGATGTCCGGCGCATTGCGTCCGAACGCAAATGTCGTCTGCCACTGAACCGTCGCGAGCATGCGGTTGTAGCTGGCGGATGCCGTCGTGCGATGCACGGAGATGTCGGGCTCGAGTTGCTCGGGGCTGGCGAGCCTGCCGCTGCTGATCTGCAGCGCGAGATCGCGGGTCGGATTATAGGACAAACGCGCCGAATACGAGTCGAACCGCCGCAACTCCACATCATAACGATATTGATCGGGTTCGCGCCCGTTGAAGCCGGACGCTTCGAGCTTGACACGATCCCACACATAACCGGCCGTGACGACGCCGTAGGTGATATGCGTGGAGTCCAGCCAATGATGAGTGAGGGGGGCCTCGGGATCGTCCATGCCTGAGAATCGATGCATGAACGCCGGTGGACCGAGCGCCGGCTCGCCGGCAAGACCCCCGTAAGCGAAGACCGACTGGCGCGATGAGATATCGACGCTGTAGGTGAGTGCGGCTTCCATGAGCAAATTGTGCGGATGCTGGCGGTCGATCAAAGGGTGGACGCCGTCCGCCGACTCGCCGGTTTGAAACAGCTCCGGGTAACCACTCTTGCCCATCAACGGGTCCAAGGATCCCATGACTCGCACGCCGAACGCACCGTCGGTCGTATCGCGACGCGCCATGAACATCAACATGCTGCTCGAGAATGTCTTCATGTCGCCCCGAGGTCCGCCCTGATCGTCAAACACGAGATCGGCAAAACCGTGCCACATCGTCATCCAGGGATCGCCCATGTGATGCAGGCCGTCCATGGGCGTCGAGTCCGGCTGCCAACTCGTGTCGGACGACTCGCGCGACATGGAGTAAGGTCCGTCCATGCCCGGCATGGCCATCGTGGGCATGGCCATGCCGGGCATCGACATGGCTGGCATCGCATCGTCTGCTGCAACCGGCGCGCCGACTGCGAGACACAGGGCTGCGATCAGCGCGCGGGGCCGGAATGTCACTGCGGAATGCGGCATGGCGATACTCGAGATCTTGCTACCAGCGATCGGATATTATGAGTGAACCCATAGGAGCTACTGCATGTTGAAACGCATGTTCTTGGATCATCCGTCATCGCTCGGGGAGACCTACTTTGAACACCAGAGGCATGCAATGAGCTTCGCCGCATCGATGTTGTTCGGGGCGGCCGCTTGTTTTCTCCATGGCCTCATTCCTGCCGCTTGCAAGACGACGGGTAGCCGCACGGTGATCCGGCTGCACGAACGCATGACGATCGCGCGCAAACTCAAGGGAACCGAGGAATTCACGATTTAGACCGTATGTGAGAGCGGCGCGCCGGACCGGCACGTCACTGCGGGACGGCGACCCGGCTGTTCTCGAGCCGCTGATGCAGATACTCGGTGAAAAATCCATGCATCAGGAATCGCTGGCTCAAATTCCACGGACCGACGAGATAATGGGGGTACTTGTTGTACGCGAGTTCGACGATCGTCGGATCGCCGATGATCGCGGCCACGCGCAAGGCGATCGCCTGGTCCAGATTGAAACCATTGATCGAGTCGCGGTACTCCTCCGCGGTCAGCAGCAGGCAGAACAGGCACATGAACAAGGCATGCGCTGTCTCGAAGTCGACGACCTGAGTGCGGCGGCGCGGCTCCGCGCCGAGCGCGGGATCGATCGGTCGCCAGTGGCGCCAGCACAGGGCGTCCGCCGACACGGGGCCGCGGCGGCGATCCCGGGGCGGCAATTCGCGCAGCAGGCGGAATAATTCCTGATCGTGGCGTACGAAGGAGTCGCGCCGCATGTCCTCGATCCGTTCGGGATACAGGGCGATCGGTGCGACATTCGTAGGCTCACCGTTGTCGAGCAGGAAATTCAAGATGTTCGATTCGGTGGCGAAATGTCTGAGTATCAGACGGTTCGCCTCGGGACTCACGAAGTGGCGGCAAAATCCGCAAATCGTCCATTGCAGCAGGCCATGCGCGCGGAACTGCGGCAAGGGCAGGCGCTTCAAGAACCAGACGAGGTGCAGGAGTACCGCGAAGCACAACTGCAGCAGCGGACGCACGCCCCAGCGCAGGGGATTCTCGACGTCCCGCAACCACAGTTCGGCCGCCAGCGGGTCGATCGGGATCGCGGTGTCGGCCGCGACGGCCTCGAGCAGCGGGCTACGGCGATGAGTCGGCTTGCCAGGCAAGATCGATCTCCTCGAGTTGCAGCGCATACAGGCGACCGACGACGGTCGCCACGACAACCATGTCGGCGGCGACCCCCGCGTTGCTGCATAGACGATTGAGCAGGCCGTACAATTTTTCCATGTGCGCGCCGTCATTGCCTCCGTGATAGCGCAGGAATACGGTCCCCACGCGGCTCGCGCCCAGAGTCTCCTCGATACGCGCCGCCCAATCGCCGGCCATCTTTTCGCCGAGCCCTTCGATTATCCACATCGCGCCGAGCATACCGCCCGGGTTGGGTTCGCTCGCACGATGCATGAGATAACCATGCAGCGCTTCGGAACCGGGATTGCGCCGCTGACGCCGGATCCTCTCCAGGTCGCCGCCGCTCGTGACATAGTCGCGCTCGAGAATCTCGTAATCGCGGTGCTCGGCCTGTGCATGCCCGATCACGATTGAGCGCACATCCGCATGCTCCCGATCGAAGCTCGAGGCGCAACGCGTGATCCAGCGCGATCCCTCCACGACCTGTTGTCGCATGTGCAAGAGCAGGCGCAAATAGTCGTCGCGCGTGAACGTACCGGCATTCAGGCGTTGTACGATCGGCACACGCGCGAGACGCCGCTCGAAGTCGAACCAGACGCGCAGCAGTTCGCGCATCGTTTGCTGCGCGAGGTCCGAGAGCGTCACCGCCGCGGATTCCGCGACCGGAGTGCTCACTCGGCCTCCACGATCGTCATGTGCACGTAGGCGGTGTTGAACCGGCCGCTCTCCGGAACCATGCAGAGGAGCGTTTCACCATCGCGGCAGCGGCCATCGCGCAGAAACTCATCGAGCATGATCATGATCGAGGCACAGCCCGTGTTGCCACGAGTGTAGAGGTTGGAATACCACTTTTCGTAGGGTACGGCTGCACCGCAGGTCTCCAACATCTCATAGATTCTGCTCTTGAAGTGATGCGAGGAATAATGGCACAGAAAGTGGTCGACCCGACCAAGGTCGAGAACGCCCTCGGCGATCAGGCGCAGAGCGCCGTCGACGCCGAGTTTGACCATGTTTTCGAGCAGTCGGACGTCCTGGCGGAGCAGTAGTGCACCGGCCGCCTCCGCGTCGGCATAAGTCGGCCAATCCTGCCAAGTGCGGGTATCGCCGCGGTCGGTGGGTGTTCCGATGCTCATGCAAACCGGAAACGCATCCGCGTGCGAAAAGCTGCGGATCCAGTCGATGCGCGGGCAGCGGCCGCGAGCCGTCGTCTCGAGCAGCCAAGCGCCGGCACCGTCCGAAAGCATCCAGCGCAGGAACTCGGCATCGAAGTCCGGCGATCCGTCGAGGCCCGCAGCCTCGTAGCGGGTGTTCTTGAACAGGCGCGAGGCCAGTTCACTGGCAACCACGAGCGCGCTCGACTGATCGCCGACGCGCAGGTTGTTGAAGGCCGCCTTGAGCGCCATCGTCGCGCTCGAGCAAATCCCATGGGTGGTGTGCAGCTCGATCTCAGACATCTCGAGACCGCTCTGGACCATGCTGCCGAATCCCGGAATGACGAGGTCGCCTTGCGTCGTCGCGCAGCTGAGCATGCCCACCGCGCGCAGAGGCAGCGGTGCGGCTGCCATGCAATTGCGGACGGCGGCGATGCCCATGTCGGCATTCGAGTGCGTCGTGCGGTGTTCGTGGTCGATTGCATAATGCCGGGCACGGATGCCGTTGGCCTTCAGGATCCGCTCGCGCAGCCGGCTCCGCTTGCCGTGCACCAAGCCGAGGATATTCTCGATCTCGTCGTTGCCGATCTGCGGCCCCGGCAGGAACGAACCCGTGCTCGTGACGTAGACGCTCATCGGGCGGGCCTCTGAGCGCGCAGCGCAGCCCGCAAGCAGCGCACATTCTCCTCGAGATACGGGAGAACGCAGACAATGATCATGAATTCAAGATAGTGATAAAGATAATGCGGTCCTCCGATCGGGGCAGCGAGCCGATGCAGCGTGAATTCGCCGGTGAAGTCGCCCGCCAGGATCTTGCGCACGACGTCCCAGTTGATGATCAGAATGAGCATCATGAGATACAACGGGATCGTCGCCATGTAATTGTGGACATGCACTTCCCAAATCGAAATCTTACGCAGGGGCGTCGCGTAATGAACGTCCCAGTGGGCGACGAACTCATGCGCCACCCAGGCGAGGAGGCACAGCAGCAGGATGATTCCGTTGACCCGAAACAACAGACACAGAACGATCGGAATGCCGAGCTGCAGTCCCATCAGCGAGTGCACGAGCGATTCTCTGAGGCCGGAGGTGCGCTCGATGCCGGTGTTGCGATGGCAGGCCCAATCCAGTGCGCCGGCAATTCCCCAGAGGGGCAACAGCCCGTACAGGATCAACCGGACCAATAGATCGGTCGTGTTCTGCATGACCACTATTTAACATGTTGCGGTTGGGCAGGCGAAGCGCGGCGCTCCGAAATGTGACGCATATGTCGAGGCGGAGTTAACCAGACGCAAGTGACAGATTAAACCCTCAGCCACGCAGGTATAAAAATATGATACGCAGCGTCGCCGCGCGCGCTACCCGCGCCGGCCGCCTTGTCGCACCTTCCAATTCCCCTGCAAAGTGCAGCTGCGGTCTCTCGCGGCGGCATCGCGAGTGTGAGTTTGCGTCGCCGAGAAAGCCGCGGGATCGGTTTTGGAAGTCGCGACAGGAGATCGAACGATGACTTTCGCATTTCTCGGAACGGTAATCGTCGTGTTTGGCCTCGTGTTGCTGCTCGAGCGGACGCCCGGGGACGGAGCACTCCTGTCCCGCCCCGCCGGGCTATGGCGCTGGCTCACGAGCGGCAACTGGGCGGCGAAGATCGGTGGCGCCCTGGTCAGCATCGGCACCGGTGCGCTGCTGCGTTATCTATTATTGAACGTCGCATGGCCGGCGAGCGACAAGATCATGGCCGGGGTCGTGCTCGCGGCCACCCTCGGTGCAGCTTCGGGCGCGATCGCGCCACGTCCCGCTCGACGCGCCATCTCGCTCGCGCTCGCCGGTGCCGCGCTCGCCGTGGCTTACCTCACAGCCTATGCCGCCTATGGATTCTTTCAATTTGTCAAAGACCTGCAGGCGCTCGGGCTGCTGTTCATCGTCGCGAGCGTTGCGACCGTGGTCGCGATCACGCGTCGTTCGGTGTCGCTCGCCGTCCTCGCGATGCTTGGCGCCTACTTGGCACCTGCATTCGCCCTCGAGGCGCCGGGACCCGTCGAGGTCAACGGCTACTACCTCGCCGCGAGTCTCGTGACACTCGTCATGGTCTGGTCGCGGGGCTGGCGGCCGCTCATTCATCTGAGCTTCCTGTTCACGCTCGCCGGTGCGGTCTTCTTCTGCTGGACACGCGGGTTCTACGAGCCGCAGCATTATGCGCAAATGGAGCCACTGCTGCTCGGACTCGTGGCGGTGCATCTTGCGATGCCGATCATGGAGGTCGCACCACGACCGTGGGCGGACGATCAACGAGGCGAGGGTTCCTGGCGCCATCGCTTCGATGAGTGGTATTTCGTGGCACTGCCGCTCGTTGCGGCAGCACTCACGTTGCTGCTGGCTCCGACCCTGCGGCGCGAAGGCGCCTTCGGCCTGCTTGGCCTTGCACTTCTATGGGGGCTTGCCGCCGGCGCCGAGCGCGTGCGCGCGGGCCGCGGCGGCTTCCGCTACCTCTGCGTCGGGTCGATGTTTCTCGTGGCGGCGGGACTCCTTGCCGTCATCGACATCCCGGTATTCCTCATCGCGGCCGTGCTTCTCTGTGCCGTGATCGTTGCGGCCGAGCGGCTCGAGCTTCATGGCGCAGCCGAGTTGTTGGTCGTGGTGCTTGCGCTCCTGAGCGCCGCTGCTTACTCACTGCAATCGATCTTGCAGCCGGAAATCGGCCTGCCGTTTGTGAACGGTCCGTTCGTCGAGCAACTCCTGCTGGGCATCGCACTCCTCACGGCCGGGCGCGCGTGCGTGAGGCGCGATCGGACCGCCGCACCGATCTTTCTGAGCTACGGCGCCGCATGGTTGCTCATCGTGATTGCGCGAGAGATCGGGAGGCTCGACTCCGAGTACTTGGCCGAGATCAGCTATGGCGGCGTTCTGCTCGCCACGGTCGCGATGAGCGTCGTCGCGCAGGTGCGACGACGGCCGCCGAATCTTCTGCTGATGGTACTTCTCGGCGTCGCGCTCTTGGCGAGCGGTGTCGCAAGCGCGCCGCGTTTGGCCGTCGCTTGGCTGCTGCCGCTCATGCTCGCTGGTCAGGTTTTGTATTCGGTGCTCGCGCTACAGTGCGACCGAATGGCGCCCGAGGACGAGGCTGCCCATGATCTCGTCGGCGCTATCGCTCGCAGCCTGCTGCCATTGCTGCTCGTACCGTGGGCTCTCATTTTCGCGAGCCATCTGTCGAACCCGCGCATCGACGTGCTCTGGACCTTCGTAGTCGGGAGCGCCCTCGGCGCGTCGCTCCAAGCCCGGTGGCTCGTGCGTGCGACCTGCCGCCAGCCCAACTGCCTATCTCCGGTCGGCTTTTTCTTGTTTGGCGCGCTCCTCTTCCACGAGACTCTGCTGCACATCGACCGAAATGCCTGGGACGTCGCCTTTGAGGTGATCGCCGTCGCTTACCTCGCGGAGACAGCGCGCTTCCTGTCGGTTGCCAAGACGCAAAACGCGCGCTGGTTCGGCTATGCGGCCATCACCGCGGTAGCCTGCGTCACCGCGGCCATGGCGCTCCGGCTGTTCGGGCCGGCCGGGACACTGACCATTGCGGCACTCGACGACATGTTGCTGCCCGCAATGGTCTCGCTCCTGTGGGCGGCGATCGGCGCGCTGCTCACCTGGAGCGCGACTCGCAAGCATTCCAGGACTCTCTGGAGCCTCGGCGCGCTGCTGCTGATCGCGGCGGCGGTCAAGCTGATACTGTTCGACTTCGGCTCCCTCGGTGAGCTCGGCAACATCTTAGCGACGAGCGGCGCGGGCGGCGTGTTTCTGCTCGTCGCGTGGCTTGCGCCGTTCCCACCGAAGAGCATCTCGGGGCCTGCCGAGCATGCCGGCTCTCACCCGACTTCCTTGTGAAGTCTGATGATTTGGGCGGTCATGATGGGGGAGTGGAGATATCGGATATTCTGGTCGAGACGGGTACGAACAGTCTCTCGTAGGAGTCAATTGATGCCCCACGTCGTGCAACCCGCAGCGCCACTCACCGGCGTCGTGCAACCGGTTCCCCATATGGATGAAGAGGGCTTATCGTGCTTCAAAGAGGCACTGGCCGTGAGTCGATGTTATCTAGAATATGGTTCCGGTGGCAGTACAATCTACGCGGCCAATGTTGCCCATGTCCCGACCGTCCTCTCGACCGAGTCGGATGTCACTTGGCGAAACAGGGTCTTGGAATCTATCTCCGATGCAAGTCGCAGCAAGGTTCATGTCGAATACTGGGATATTGGCGAGGTCGCGGAATGGGGATATCCGAAAGATCAGTCAAAGATTGGGAACTACTGGGGCTACATGGCGCAGCCCTGGCGTGTCGCGAAAGAGCAGAACCTCGTGCCGGACACGGTCCTGATCGACGGACGATTTCGGGTTGCGTGTTTCTTGTTCTCCCTGCTAAGCGCGCGGATCGGGACTAAAATCCTATTCGACGACTACCTGGATCGACCACATTATTTTGTCGTTGAGCAATTCTGCCAGTT
>Ga0116229_10013669_pt1 | contig 11433 bp, 8 predicted proteins | sample S1TSphgellanicum_3_FD_87313 | JGI IMG/M metagenome (GOLD analysis project Ga0116229, IMG submission 87313) | Host-associated microbial communities from peat moss isolated from Minnesota, USA - S1T2_Fc - Sphagnum magellanicum MG | ecosystem: Host-associated > Plants > Peat moss > Unclassified... | reverse complement strand
CAATATGATTTAGGAAAAGATGGTGACAATGGAATTGCTATGAATAGTGGCATTGGAGTTTGTACTTTGTACAATGTGAGGAAACTTAGTGCAAAATCAATTGATTAAAACAAACATCAAAGATTTGGTCCTCCAATTTCATGGTCATTTGCAATGTATAGTGTGGAATAAAGTTGTAAATAACTAATTTATTTATGCAACATGTGATGTAAAAATGACAATCAACCAAATTTCTACTCAATATTTAAAATAGACCAGAAAAATAGAGATTTTTTTAATAATAAAAGTGTTTTTTGAAAAAATATAAAGTTGTCAAGAAATTACAACTATTATTCTTTAACTCCGACTCATAAAATATTGGAAGTACATTACATAATCAATCCTTCAAGTATAATTGTTCTTCAGGTATTTGTTCAAATGAAAAATCTCCAACTATGGTTCAAAGTTTTGATTTTAAATTTTATTTAATCTATGTTACAAAATCTTATCTATTCAATGATTTGTTTTTGACAACATTATCAATGTGTTACAAAAAAATGGGGCAATGACCTTCCAATGGAAAAAAAGAAAAACGAATTGCATTTGGAAAAAGTTGCGTAGCTTGTCATTCAAACTTGGGTAGGGGTGATTCACCAACATTTGCAACACCTTTATTATCCAAATTTGTCACCAATAAACTTTAGGTGGGAAAGAGTTGTCATCATATCCATTGGATGGAGGGTTTTTTCCAAGTAGTTTCCACACCATGTTGGAAAACATGAAAGTTGACCTACTGAAATCAATGGTTGCCTCCTAGAAAACCACCCTAAATCTATGGTCACCGCTTAAAAGTTAAAGGTTAGGTATTAGATTTTAGCCTCTAAGTTGTAGCTTGTAGCAACTAACAACTAGCTTGTAATTGTCACCCAACAACAACATTTGATTTTTCTCATTATCTTTACAACTTTACCATGTAGCCACACATGAGTACCTTAAAAGGGCCAAATGTACATTTAATAAAAAATGTGCATTGAACACAATACACATTGCAAGCCTACAAGACTCATCATTGGTGCTTAATGTACATTATAATAACTAATGATTACTAAGTTCAACTTGTTATTCTAGATGGAAAATCATTAGACAAACACCTATGTAGTGTGACAACATGTGCACTACATTGTGAATTTGGAGTTAATGTTGTGACAATGTGACCTGAAAAATAAAGGTTCACAACTTACAAGATTTCAATGTTGCAATAACTACTAACAATGGTGGCATTGCAAAGTTGTTGAACAGTGAAAGATTATCAATGGCTTGATGGGAGAAGGTGCCAAAATTTTCAATAATCAATCTTTAATCATCATTAACAAGTGCAAGTTGCAACAATATTTTTATCATTCCAAATGGTGACATTGGAATCCAAATACATGAACAACTTGTATAATGTAGATTCATCACTTTAGATATGTCCATTGCCCATAAAATAAGTACTTTGTTACTACACATGTTTAATGTTTAGTGTTTGCATTAAGGTTTTAAATCTCAAACTCTAAACTCCATTTACAATTTGATATTACAATCGATAGTTTTAACTTCTATAGTCTACTATTCAAGCCTCAAACTTATCACTTCATTACTTGCATTAAGGTCCAAAATCCATAATGTTGAATCTTAAATGCAATTTGATGTTATAACTTGTAGCTCAATGCTTTCATTAGGGTCCACACTCCATAATGTTTTTGCTGCTTGCATTAATCTCCATTGTTTAGGATGTTGATTTTAATTTTTGACGTTTGAAGTTGAATGTTGAAAATAATATGAATCTCGTATGCTTATACTTGCTTAAAGTTTGTGATTTGTGAATGCACATTACACAATATAATAACTAGTTATTGAGTTTTATCATAAGTCTTCATAACCCCTCTTATGTTTCCTCCTAATTTTCATTTCAAACGGGTTTTGGGAACTATTGTACTTAGTAATGTGGCTTTTTCCAACACATCTACTTGTGAGAAGGAAACTACACCAATATCTGATTTTTTCCCAAGGAAAAAACCATTAAAAAAATAAAATGAAATGAATTGTTCATTTCAAGATATGTGGGCAATGAAGTTTCCATGCATTGAATCTATTTTGGAAAAAGATGGGAAGGTTATGCAAATGAGGTGCAAAGTAATTACCCTTATTGAAAGGAGAAAGAAATTGTTGGTATCTAAGCTTTGATTGCTTGTAAAGGCATGGTGGATGCAATAAGGTAAAAGGTACCACAACCAATATTTTAATGGGTATTTGGTTGCACACCATGAATTGCAAACATAAGAGAAACTACAAGTTGATGCACATGAAATTTTTTAAACCTATGGCTTAACAATTGCAAATCAATGAATAGAAAGATTTTTAAAACATGTGGTCCAATTTGCTTTTAATTTTTTGCTTTTGAAGGAAAGTAGATCACTTACTAATTTGGAATCAATACCTCTTCAAATTCTTTAAAAATAGTAATGTTCCTCTAATCATTAAGGTGAAAATGTTGGGGGGAGGGGGTATCTCAAAATCTATTTGTGATGTTGTGTTGAAGAAAACTAAAGATATTGTTACAAGTTATAAGTTTTTGGCTATGTTTATTAATGGAATTTCAACTAGTCACCATATTCAATCTTGAATATCAAGTGCTGCATGTGTATGTTGTACAAGGATGAAGGAAGGTGCTAATATCATTAATTTTGGAAGAGGTCTTAGGAAGGGTAGGAGTTGATCTAGCATTTCTAAGATCATTCTTGATGCATTGTTGAATTTGGAGGTGTGACACAAATTAACTTAGGGGAGAAAATGGTATGTGTTGGTGCAAATGATGTGGTTGTGTTCGAAGGCAAACACAATGGGTGTTTTTAGTACAATTAAATGACATGGCAACACTTCATATGGATGGTGTTCATTGTGTTACACTTAGAACAAATCTTATAATTCAACCTCTTTCATCTTTTCTCGTGGTCTCTAGGATTCAAAGTTTGCTACAAACCTTATATACATATTTCAGTCAATGTCCCAAGCAAACATTGGAGTTGCAAAACCTTACTAAGGTTTTGGAAATGAAATTATTGAATTTTTTTGAAATGTTAAGACCTGCTAATTGAACATGTTATCATCAACAAAAGAAAGATTTGTAAGAATATCCTACTTTGGTGGTCTATATGTTTAGGAAACAACACTTATGGCCAAAATAAACTTGGAAGACCTTCTTAACCTTGATATCTTGTTAGTGATGTAATGTTTAATGAGACTTTTTCACATCGTGCATGTGTTGATCAAAAGAATTCAAGTTAGGGATGTTTTTACTTGTTGATTTGTGATTGTGATGAAATTAAACCAAATGGAGTTGTATAATTTTTACATAGATTCGTTGATGAAGTATTTGGATGATGTCTTTATGTTGTTCAACAAGGTTTGTGATTAAACTTATAACCAAATTCAACTCCAATGGTTGAAATACCAAGCAACAAGGCTTGAGTTATTGGTTTCTTTCTTTTATGGTTATCAATATTGGTTGCATATAAGAGGTACAAAAGTGGGGACATTCATGCCAATTTTTAAGGTTGAGTTTCAGTTGGTTGTGAATCAGGTGAAAACAAAATGTATATAAATTACAAAAGGTTTGACAAGTGAGTTAGCAAGGTAATTCCCTAATCAAAATCTTGTGAATGTTTTGGGCATTAATATTATTTTTCCCCAATATTAAGTATTATTTGATATTGAAAATATTTTTTTCATGCATCTATCAATTATGAAATCTTATTTTGGTTTCTTGAAATGGATGGAGCCCAATGGGGTTTTAATAGCTCCTTTGTTGGATTTTCAAACCCTAGATTTGTGAACCAATTTGTTCAAGGTTACAATGTTGCAAAAAAGGTGATGAATCTTGTCATTCGTTTGTGCAAATTATTGAAGCTTTTATAATGTTAAAACAAAAAAAAAATAGAATTCATTAAAATGGTTAAGATTACATGTTGCCAACTTGTGGGGTTTGTGGAAAATGACTAGACTTTTAACACCTTTAAGGTTTATAAAACCGAAGCTTTACAATCACTTCAGAGTGCACTTGGACTTGATTGTTTGTATGTTTTCACAACAATCCTTCACTCTTAAATCATTTCCCCTATGCACAAACTATACATGCATGGAAGAATTATAAATTGAATAAATATCAATGTGAATCAATAGCAAAAAAAATCAAGGGGGTTACAATTATTGTTAATTTTGCCATATGCATTGGGCATCTCCCAATTTAGTCATCCTTAATTTTAACCTTATATGCTCAATTTGTTATGCCATTTTGATGGTTTTTTTTATGTTCATGTCTCATGATTAGTGACCATTAGCATGAATCTATGTTATGCAATTATCAACTTGTAAATTGTAATTATTTAGGTTGTAACTTGTGTGGGGTTAGATTTTAAAACTTGGGTTGGTTTTGTGTGGGGCGTGGTTAGGGTAAGACATTTGTGTTATAATGGCAAATGTTTTTTAATGAAGAACTAAGGTTTAATGTCCCCATGATTTACCTAATAAGCAATTTTTTCCCCATTGTTCCTATTTTAAATTATGGCTTTTGTAATCTAGTTTTTTGCCATTATTTGATAAAATAATTTCTTGAGCTACGAAAGAAAAAGGTTTATAATTTGAAATGTTCACCAAAATTTCAATGTGTTACATGATTAAATAGCCACATATAATCATGCTTACAAATTTAGTTCGCCACACCATTTAATGTACTTATATTTTTATCATGTCTTTTTAATTGGATCCAAATTTATTTCATCACTTTAATTGATCAATTCCCCCACGTAGTTTCCACAATGTCCTATTCACACATGCCCATGATAGCCATTCTAGTGACTTTTCATAAACTAAAAAAACCATTGCATCTATTCGATAACCATTATTGGCTTTGCCCAAAATCAATATATTTCACATTAATGTATGATATGGAATTTTTGGTTTGAGCTAGGCAAGGTGGCATCTAATTATAAACCTAGTTGTACATTTTTGCTTACTTTTAAAATATAATTCAATTCAATTCACATGATCCAACTATGAATTGTTAAACATTTCATCATTTGTAATGATTTTGATCAAACATAACATAAAAGGAAAATCCATTATGTGATGAATCACTTGTTTTTCATATTTCACCACAATTTTGTTTTCAAACTTTCTTCTTCTACCCCTCCTTTTTTGTAAAAGATTTTGAAAGAACATTGTGCTATTTTTGGGGATTTTTTAAATTGTAGAAATCTAATCCAAGGTCATCATTGATTACATGTGGGTGCTTCTTTAACATAATAATTAGTTTTCCTATATATAAACCATAATTTAACATAATCATCCTTATTCACAAATGTAATGAAACAAAATCTTTTATGTTATAAAATAGGCATGCCATTGACCATTGTGGCAAGTGCACTTGTAGGCCCACTCCACACATTGGTCAAGGGATTACCTCTTTTTTCATATGTTTCCATTCTTTTATTATATTATTTTTCATCCTACGAACTAAAGTGTTGTGTTTCTTTAACCAATTAAGGCCCATAAGACAATTGAAGTGTCAATAGTTGCAAGTGTTTCAAATGAAGAGGGAAATTGGTATAAAAGAAGGTGAATATCAAATCCACCATACAAACATACATGTTTTTTTCTTACTATTTGAAAATATTTTTCATAAGAATTCAACACAAAATATGATGATTGAAGATAAATGGATTCCATGTCTTAAATTCACCTTTCACGTTTCCATTCTTATGTTCATAAGCATTTTTTAGTTTTCACATGTGGTCACCCACGTGGAATTCATTGAGGTTGTGAAATCATGACTATTTACTTTGTCGATTAAGGAAGTACATCATAAGTCAAATCAAAATGTAAGAGTATGTACATGAATATATGTATATCCCAATGGTTACATATACCACACGTTATTTATTTATTCATATGGTGGTTAAGGCATAAAAAAAGGTGATTGGTAATGAACATGGGATATGCCATTCTTTTCAAAACATTTGAAAAGGAAAGAAAATGGCATATTTCAAATATAAACATATGGGTATGTTCAAAATATTATATATATAAATATTCAAAGATTAATAATTTGAGTAAATATTAATGAAAGTGCATAATATTGATGATTTTCATTGCAAGTTGATTGGAATGACATTATTGTTGTTGATGGAAGATTTCAATTTTCACCCAAAGTTTGTTGAGATCAATTGCTATTTCAAATGCATGTATTTAACACATATAATATCGTGAGGTTCAACAAATAGTCTACAAAGTTTTTAATGATGTGAAACACATTATTTCTTGACTTAAACAACTTTAGGTTGCTCAAGTTGTCATACATTGGACAATTCCAAATTGGAATTTGTTAGTTCATTCCCAAGTGAAGAAGCATGGAAAAGTGTCTTTTCATATTTGTGTATTTTTATTTTTTTTCCAACAACATATTTAAAAGAAGATATTGAATACATTTTCCACCAATTTGCATACCATTTGTCTTTAATTGAATTTGAATTTAATTCAATTGAATTTTAATCCAATTATTGGATTGGAATTGAATTTATAATTAATCAAATTAAATTCAAATACATTGAATGGATTTCAATTTTATATAGGAAGGAATTAGTGTCTTTCACTTCAACAACACTTAGAATTTGTTTGTTCCACAATGATATCTCTTGTTTCGTTGTTTTCCAATGTTTTTAATCTTGGTGTAAATTAAAAGAATTTATACATGTTACACATTGCATCATATCATCATTACCCTTTGGTTGAAATTCATTTTTCTCAAGGTTATTTCAACATTTCATGTCATTGACATATGAACATGAAATCAATTTTTCTATGTTTGGGCATGAACATATTTTTTCTCCTTCATTGTGATTTGCATTTACTTTAAAGTGTTAAACACCAAGTGATGTTCATTTTGTGTGCATTATGTGAAAAGAAACAATTGAAAGAATTAATGGACCAAAAAAAGAAAGATGTATTATTTTCCTCAATATTTTTTGTATGTTTTGGTTACAAAATTATTTCGATACATGTTTTGATAATCTAATTAAATGCATCACATCATTATTATATACTGCATACTCTATGATATCAACCCATTTATACTTTTACAAGAATGTTTTCAATGACACGAAAACTTAAGCGTTTAAAACTTATATATTTGAGAAATTACTTAACCAAGATGAAGGAAAAGATAAAATCATTTGATAATGCAATAATACCAAAAAAAAATGATCAAATAATGGTTGAAAAGGTATATTTTTGAATCATGTTATTGTTCAAATTTACATGTGACATTTTTTATTTACTAAAATCAATCTTTAGTGAAATTGAATAAGGATTTATAAGTGTTTACAACACAAATTCTACATGCAAAATGTCATTTTATCATTGTTACATAATTGCATACATAATATGAATAAATAGACAAAAATATCTTTGTGTGGTGTCTTGTGACAAAATGAATGGTTATTAACAATCTATTGAAATAATGATATGTTTCATTGTCCAAAATGTTTTATCATAAATATATAGTTCAAGATTTTTGCATGAATTTTCTATTGAACTAAAAAGATCTTTCTATATATTCATGATCAATTAAGTTTGCATCAATTAAGTCATCAATAGTGATCCTTTCATTAGTTTTTAAATAAAATTCATGAATTAAAAATTCAATTTGAATATCATTAATCATATGGGCAAATGACCAACATTATTCTCGTTACAAATGTCATTTCTTGATGATAAATCCTAAATAAACTTAGAATATAAAAATGAATGGTGTCTTATTACACTATGCCAAAACATGGAAAAAATGACTACATAAGTGATTGGCATTGTAGTCCAAAATCACATATATGACTGGTCATGACTACATGATTATTAGTCCATATGGCCCCATGGTATTTACCACTAGTTGCAAAAAATGGCATAGTCATAAATGTCATTTGCGACTATGTCTTCCATGACTGCATGACATTTTCAATGGCCAAATTTGTATTTAAAAATATAATTTTTATTTATTTTGATTAATTTCTTGCTACCATGTGGTAGCCTATAATGAATTCAAAATTTTATTAACCATTTATGAGTGGACATGTGGTAATCTAAAATATTGAAATTATTTTTCTTACCCAATTATATGATGCCATGTGGCAATCAACTTACAGTTAAATAATGACGCTTGGGACCTAGCCTAAACCACCTACTAGGCTAGGAACTTTATGCTAAGAACCCTAGGCTAGGCTAGGCTAGGTGACCTCGCTTAGGGTGAAAACCAACTTAAGCTATGGTACTAACCACCTAACCTTCCTCGTAGGAAGGCTATTCCATTAATACTCCCTTAAAAACCTAGGAAACATGTAGGATGAAAGCAAGAGGACTTGAAACCTTCACCTCCACTTTGAAGGACAAAGTCCTTTGTCATCACACCACCACATTTTTTATGGAACAAATGAAAGTATCATAAAGATATAACAAATAAGTTTTTTTAACTTAGATTAACCTAAGCCTTTTAAAGTTGACTTACGTTGACCTAGGCTAACCTAGGCCACCCAACAATCTAACCTAGGCTTCCATAGGTTGTTTAAAGCAAATATAGGGCTTTCTAGGCTAAACCTAAGCAACTTAATCTACCTTGGGGCAACTTAAGTTAAACTAGGCTATTTAAATTTAACCTAAGTTAAACTAGGTTATATTAGGCTATACTAGGCTAAACTTAACTATATTACGTTAAACTTGAGTATATTAAACTATACTTGACCATGTTAGGTTAAACTTAGCTATATTAAATTATATTTGGCTAAACTATATTATATCCGACTAAACTTGGCAAAAGTAGGTTATTGATGTTAAACTTACCTAAAATGAGCTAAATTAGGCTATACTTGGCTATATCAAACTACATTTGGCCATACTAAACTATACTTGGCTAAACTAGGCTATACTTGGTTATACTAAACTATAATTGGTTAAATTAGGTATACTAGGTTAAACTTGACTATATTAAATTATATTTGGCTAAACTATGTTAAACTTTGCAAAAATACGTTATTTATACTAAACTTGGCTATGCTATGCTATATTAATTATATTTAGTTAAACTAGGCTAAATTATGTTAAATTTGGCAAAAGTAAGGTATTTAGGTTAAACTTGGCTAAACTCGGTTATACTTGGCCATATTTGAATATATTAGGGCAAATTTGGATATACTAAATGATACTTGGCTAAATTAGGTTATATTAGGTCAAACTTGGAAAAAAAATGTTATTTATGTTTAATTCGACTATACTTGGTTAAACTATGTTATGTTTGGTTTAATTTGGTTATATAAATGTTATTGGGCCAAACTAAACTATTTATGTTTAATTTGGCTATAATTGGTTAAACTAGGTAATACTTTTGCTATATTAGGTTTAATTTGGTTATATTAAATTATATTTGGTTAAACTAAATTATACTAGGCTAAATTTGGCAAAAGTAAATTATTTATGTTAAACTTGGGTAAACTTGGCTATACTTGATTATATTAAAGTAAATTTGGTTATACTAAAATGTATTTGGTTAAATTAGTTTATATTAGGTTAAACTTGACAAAAGGAGGTTATTTGGGTTAAACTTGGCTAAACCAAGCTATATTAGGCTATACTTAGTTATATTAAATTATATTTGGTTAAAGTAGGTTATATTAAGTATGTTATATTAAGTAAAATTTTGTTAAACCAGGTCATACTTGGTTGTATTAAATTAAATTTGACTATACTAAATTATACTTGGCTACATTATGTTCAATTTGGCTAAATTAAATTATATTTTGCCAAATTAGGTTATTATAAGCTAAATTTTGCAAAAGTAAATTATTTAAATTAAACTTTGCTAAAATAGGTTGCTTAAGTTAAACTTGGTTATACTAGACTAAACTTGGAAAAACCTAATTAAATTTGGTTAAATTAGGCTATATTTGGTTAAACTAGGTTATTTGAAATAAATTGGGTAAAACTTGGCAAGTTTTGATAAAATTAAGATACTTAGGCAAAAATTAACAAAAACCTTGTAAATTTTGGATATTTAGATTAAAGTAATCAAAACTTGGTTAAATTTTGTGAAATTCACAATATTTAGGCTAAACTATGTTACTTTAGTCTATTTGGGTTTAATTTTGATCGATTAGATTACCTTAAAAAAATTAAGGCAAGATTAAGTTATTTGTTAAGTTAAGTTAAAAAAATATACATAGATTAAATGAAGTTATTTAAATTAAACTCATAAATTAAAATTAATGAAAGTTAATCTTATAAAATAAATTAAGGACGTTAATTCTAGAGGTTTAAATTCAATAAAATAAAATCTAGAGGTTAATTAAAGTAGGTTAAACAAAAGCCAAACCTAGGTTAAATGTAAGCCAATTTGTATTAAATTTAATTACATTTTCATATTTATTTAAATTTTGTATAGTTGGTCAAACGATGTCAACTATATTCAACATGATTATTTATTATGTAGTCATAATTTATAGTCATATAATTACTTATAGTCATATTTAAAATCATGTAGTCTTAATAATGGTTATAATCAAAATAATGACAATGACTGAAATCCAAATATGATTACATGACTATACTTGGACAATACTCTCAAGTTGTCATAGTCATGAAAACCATGCTTTGGTGTAGTGTTATATGGATTTAGAATATTTTTGAAATTAATTAAATCCTTTCAAAATATTATTGACATTGCAAAATAAGATAAAAGATTAAAATTTTATTATAAACCAAACATGATTTCATGAGGAAAAATGGTTTTTATGTTTTTTAAAATTCATTTGATGATCCTTGTCCTTTATGAAAATATGACATTTTCAAAATAAAATAAAATCTTGTTGATTGTTTAATTTATCATAGATGGATGTCATTTTTATATTTTCAATTTTATAATTATAATTTTAAAACTGATTTATCAAGATTTTTTCTTAAATATTATTAAATACATGAAATATTTAAATAAAAATGACAGTAGTATAATAAATTTACATTAACATTTTTATTAATTAAATCACATATGAAAACATACAAACATTAAAATTCAAAATTTTTGTAATATTTTAATGTACACCTTTTAATCAAAATTTAAAATATATTGAAATCAACATTGGAAGTGATATTTCCATCAAAACATTTTATCAAAATTGACAAGTTTACATTCCTTTATCAATGTCATGTTAATGAAATTAGTTAGATTTAATAAATTCATTTAAAACATCAAATTCATTAATATTTAGTGGGAAGTGGCATTTGATAATCTTTTAATATCACCTCCACACAAGACTTGACAATTGGACATTTATTTGTCCCTTCTAATCACCCTTTCATTAAAATGGGTAAACATTTTTT
>Ga0116229_10013668_pt1 | contig 11434 bp, 9 predicted proteins | sample S1TSphgellanicum_3_FD_87313 | JGI IMG/M metagenome (GOLD analysis project Ga0116229, IMG submission 87313) | Host-associated microbial communities from peat moss isolated from Minnesota, USA - S1T2_Fc - Sphagnum magellanicum MG | ecosystem: Host-associated > Plants > Peat moss > Unclassified... | reverse complement strand
TGAAAAGTCGTTTTTTTTTACAATGGGCACAATAAAAAAAGGTGGATCACCATAAGATCCAAAGATTGGTTACAAATGCAATGTTTGAAAGGAAAATTAATAAAATATATATATGTGTGAATAAAAACATAAGTTGCAATATATGGGTTGTTGGGTAAACATTATAAGTTAATTAATTTAAATATAAGGTACATTTTATTCAAATGACCAATTTAATTATGATATAAGATATGTAATAATTTGAAATAATGAATTATAATTAATATAGGGTGGTTTATATATATATATATATATATATATAATAAAATTAAATAATAATAAAATGATTAAAAATAGGTTGGATAATTATCTAATACCCCTTAAAAATGGTCATTTGACACACATAGATCCCAAACTTTATATTAAATGCCTTCCCCCCCCCAAGGATGCAATGTCATAAACCAAAGATTAAAAAAATAGAAAACCCAAATTGAATATGTAACATATTTTATATTAAATGTCTCCCAAGATGCAATGTCACAAACCAAAAGTTTAAAAATGAAAAAACCAAACTGAATATGTAACCTAGTGAATTTTGTTTTTAAAGCCAACCCAAAAAAGGATCATTGGACAAAGAGAAAACCATGCACTTACACCAAGTCTCACACAAGATCTTTGAATATTCTTCAATTAATTTATATTCATATATAAAAATAATGAGCTTAAAATTTTGTTAGACTCATAATTTGTTCAAATTCAAAAAATTTGAAACTTTGAAAAAAAATCCATTTCAATTTACTTTAATCATTAATCAAATAATATATTATAAAGAGAAAAGATTGATGATTTCTTTCAAGTTTGAATTTTGATCTATTTTTTAAATATGAATATTTCATGTTTAATCCATGTATTAATTTGTTCTAATTGTTATTATTCATTATTTATTATATATTTACAAATCAATCACATCTTGGAATTCTAATGTCTTTTGTGAAGGTTAAAGCATTTTAGGTTTACATTTGGATGCAAAAATTTTAAATAGATATTTTTAAAACCTCAATACCATTTATAACAAATATAATCCTAATTATAATAACTTAATTGCAAAGTACCAATTTTAATGAAAATTTGTCCATGAAATTTTAACCATATGAAACGACTACCATTAAAAACATTCTTCCCCATCAAAGCTTTCCAATTTTTTTGAAGTCATGGAGATCAATCATATGAATTTAAACTTTTGTTCATTATTACATTATGTTACGATAATGTCGATGATTATGAATTTTTGAGATTGTAAAATGTTCTTCCATTAAAGATGTACTTGGGCTAAATATATTTTTAATCATTTGACAACAATAAATTGGATTTTCAAAATTAATAAAAAGATGTTGTAACACAAGGGTTTTTTTTTAACCTTTATAATTTATTTGTGTACATTACAATATAAAAGAAATTATGAATCAATTAAAAATTCATGATTTTTATTGAAAAAAATATTTTTCAAACCTAAATCATTTCTATGTGATTTGTACAATAATTCAAAATGAATGAAATCTTATTGACACAATATATAATTTTAGTTTTGCTTTAAATCCTACACATTATAATCTAAATTTAGTCAACAACTTAAGTTCTTAACATGCATTCAATTCCCCAAAAGATGTAGGTAATTTTGGTTAATTCAAACACCTTGACAAATGAAGGTTTGGATTGCATTGAATCAACCAATATACATGGATAGTTTTTACAAGTTTGAACACCCTAACAAATGAAAGTTTTGGAGTGTATTCAATTGATTAATAGATGTATGTAATTCTTGCAAACTTGAACACCCGCACAAATTAAGGTTTTGTAGTGCATTAAATTGGCCAATAAATGTAAATAATTCTTGTAACCTCGAACAATTGTTCAAATGAAGGTTTTGTAGTGCACTAAATTGACCAATAGATGCAGGTAATTCTTGCAAGCCTGAACAATCATTCAAATGAAGGTTTAGAGTGCACTCAATTGATCAATAAATGTAGGTAATTTTTGCAAGTTCAAACAATTATTCAAATGAAGGTTTTGGAGTGCACTCAATTACCCAATAAATGATAGTAATTCTTCCAACCTTGAACAATTCAATAAACTAAGGTTTTATAATGCACTCAATTGCCCAATAGATGTAGGTAATTCTTACAACCTCAAACAACTCGACAAATGAAAGTTTTGGAGTGCACTCAATTGGCCAATAGATGTAGGTAATTTTTGCAAGCTCGAACAATTGTTCAAATGAAGGTTTTCGAGTGCACTCCATTACCCAATAGATGTAGGTAATTCTTACAACCTCAAACAATTGTTCAAATGAAGGTTTTGTAGTGCACTCAACTGGCCAATAGATGTAGGTAATTTTTGCAAGCTCAAACAATTGTTCAAATGAAGGTTTTGGAGTGCACTCAATTGCCCAATAGATGGAGGTAATTCTTGCGACCTCGAACAATTATTCAAATAAAAGTTTTGGAATGCACTCAATTGCCTAATAGATGTAGGTCATTTTGGCAACTTCGAACACCATGATAAATCAAAATTTTTGGAGTGCATTCAATTGACCAATATATGCAAGTAATTCTTGCAATCTCAAACAATTTGACAAATTAAGGTTTTTGAATGCATTCAATTGCCCAATAATTGTAGGTAATTCTTGCAAACGCGAACAACTCGTCAAATGAAAGTTTTAGAGTGCACTCAATTGGCTAATAGATGTAAGTAATTTTTGCAAGCTCGAACAATTGTTCAAATTAAGGTTTTGGAGTGCACTTAATTGCCCAATAGATGTAGGTAATTCTTGCAAACTTGAACATCCCCACAAATCAAGGTTTTGGAATGCATTCAATTGGCCAATAGATGTAGGTAATTCTTGTAACCCTGAATAATTCCACAAATGAAGGTTTTGGAGTGCACTCAATTGGCCAATAGATGTAGGTAATTTTTACAAGCCCGAACAACTCGTCAAATGAAAGTTTTAGAGTGCACTCAATTGGCTAATAAATGTAGGTAATTTTTGCAAGCTTGAACAATTGTTCAAGAGGTTTTGGAGTGCACTTAATTACCTAATAGATGTAGGTAATTCTTCCAAACTGGAACAATTATTCAAATGAAGGTTTTGGAGTGCACTTAATTGGCCAATAGATGTAGGTAATTCTTGCAACCCCGAACAATTCGACAAATGAAAGTTTTGGAGTGCACTCAATTGCCCAATAGATGTAAGTAATTCTTGCAAGCTTGAACAATTTGACAAAATAAGGTTTTGGAGTGCACTCAATTGCCCAATAGATGTAGGTAATTTTTGTAAGTTCGAATAATTCTTCAAATCAAGGTTTTGGATTGCACTCAATTGTCCAATAGATGTAGGTAATTCTTGTAACCTTAAACATTCGTTCAAATGAAAGTTTTGGAGTGCACTCAATTGGCCAATAGATGTAGGTAATTTTTGCAACCTCGAACACTCGTTCAAATGAAGGTTTTAGAGTGCACTCAATTGGCCAATAAATGTAGGTAATTCTTGCAAACTTGAACAATTTTTCAAATGAAAGATTTCGAGTGCACTCAATTAGCTAACAAATGTAGGTAATTTTTGCAACCTTGAATAATCGTTTAAATGAAGGTTTTGGAATGCACTCAACTAGCCAATAGATGTAGGTAATTTTTGCAAGTTCAAACATAAAAACAAATCAAGGTTTTGGAGTGCATTCAATTGCCCAATGGATGTATGTAATTTTTGCAACTTCAAACACCATGACAAATCAAGGTTTTGGAGTGCACTCAATTGACCAATAGATGTAGGTAATTCTTGCAAACTCGAACACCATAACAAATCAAGGGTTTGGAGTGCACTCAATTGGCCAATAGATGTAGATAATTCTTGCAAGCTCGAACAATTCTTCAAATGAAGGTTTTGGAATGCACTCAATTAGCCAATAAATGTAGGTAATTCTTGTAACCTAGAACAATCGTTCAAATGAAGGTTTTGGAGTGCACTCAATTGGCCAATAGATGTAGGTAATTCTTGCAACCTCAAACAATCATTCAAATGAAGGTTTTGGAGTGCACTCAATTGGCCAATAGATGTAGGTAATTTTTGTAAATTAGAACACCTTAACAAATGTTTTCAAGTGCAGTCAATCGGCTAATAGATGTAGGTAATTTTTTCAAGCCATAACAACTTGACAAATCAAAGTTTTGGAATGCACTCAATTGGCCAATAGATGTAGACAATTTTTGTAAACTTGAACACCCTAATAGATTAAGCTCTTGAAGTGTAATCAATTAGCCAATAGATATAGGTAATTTTTGCAAACTTGAACACCCTGATAGATTAAGTTCTAAAAATGCATTCAATTTTCGAATAGATGTAGATAATTCTTTCATATCAATAATATTGACATATCATGGCCATGGCTTAAAATATCAAAAAAAAATTGTAAATAATTATAATTCATTAAATGGAGTACTCGTAAGTGACAACAATTAACCAAATTATTTGGCAACTTTTGGATCATGCATTCTTGGAAACACAACCATCAAAGGTTATTCAAATTTTGACCTTGGATGAAATTTTCCACAATATTTAGTGAGGCTTCTATTAAATCAAGTGACCTAAGGTTGTCAAACTCCTTTGAACCAATTTGGAAAAATGAAGGCAAATTTTCACATTTTAAAAAAGAAATGCCTTCTAAATCTTTCACTACCTATCACATCAAAAAAATTACAAACAATTGTCAACATCAATAAAAATAAAATTTCATTCAAATGCCATGTTTTTAATGAAAAAAATTACATCTCTTTAAATAAAATTAAAACTTATGGTTTCATTTCAAATTTTGACAAAATATATATACCATAGGATTGAATTAATAGGTGTTGCTCAAACCTAATTCTTTTGCAATAAATTGACTCATTATAACTTTTGTTGCGATATTTTGACCCATGTTTCGTAATTGTTCATGCATGTACAAACTACCATCTTCTGCCCATTTGATTAAAAATTTATCTTTCAAATTTTGTAATATAAGCATAAGGTTTGATGAATCATCTCCATTCCAATACACTCGACAAAATGTACTTTTTTTGAAACCGACAAAAAAACAAGCAATATCCAAAAACATGTCTTGATGTGGTCATAAGAAATTCGTAAAATTTTCCAAATCATTTCATTGTCAAAACTCCCTATTATATTTTGTCCACTTTTCAATTCATGCAATGCACCTTTCCATATTTCCAAATCATGAATATCACGCAAATAACAACCCAATACTTCAAGGCTTAAAGGGAAGCCCCCACAAGCTTTTATAATATCCATAGAAATGATTTTCAAATCATTTGTCACAAGATTTGCATGTTTGAATGCATGCAACATGAGAAGTTCCCTTGCTTTTTCTTCCTCCAATAATGCCATGTCTACTTTTGCGGACTCCTTTACATGATTTTTCAATATTTACTAATTTCGACAATTTACAAGTACTTTGCTCTTGCAATCTACATTAGTGGCATCCTTGTCAATAAGAAGTTGCAAGTCTTCAAGGTTTTTCATCATATCAACATCATCCACAACCACTAAAACTTTCTTTGATATCATGCATTGCTTGATTTCATCAAAGTGTTCATCAACATTTTCATCCTTGTGAAACTTTCTATCACACAAATCTTGTAAAAGTTTTTTTTTACATCATTGATGTCTCTTGATTTCACATTCTCCAAGAAGCTAGATTTTTCATATTAGTTGTGGAACAAATGATACATTTTTTTACTCAAAGTGGTCTTCCCAATCCCACCCATTCCAACCAATGCAACAATAGATTCAGTTTGTAACAAACTATATATGGCAATTTGCTTTATCTTCCAATGCCACTTCATAACATGGCAAATGTGGCATAGTTGGTGTATTTTTATCCTGTCAAAATTCACCAAAAAATCAATTTTATTTCAAATTATGGATAATACCCAATAAATTATGGCACACAATTTAAGTGAAATGATGTAATGTTTGCAATCAAATTAGATGTACGCAATTCCAAAAATTAAAACCAATGTTATTTACTTTCATCAACAATTTCAAACATTCCAATAATTTGGAATAACTTAAATGGTCCTTTGATGGTGGCTTGCAAATTGTCAAGTGATTAGCATCTTCGACTATGTAATAGTTATTGTTCGACAATCAAATAGTTGAAGCCGTTGGCACTAAAATTCCCTACACATGTGCAAAATTTATTTTAGTCGAAACTCTTTGATGTGATTGGATTTATGTTAATATACATGTTGTCAAATGTAATGTAGTAACCAAATGATAATTGGAACAATAATTTAGATTTTATGTTCAAACTATATAAATCAAATAAATTTGTAACATAACCTCATTTAATCCTGTTACAAACGAATTTAAAATAAAACTTCAAAGATGTTGATTTCAATTGACATTCTATTCACAATGAATTTGCAATTTATACTATGAATACATGTTGCAATGATTCGTGGACAAAGAAAGGAAATTTAAGACCAATTTCACAACTAACATTAGTAGTTTCAAAAGTTAAACCAATGCAAGTTTTGATAACACAAAAAATGTTCAACTATAGAACCTAGTTGGATAGTCAATATGTTTAGATGAAAGTCTTACCCAATTATTGTCAATAGGTGATCCTTCAGCAAATGCATAGATGTTAATATATTCGCAAATAGATTTGTTAAAGTCTATTGAAAGTTGTTCCATTTTTCGGTCGAAAGATTTCATATTTTTCAAAAGACCTAATTGGGTTTTATTTTTGGTGATTTGTTGATATTGCCACTTGAAATACTTTGATAGATCGTGGGTACTGTCGGCATGTGGTACATTATAAAACACCACACCTTTAAGATTTTTCAAAAATTTATCACAATAATTTTGTGTTTTAACATCCAAATTATTCATTTGCTTTTGATACACATGTTTGTGCATTTTAACCACCAAGCTTTTGAGGACAAGACCTCCGAAACTATAAGCGACCATTGCCACTGGTCTGTCCCAAAGAGTTTGATACCTACAAAATATTTCAAAATACACCAAAAATGCATCAACAACATTTTTATGGGGTCACAAAATTTCCATATGAATTTTGATTTGAAAATTTCACATTACAAAGTTGTAATTTTCAACAAGATCTTTCAAATGTCGTGTTGTACTCCTCGATCAAAGGTCATTGATCCATGTTCCTAGGTTTTAATGGTCAAGAATCAAATCGTGAATTTGATTCATGACCTTTCTTTTGACCATAACTTTCAATTCAAAACTCCAAATATTGCAAAGTGCAAATCCACTTTTAATATTTACACTTCAAGACCTTTACAATAATGTATTGGGGACTTAATTTATTATTTACATTTTTGTCCCAAAGATTCAAAACATTTTGAAACTCAAATTTTCAAAATGATTTTCATTTAAAAATGCTTAGGGTTCACTTCCATCCCACACTTGTGCAAGTGTGCATGAATCCTAGGATGTTTTTCCTTGGGTTGTCAATATTTGTTGGGTCCTAAAAGGCTATATTAAATGGGTTTGAAACCAGATGTTTAGAAAACATAATATGAAAAAGAATAAAACATCATTTGTAACAAACCTCAAGAATGAAAATAAAAACACAAGGAGAGGTGTTACAAGGCTTGTAACTGTTGTTGTAGTCTTACATGTTGCCTATCATTTACCACCTACCTTGTTGCAAGCCAACAAAAGTAATAAAAATGATTTAAGATCATGAAAAGGGGCATTGCAATGGATATTACTTTCATTAATTCATGTAGGTTACCACCTACCATCCTATTCATCTACAACAACAATGGTTGTTTTTTCAATCATGAAAAAACTATGTGTAGGAAGTACAAAGTCATTGTTGCAATAATGAATTATATTAGTTGCTATATAAACGTTATAAAATTAAGAATGTACATTTTGACATATATAGATTTTGTTGTAAAAATGTCGTAGTATAAAAGTTTTGTAGAATTAATATTTACCAAATGACCATATGTAAATTGCATTGTTTGGATCATGTGATTAATATTTTCTTACATGACATCCATAATAGGCTTTTGTGTGTTGAATTTTTTGGGAAGTTTTAATGTGTTATTTTTGGTCAACCTTGAATGCATGTACCAACAAATGAAGCTTTTGGGTTGCATCCAAGTAACCAATAAATGTATGACTAATTTTTGCAAATTCAAACACCCCCATATTAAATGAACTTTTGGAGTGCACTCGAATGTTCAATAGACATACATCTATTCTTGCAAGCTCAAACACCCCCACAAATGAAGCTCTTGGAGGGCATTCAATTGGTCAATAGATGCAGGTCATTATTACAAGCTCAAACAATTGGACAAGGCAAATGCAAACTATGTATACAATGTAGACAAAATATTATCACAATTTGACAAATTTCAACACTTGTCCATGTTTGATGCATGATGGTGTACATTTAGAATATATTTTTTTATGAAGGGTTCATTCACAATTTGAGTTCTAAAAAAAGGAATTAAAACTCCAACATTTCTGAGGGCTTCTTTTAAAAATAACAATTACATGGAAAAAAATTGAGTGAACAAAATTGAATAGCCCAAGATAAGATAATTCATGTGATGTTAGTGGTTTTTCACATGCATACATAATTCTGCATCAATATTTTGGTTTACAAGTACACATATGACATATGCTTCGAGCTAGAAATTTTGAGCTTAATGGATATAAACAACTAGCAAATTAGTAATGAGTCTTTTCCTTTGAGACCATTTGGTTCAAAATTTCAAGCCTTTGAAATTTTGATATGATTTGTTTTTTCATCAAGTCAATGAACACATACTTGCCTTAAACAAAACATGTTTTTCTTGTACAAAAAGTTTGAAACCAATTTGCATGAATTTTTACATTCCTTTTGATTATTCAAAAAATGAAGTTTAAACTAATTAATATATTTAATTTAAATATCTCAAAAACACATTTACATAATATCCAAAATAATTTTATTTTTTATTAATATACAATAATCCATTGCAATTGAATTATGATTTCAATAAAATCAAAATTTGAAGTTGGACTTTGAAATCCTTTAAAAGTTAAACATTCCTTTTTGGAACTTTCATTATGAATGAACCTTGAAAAGTTGCAATAAATGATGGTTTATATCCTAATTCATCATTATGTTATGGAATTGGTGCACATATTAATGATTTAATTGTTCAAAAAAATATTATTTTGATTTACAAGACTTTAAAAAATCATTATAATTATGATCAATTAATTGCAAAGTACCAATTTTAATGAAAAATTGTCCATGAAATTTTACCCATATAAAACAACAACCATTAAAAATAATCTTCCATGTTAAAATTTTCCAAATTTCTTGAAGTCATGGAAATCAATCATATGAATTTACATTTTTTTTTCATTATTACATTATGTTATGATAATGTTGATGATTATGAATTTTTGAGGTTTTAAAATGTTCTTCCATTAAATATGTACTTGGGCTAAATATATTTTTAATCATTTGACAACAATAAATTATATTTTTTAATTAATAAATTTTTTTGTCACGCAAGGGTTTTTTAAAAACCTTTATAAATTTATTGGTGTAAATTTACAATATAAAAGTGCAATTATGAATCAATTAAATATTCATGATTTTTATAACATATTTTAGTTTTCAAACCCAAATCATTTCTATGTGATCTATATAATAATTCAAAATAAATGAAATATTATTGACACAATATGTAATTTTAGTTTTGCTTTAGATACTCCACATCATAATCTACATTTAGTCAACAACTTAAGCTTTTAACATGCATTCAATTCCCCAAGAAATGTAAGTAATTTTTGCTAACTCAAACACCTTGACAAATGAAGGTTTGGAATGTATTAAATTGACCAATATATGTAGGTAATTCTTGCAACCTCAAACAATTTTTTAAATCAAGGTTTTGGAGTGCACTAAATTGGCCAATAGATGTAGGTAATTCTTGCAACTTCGAACACCCTCACAAATCAAGGTCTTGGAATGCATTCCATTGGCCAATAAATGTAGGTAATTCTTTCAAGCTTAAACAATTGTTCAAATCAAGGTCTTGGAATGCACACAATTGGTTAATTGATTTAGGTAATTTTTGCAAGCCTGAACACCCATTCAAATCAAGATTTTTGGAGTGCATTCAATTAACGAATAGATGTAATTCTTGCAATCTTGAACAATTGTTCAAATCAAGCTTTCGGAGTGCACTTAATTGCCTAATAGATGCAGGTAATTCTTGCAAGCTCGAACAATTGTCCAAATAAAGGTTTTTGAGTGCATTCAATTGGCCAATATATGTAGGTAATTCTTGTAAGCTCGAACACCTTAACAAATGAAGGCTTTGGAGTGTATTCAATTGGTCAATAGATGTAGGTAATTCTTGCAAGCTTGAACAATTGTCCAAATAAAGGTTTTTGAGTGCACTTCATTGGCCAATAGATGTAGGTAATTCTTGCAAGCTCGAACACCTTGACAAATGAAGGTTTTGGAGTGCATTTAATTGGCCAATAGATGTAGGTAATTCTTGCAACTTCGAACACCCCCATAAATTAAAATTTTGGATTGCACTCAATTGGCCAATAGATGTAGGTAATTTTTGCAACTTCGAACACCTTAACAAATAAAGGTTTTGGAGTGCACTCAATTGGCCAATAGATGTAGGTAATTCTTGTAAGTTCGAACAATTATCCAAATAAAGGTTTTGAAGTGCACTCAATTGGCCAATAGATGTAGGTAATGCTTGTGAACTTGAACATTTTGACAAATAAAGGTTTTGGAGTGCATTCAATTGGCCCATAGATGTAAGTATTTCTTGTAAACAAAAACACCCCAACAAATTAAGGTTTTGGAGTGCATTTAATTAATTAATAGATGTAGGTAATTCTTGCAACCTTGAACGCCTTAACAAATGAAAGTTTTGGAGTGCACTCAATTGGCCAATAGATGTAGGTAACGCTTGCACATTTAAACAATTGTTCAAATCAAGCTTTTGGAGTGCATTCAATTGACCGATAGATGTAGGTAATTATTGCAAACTCGAACAATTGTTCAGATAAGGGTTTTCAAGTGCACTCAATTGGCTAATAGATGTAGGTAATTTTTTCAACTTTGAACACCTTGACAAATGAAGGTTTTGGAGTGCACTTAATTGGCCAATAGATGTAGGTAATTCTTGCAAGCTCGAGCAATCGTTCAAATAAAAGTTTTTGAGTGCACTCAATTGACCAATAGATGTAGGTAATGTTTGTAAACTCGAACACCTTGACAAATGAAGGTTTTGGAGTGCACTTAATTGGCCAATAGATGTAGGTAATTCTTGCAAGCTCGAACAATCGTTCAAATAAAGGTTTTTGAGTGCACTCAATTGACCAATAGAT
>Ga0116229_10013667_pt1 | contig 11435 bp, 6 predicted proteins | sample S1TSphgellanicum_3_FD_87313 | JGI IMG/M metagenome (GOLD analysis project Ga0116229, IMG submission 87313) | Host-associated microbial communities from peat moss isolated from Minnesota, USA - S1T2_Fc - Sphagnum magellanicum MG | ecosystem: Host-associated > Plants > Peat moss > Unclassified... | reverse complement strand
GGCTACCTTTCATTAAACCATGGAGACTCTAATCACTTGTGAGGGGATTGAATCCTTTAAACTGCCCACTGTAGCACAAGTGTCTTGCCTACAAGAAAAAAACAAATAAATTAGTTCAATACAAAACCATCCTCAAATCACAAATTACAATAGAAGAGCAACACCACCCTCAAGTCACAAATTACAATAGAAGAGCAACAAAGAAGGTTGAATAAGAAATGGTATGCATTTGGGATCACCAACTTCACTTACCCAAAAAACCAAAAAACCAACCAATCAAAAATATGGTGGATTAAGATTGTCTAGGACTTCATAATCAAAAGCTTTAAATCGAAGTTCCCACACCATATTAAGGATGTTCTGCACACCATTCCTCATATGCAAAGGCATACGAAAAATTATGAAGAGTATAGAACGTATGCAAATAGGAAATCACTTTTGACAAACAATATGAGAATTGATAAGGCCTTGGTGACCAAATACAGTTTAGAATGGTTTATAGACAAGTAATTTATTGGTAAGATGCAAGTAGAATTTGAAATAGAATCAATCTTAGTGGTTTAATGGTTGTTGCTAGGTTTTTTCATAAAGTTGTTGATTCTTTAATGTTGAGGTTATATAGTTTTGGTCATGCAAGTGAAGACTTGACATCCCATACTTATTATTCGTTGAGGTGGGATGTAACTAGAATTTTCCAACTATGGTGATTCATGGAGGCAACTAACTTGCTAAATTTTACAAATGATATTTTTTAATGAATTCTTCATTGTTTTGCTTACAAGTGAGCTTTATTTTTTAGCTTTGTTGTTGCAAGTGAATGAATTTCAAATTTTTATTTTTCTTTGATGATTATACTCAACTTACATTCATAGTTTTTAGCAAAGCCAAACATAGTTACATTCACTCTCTACAATAATGCTTACACAAATTCCAAGAATCTTTAATAGATACTCTTGTGAAACTATAAAAAAATTGGCTCACAATTACATTGTATCATTTAAAAATGTCTAAGTATAAATAATGAAATTAGGCCAGAAGTAATTAATTGCAATTCAAAATAGAAGGATAAATTACGATCTAAAAATTTATGTTAAATAATTAAGAAAATTTTAATTTAATAATTTAGTGTTGTAAAAAGTCAAAGTGGGGTGTCTCACAATATCTCAAAATTCACCCTACCTGCCCAATGAAATAATTATTGTTGATTTACAACCATAATGTAAGCAATCTAGAGGTTATATATTGCAAGGCATTCAGAAAAGACAACTCCCTTCTACTCAAAGGATCTCAATCATCCATCCAACCTAGCATCTGACCATTTTAGTTGAAGGGTTGTGTTGGTTTAGGAAGCTCATGTAGCCATGTTAGGAATCTTATCTTTTACAAAATAAAGAAGTTGCATTCTATTTATTCATAATAGATTATTTTCTCTCAATACCACAAATGTTGATTAAGTAAATTATTGGAAATAGAAAAGATATGCAGTGTGCTCCTCTATTAAATGATATTTGTAAAATTGGTTTGCATAAATTCAACAACCTAGGAAATTGAAACTTTGCATGGATGTGAAAGGCAAATAGCAAAATATGTTTGCTTTGACAATATAAGAATATTTTCTTGTATATTGGATAGGAATATTGGTAATCTACTAATTTATTATGCATCCCTAACACTCCTACACACTTCCTCGTGTTCCATATGTCCAAGTCATAATAATGTTATGTTTTTATAAGGTTTGCATTTTGAGATTAGTTACAAAGAACTATAACTTTATCCTAGTGACAAGGAACTCATTTAGGGAAGAATTTTTCAGAATTCATCCTCATGGAGAATTCCAAATTAATTCATCTTGAACAATTTCAAATTTCATCCAAAATTGAAGGCGGTTGAGGTAGTTTCTTTGAAATATATATTAAGAACAAACCTTTGTTCACATTGCACATGCTTTCTCTCCTTCTTGTTTGCTTTTTTTTTTTTTGTGTCAATCATTATTTCGAACTAAAATTTTGGTATCCAAGGGACAAAACTCATTTGGTATTTAAAGGACAAAGTGTGGGGTTCAACTATCTAAAACAAGGAATCATGCAAAAATATGAAAAACAAAGAGCATTGAAATTGAGGTTACTGATGTGGGATTTTTTGTTTTCTTTTATGCATAACGTTTTGGAGTACAATGTCTAGCATATTTGAACTTGCTAACCAATGATGATGTGCTTCCCTATGTTTGTTCCTTTCTAAACATGAACTTTTGATATGAATGAAATTTGCATAAGGGATTGAATCTTTATTTCCTTCCCATCTTGAGTTACCATTCAACTACTTATACGTTTCAGATGAGCAAAAGGGTCAACATATTTCTCTACATGGATAATCTTGTCCTTGGAATGAAGAGAAGTAGTGTGCCAAACCACTTGTGAACGCATATTGGCTTAGAGCTAAAAGCAATTGACTTGGTGTGCAAAGGGTCCACAATAAACAAATTGCAACTCATCAAATGATTGTTCATGTCCTAGGCTAATCAAAGTTTTTTGACCTAAAGCTCTCCAAAACAACAAGAGGTCTCTCTTGAACAATGAAAATATCTCATGACACATAATTTGTGCAATTTGGTAGCTTATTATCAAAGAGGGAAAGTGAATTAATGTGTCAAAAGTTCCTTGTCTATTATTAGAGTGACCATAATCTTGCAATTTTTGTCACTTCAAATCTTCCATATTTAATATTGAAGGTTCTCAACCTATTGGGGGAATCAAGGAATGTCATAAATTTTTTTCTTGAATGACAATATTGTGACATATTGTCATTCAATATTATGACAATATGTGTAGTAGCCACATCTTGTGTAGTAGCTAACATCATGATGTGGCTACTACAAGAGATGTCTGTAAATGGGATAATTGGAAATCACAGGTACCCATCAAAACATTTATGCATGCAAATCAAAGACATCCTGTTGATTTTTACAATGGGCACCTTCATTGCAATAGCAGAAAGAATTTGCAGAATCCCCTTTTAGTGTCTTCACAATCTTTGCTTTAAGTCAGCCTCACATCCCATGTTTCCCTTCTGTAGGAAACATGATGATGTTCCAGTAATCAATCTTGCAGCAGCTGGGTGTTGGAATTATGGGCAAAAGCAGCCAGACATTATTTATGTTCAGGCACTTTCCAAAGCATCAACGACGTAAGATGTGAATGCAACAAAATCCTTTGCACATTCTGCTTTGAACATGTCATGAAGAACTCATGAAGAACTCTTTCTTCCCCGCTCTCTCTGTGTGCAATATCTGTATTCCAAGCTTCAATATCCATCAATCATAGTGTAAGTGCGGTCATTAGGGCAGAGACCCTTGTGACATTCATGGAGCACAAATATGAAGTCCCAGCTTTTGCAGTAACCTTGTGTTTCCATAATGCAATTTGTGAAGGGTCACAAGGGTATGTGGAATTTGCCAGAGATGGGATTCCACAAACACAAATGCAGCTTCCATGGCAATCAACAAGCTTTGCCAAACACAATTTCCTATTGTTGCAAAGCTTTTTCCTTCATTCAACAGGAGACAACAAGCTGCATGTGTACGATACTGCTTTTGTGGAGACAACAACAGAAATTTGTCTCAGGAATTCTCAACAGTTAGTGCTCATGCAAGAAAAGACCCAACAAAAATTGCAACAAAGGACAGGAAAATTGTTTCCTTGATCTTACAAAACTGTTGATACAAATTGCGGTGCAAAGTTTGTTGCTGTTTCGCAAAAAAAACCTTTACACAAGAACCATTTCTAAATTCAAGCCTGAAATTGGTTTTGAGCTTTGGATCAGCTGCACTCATCATCTTGTTCATCAGAGTGCAGATAGCAGCAGTTTACATTCTTACTATTTGCTGATGCTCAGAATCGATTTCTTGGCATGCCTTTCTAGATGCTGTGAGTTTTTCTACTTCTTGTTGCAAATGGTGCTAGCAGACATCATAGTGTTGTTGCCGGCAGTGCATCAGAGCATTTTTGCTCCTGATTTGCAAACTTTTATACATATTGTACATGATTTCTCCTTCAGCTTCTCTAGTCTACAAGCTGCAGCCCCTGGTACATGCGACCAGCAATGGCTTGCTGCATCACAAGCATAGGGTCGATCTCTCCATCGTTCCGCAAGAAAATCTTGAGCAAGTTTTTGCTGAATCCAGACACCATAGCCACGCCCTTCTGGTTCTTCACAACAGGTGTGCTCCTGGAGTCTCGCAAGTTCCAGAAAACAATCTGGGGTGGATGATCTCCATAGCCAGCTTTCTTGAACTTGTTGCAGATGACCATGTAGTCTGTGGCTTCCCAATCGCTGCCGGCCTCTCCCTGGGTGGCTTGGTCAAATTCCATATCGCTGAAGACGAACAGACGCTTGATCATCTTCTCGGGAGGGAGAGAGTGCAGCACCGCCTTACTGAGGATGATGTCGAAGACGGCTTGGAAATCGGTGTTGACACCCCAATCCATAGACTTTGTGAAGCGATGTCTCTCGGCGATCGTTTCTCCCTTCACCAAGTGCAGTTGCGGCCGCGAGCTGAAAGTCATGATGTGATTCTTCCATGGCTGCTCGCACAGATCGGACACCAACAAACCCAATGCAATGCAAACCTCCATCGGAACCCCAAGCATGCTGCTGGAGACGTCGCAAACTGCCATACAATTGCTCAATGAGCCTTGCTTCTTCATATCCTCCACCAGCCGTTTCCACTGCAGCTCCGACACCTTCCCTGCTTCACCTTGGTCCTCTTTCTCCACTGCCTCCTGCACGATCTGGTGCGGAAGCAAAGCCCCGGCAGCTAGCTTCGCTTTGCCTGCTGTGACATCCTCTAGGAACTTCTTGAACCTCTCTGGGTCTTTCTTCTCGAAGATCTCTTTGTAGTTCTTCATGGCAAGGGATGCTACTCTGTTGTAAGGAAGCTCTTCCCACCTCCTCGCGCTCATGTACACTTCAGGAAGCTCGAGACATCTTCGCAAAGGGACAAGCACCTCCTTCCGTAGCCTGTCGCGCACACGGTAGGCGTAGTGTGCATCCTCGAGATCTGCGTACTCTGGGAACGAGGATTTGAGAAATAGGCGACGAGCGATGCTCTCGCACATGAGTGTGCGCTTGTCGTAGGATTGATCCAACGAAGGCGCCCACTTCGCAGCGAGACTCACATCGAAGTGCCTCTTCTCCGCGAGCGCTAGCACATCTTTCGCCAGCTGATCCGCGAAGATCTGTGCAACTGCCGAGTGCAAGAGCTTGAATCTCGAGTCCTGGGAGTATTTCTCGACGGCTCGCTCCGCAAGCTTGGCTGTCACAATCCGCCGCTTCTTTCTAGCTTGCTCTTTCATGGTCGCATCCTTGACCTGCTGGGCGGCAATTCTCTCGGCTTGCGGGAGAAGAGTTCCATCCTCCTTCGCAGCTCTAGCTGCAGCACCCTTCCTACTCTTGTACGGTTCCCTCGGAGCTCCTTTCCCACAAGTGAGTGCATAGGTTCTCGTGATCTGCTTGTAAGCTCTGATGTTTCCCGCGGCCTTCTCCGTAGCTTTGAGCTTGGACTTCCCAAAGCGTACAACTTCATCATGCTCCTCTTTTTTAAGGAGCCGGAGCTGGGTTTCTTGGGGACCTTCGACAATCCTGAGCACCAGCTCCAGCAGATCCTTGAAGTACCCAAAAGCCGGGATGCAACCCAAGTTCGCAAGTAGAGTTGAGGGATGATGGTGGTATAGCCACAAAGCCGCTGTGTAGAAGCTCTCCTTGTCTGATTTCCCCGTCCCTCGTACCGCACGCAGCTGGAAGACGAGCTTCAGAGCCGTGCTAGCGTCCTCCTTCCATGCAAGCTCCAGAAGCTCCGTAATTCTCTGCGAGCTTGTACGTGGAACCACGTGGAAGAAGAAATCAAGGCATGCGTTTCCGGATTCTAGAAAAGTTGTCGACATATTTTCCGTCAATCCCAGTGTGGGTAGTTGTCCGGAATTATTTTCGCGCGTGCTCTCGCCCTTGAACATCTCCAAAAATGGCTCATGGGGCAGTTCCTCAGAATCATCGTCATCATCATCATCATCCTGTCTCACCTCGTTAGAGTTTAAGTTTTCTTTTTCATGAGATTCCTGATCCTTCTCCGGATTCTCCCGCACAGTTTCTGATTCAAGAGACTTTTGTAGTGCGAGCGACTGCAACAGCTGCTGACGATCTAGCTCCCCATGCAGGTCAGCTAGTCCAGCGCCCACATGAACTGCAACAACTGGAGGACCTACTAGTGGCAAAGCTTCAACTGTTGCCATGGTCGAAGAAGCTCTTGAGACAAAATGCAGAATCTCTGGAAATCCTGTCGCAACAAACAAAAATCCCCTCTACGTTTCTCCCTTTTGAATTCTCGACTACCTAGCTAGAGCTAATGGAAATCCTCTCACACAACAAAAATCCCCTAGGTTCCCCTTTTGAATTCTATACTCCCTAAAAAATGGGGACCACTCCAGAATTGCCACTAGAAGCTGAGACGCTGGCAATAACCAGCTGAAAAAACGACTATGAAGGAGGAGACAAACAAATGTACAAATTACAAATGCGAGACGAATCTCCAAGCTTGCACGATGCAGGAAGTGCGCATATGCCAAAAAACTGGCCAACGGGGAAGAACTAGGAAAAAACACCCAAGAGGAAGAAGAGAGTGTGCGCGATGGAATGGAGAGAGACACCGCAGAGTGAGAAGCAGGAAAGAAGAACATGGCTATTTATGAAGTGAGCAAGCAGCACTGAAACGCACGCGCAGTGTGAGTGAGTGAGTGAGTGAGAAGCAGTCAAGCCGGACGGTCAAGTCGGACGGTCAGTGTTGGAGTGAGGAGCAAGGAAACTTGGGACGCAAGAGTCGGTTTTGGGTTTCAGAAATAAAAAGGTTGTAATATCAGTGTTTTGTTTTTGGGCGATTTTTTTTTCAGAAAAATAAAACCCAAACACGAAACATTTGTGGTTTAAATAAAAGAGACTTTCGCCATTTTTTCAAATAAAAAAATTTGAATTAGCCACATCTGGACCTAAGCACTTCCTAGGTAGCCAGCCACTTGTAATTAATAATAGCACTTTTGAAAAAAATGTTAAAGCCCACTTTAGGATAATCGCCATTTAATGCTAATTAATGTTGGGGTTCCTCGCCTTTGTCTCTACTTAAGGAGTTTGAAAACAAAAGCCTGATAATAATAATCTGAAGGTATATATTTATATATTTTTTTTCAATTTTTTTTTCTGATACTATGGATATTATTAATTTATGGGGGTTTTATATTTATGGTCTTGCAAGAGCTTTGGCAGATATTTGTCATATTATTCATATAAATCTGGAGCTTCAGGTATTTATCTAAGCTTGAAATATCTATCTGTGAGCCGATTTAGGTTGTTGTTTTGAGACACCTGCACCATCCTCATCTCAATGCAAATTCTTTGCTATATATGGTTCTTTTTTTGTGTTTGGAAACCATGTGAGGATTTGGAGGTTTTTCTTCCAAGAAAACCAAGATCGCAAAGGAGTGTTCACCTGACGAAGTAGCCTAGTGTCAAGAGCTAATTAAGTAGCCTATGTTTTCCTTTTGTTTCCATCTTGGAAAAAGCTCCACCTGTCCAAATTCTTTTAATAGGTAATCCCAACTTCTTGTTCCTTTTCATACTTAAGAATATCTCCAATGGTGCTCAATATGTGACCCTGTGAAAATATTTTTCACATCCAAGTTTAGTTATGTATTCACTTGCAACCCCACCCATAGAACTGAAACTTGGACAGCAAATAGGTGGGGGATTACTAATAGTAAACCACCTGGACCAATCATTACGAGGGGCCAAGGAGAAACACTGAGCAGTAGTTAGATCATATTTATTACACTCTTTTCTGTAGGTGCACAGCTATGCGTCTTTTACCAGCCACCGCAACGCGCCGAATTATGCTGAGCCAAAACTATTTTCCTGAGCCAAACCGGCACATGTTGGATTTTCTTCATCCACTTTTACAGTGCAGGATCACATGCTGAGCACCAGTGGAGATGCTCTAAGGCTACTTGCTACTCATATTATTGGCAATTTTTGTGGAAATGTTTAAAAGGAACTTGGGTATTGGGAGCAGTATTTTTCTTTTTCAGTGTTGAAATGTAGCCACCTTTCTTTCTCCCCATAAAATAACAACAGAAGCATCAATATAGTATAGTGTGACATCGTGTGATTCATATTATTAATTAGTTTGGAGGGTGTGGAACTTTGACATTTTTTCCTCGTGGTGAGAGACCTCTCTGATTAGTTCATCACCCAAAACAGAAAAAATTGACTCTTGACAAATTGACACACTCCTAACATAGAAATTGTCCACACGGCCTACTAATTGGCATGGATTTAAGTTTAAAAATTGAAACTTTTTTGCAAATCTCTGTGCAAAAGACAACTTCTATTTACACTAAGCATGCAACTCTTTCATCTCTCCATAGCAGAAAGAAGAACAAATAATAAGAGAATAAAAAACAGAGCAAAATGACCTGAAAAGAAAGAAAGCAATGAAATGATGAAAAAGATTGATAAAATTAGAAAGTAAAAAAGACATGTGGGGCACCCATGTAAAGGAAAAGAATACAACTTCTTTGGACCTCCACAATCACTTTGCAAACTAAACCAAAATAAGTGGCTCTATCACATGAGGTTTTGTTTTTCTTATAAAGTACATTTATTTTTAAGATGACACTAGATGAACAGAGATGACATTGGTTTATTGTTATATATTTGAAATGCATTTGATAGTTTGAATACTATATAAATTGGTTTGTGAAAATCTGGTCAATATGTTTATGATACACTTGATTTTCATTAATTCTTGAATCTATTTATATATATGTAGTTCAATTGTGATCCAACTTTTGTTATGTTATTTTTGAATTGGGATTTTGATTTAAATATATTAATAAAATCTATCAATTATTGTTTATTGTTTTTATGATTAGTGTCATCTAATATGTTGAAAACATAATCTCCTAAGATAATGAGTGGACAATCATATGGGGATTTTTCAACCAAGTTTTTTAGTGTGTTGAAAAATATAGAAGTCCAACAAAAATGACTTTTTATAAACACATAAGAGTTTTTATGTTAAATGTAGCTATTATATATTCAAATTTGATTCATATTGTTCTATTATAAGAATGTAAGAGCATTTGCATGTTGTAGATCATTATCAAACCATGGCCACCATAAGTTGAGATATAAGAATATTTTGATATATTTATGAATTTTTCTATGTCATTTGACAATTGTATTTTTGTTCTCAAACTAATAGAACATGTCATAGTTGTAAGTTGTGGTCATGAATTATATGTTGATAATGTTGTCATAAAGAATTTGCATCAAAGGCTTGTATAATAACATGCTAATGATAAAAAAATTCAATCGAAGAACAAAAAGGGTCCAATTTCTAGTGTTTTTTTTTCCAACATTTCTTCAACTACAAATTGATCAATGTGAAAGTTGTGATGTTTTGAATGAAGTTAATAAATATAATCTTTCTTTTGTTTAAATGCAATAAAAAGTTGTGTATGATAGTCCATTACTAAGATCAAATGCTTAGCAATAACTTTTGTGATCAAGGAATGGTTATTATAAATATTTACTGAATTGAAAAACTAAATTATTGCTATAATATGAAATTAACTTTTGTCAATTCTTATGTCTTTGATAATTGGCTTGATTAGTGTTTAATGTAGTTGAATATTATTTGTATAAAGGTTGTTGTGCACTACAAGATTGGTGCCCAACACTATTGAAAATAACAAAATCAATTGCCACACACATGAAAACATGTTCACAAATTCAAAAAAAATCACCTACAAATTGCAAGAGTTTATGTTCACAACAATAACAACAAAACATGTTTCTCGTATGTATTTTGGAATTTCAAAACATGAAAAATGAGATTTTAATGCCAAACGCTGGGTATAAACCCCCTTTAAGCACAAAAAAAATTGGAAAATTGAAAAGAGAATCCTATCAAGTGCAGCATCCATCCACGGTAGTGCACTGGTGCGTGCTGGTTCACTCTGGCCGTGTTCTCCATCATGCATTCGCAAATTACAAGTGATCTCGACCACACCAGAAGTGAAACCAGCAGATGGCCACCAGTCCCACTGTGAAAATGCTTAACAAAGTGGCGGAACCGTGACAGGAAAGCTGTTTACTTTCTAGTCAGGGACTCTTTTGGTTTCTTCTTGAGTGGGGCAGTGGGTCAATTGCGTTCCTTTCAACTCTCAATGCAGTTTCGCAAGTTCTTTACAACTCCGTGCAAATTGGGGGGATCACAGTAGTCTTGCACCCTTGATTTTCTCAGCATAGTATTGTCAAAGTTAAAAATGTAACCCACTTTTTCCCCACACACACACACCCTCGTGGAGTTTGACGCGAAGTCCGCCTGCACGCGTGTATAGTCCTCCGTCACACTCTACCAGCTAGTCGTCCAGGGGTAAGAGGCGATTGAGCTCTGGTTCAAAGACCTTCAAAACAATGACATATATGTTCTTGATTTGAGCCTTCAAACAGCAACATGTTATGTTATTGACCACCTACTGTAACATCTGCAGTCACTTCATTTGCTTGCAATTGGTGGAGGGCAAGGTGAAACATTCACCATTCTATTGAGTTTCTGTCACAGGACTGGCAATACCGGGAGAATTCAGCCGTGATGCTGGCTAGCTTAGCGAAACCTAAAAGAAGAATGGGAAGACAGTAAAACCCGAGAGGGAGGAGGAATTTGACAAAAAACCTGGAATCCATGTATTTGGTGTTGACTGCATACCTGCTTACACGACATGCACAAAAAATGCAGCCCAACAAAGCTCCAATCTGGTCTTGTTTTGAGGTTAACAGCATGAATTGTGGTCTCCATCCCTCATGAAAGAAAAGAGGTTGCGAGACTGGCCATTCCAAACATACTGAGGAGGAAAACAAAAATAGCCACACAGAATCAACACACTGAATTGTGATCTCCATCCCTCCTGAAAGAAAAGAGGTTGCAAGACCTCTGACTCCAAACATACTGAGGAAAACAGAAATAGCCACACTGCATCAATCCTTTGTTTCCAAAGCCTTTGGCTTCATGAGGAAAAAACTGGAGAGTGTTTTGTCTTTACTGTTCTCGTCAGCAAGAATACAATCCATTTCTAGCCTCTGTCAATTTTGTTTCTAAACAATTGCTTCTTCCTTTCAATGTGCACTACCAATGTAACAAGAATTTCTCAGGTAGCTATTGCAGAACTCCCAAGTATCAAGCACAAATTGCTGACATCCAGGATAACTAAACCATACCAAATTGCCCACATAAAACAATGTTGATATTGATAAAACTCACAAAACCAGCAATTAGATCCTGCTGAAAATATGCTTTGAGTGGAAATGCACTGAACTGAGCTTGTTGGAGG
>Ga0116229_10013663_pt1 | contig 11437 bp, 14 predicted proteins | sample S1TSphgellanicum_3_FD_87313 | JGI IMG/M metagenome (GOLD analysis project Ga0116229, IMG submission 87313) | Host-associated microbial communities from peat moss isolated from Minnesota, USA - S1T2_Fc - Sphagnum magellanicum MG | ecosystem: Host-associated > Plants > Peat moss > Unclassified... | reverse complement strand
CATCATTATGCAGAAGGTTTACAAGCGAGTAGGTTGTAACTTTTACAAGACGCTTACCTCCATTATTTCGTTCTTGAGGCGCCAGAAGAAGCTCGTTGAGGAAATGCAAGCCATCTGTCTGAACCTTTCAGCCACTCGGTGGGCTTCTATGTTGCGCGTTGCTCGATTTATGGTTGAGAAGCGATCAGAAATTGTAACATACTTTGCTGAAACGGAACCATCCGATCGTTTTGATCAGCTTCCAACTCCTGCTTTCTGGATCTTGATCTCTGTCATTAACGAGATCTCAACGCACGTTAGTGAGTGCGTCGAGAGCTTGCAAGGCCGGCGGGTGACTTTACAGCAGCAAACGGCTGCCATTCAATCACTGATGGATTCTTTACAGCGTTTTGCTTTCGTGGAACTCACTCCCGATGATGACACTTTACCGGTCGTGCATGACATCGTCGTTATTGGGGAGAGGCAGGTCAGTTACGCTGACCTAAGGGGATTCATTCAAGATCAGGGCATTTTCACCAGCCAAATTTTTGATGCGTTAGAGCCAGAAGAATGCACTGAAGTTCGGATGCCGTTGGCGAAATCCTTCTGTCGATCGTCAATGGGTTGAGCTCAGTCGAGGCTTTGCGCGACGAAATGAACGACGCTAGTACCGATGGCATGCCTCCTTGCTTGCCGCATGAATTGCTAGCGTTGAAACCACGCGACGTCGTTCAGTTAATCCTGAAATTCCACAATCGACTGTCAGTTTCCTTGACTCAAAATTCCATTGATTTGATTGTGGATCAGCACAAGAAGCTTCTGAATGCCGTCAGCAAGGAGCCAAGGCTCCAAACTGCCTTGGCTCGTCACAGTGAACAGACAGACTTCAGCGACGCTTGGAAGACCCCATCCATTAAGGACCAGTTTCTTGAGCTGATGGAGTTCTGTGGGGGCTTGGCTTCTCCTTTCCCCAACACGGCCACTATTGAAAGCGATTTCTCAGTTTTGAAATGGGAAAAGGATCTACACCGATCAAATATTACTCCTTTTTCACTTGAAGGGATCTTACACTGCCGTCAGATTCGCTCTTTATTGAAGAATTAGCAATGAAAGCCAATGATAGAAGAGATTTCTGAATAAATTCTGTATATTCCATATTTTATTTTTGTAGCGCGCCGTATTTTATTGAAAAATGGAACATAGGGATTGTTCCGTAGATAGAAAGGCCTGGTTATGATGTAAAGAAATGAGTTGAAAACAAATTAAATGCAAGTGTGGTACCTAACAAGTTAATACCCAAGCACCCATGGCTAGACTTGCACAAAATTTCCTTCATTTTCATTTTGTGTTGGTGTTTCGAAAGCTTGAAAAAGAAAGGAGAGGAGCTTGGAAGGAATGAAAGAAAAACTAAGAGGATAACCTCTAGAGGAAATGAAAAAAATCAAACAAGTGCCTTGGAAAGAAGAGAGGAAGGCACCTTTAATGCTACAAAAAGAAACCCAAGCGCAACCAATAAGAGAGGTGAAAATTTTGAAAAGAAGGTAGGAAGTAATTTTTGGAGGAAAAACAAACAAGGTCAGTTCTTGAAAGAAACTTAGTTAGCAAAGGGAGGAACAGCAAGAAAAACAAGAGAGGCAAGTAGGCGCCTAAAGGGAAAACAAAAGGGTAGGGAAAAAACGACTGCAATAGAAGGTAGAGGTAGGAGTGGCAAGGTGATGAGGAAGGATGCCATTACCGCGTCTATAAAAAAAAGTTGACCAGCTACAAAGGGAGACAACTCTAATGAGGGAGTTGTTGATAGGTGAGTTAACACCCACACATGAGTAAGATGGTAAGGCTAGAAAGGTAGGGAAGGCCAAAACAGTTGACGAAAGGGAAGGTAATACCAACCCTCCAGCCCCAAAAATGAAACCATTTTGGAAAATGAAGAAGTGGTTTAAAATTGAAGATGATTTCAAATGGGCCATGACAATAGGACTAGGGGGTTATGGAGATTGCATTGGGGACCCATTCGAAAAAATCTTGTGTATGATTTCCTTAGGGGATTCAAGAGTGTAGATGAGATGGAAATCAAAGTTATAATGTGTGGGCAAAAGGTAAAGATCACCAATGAAGTGATTTCTAAGATGTTACAACTACCTGGTAAGGGTCCTGACATAAAGTTGTTAAACCCCTTATAAGAGGGGGTAACTAAAATGTGCAAAAGGTTAGTGGATGAAATAGCAATGCCAAGAAAGGAAGGTCGATCCACCATCAAAATGAATGGATGGTATGTGTAGAAGGTATGTGCAATCCTCCAAATGGTGTAGCTGAAGAATCATTAAACCTTATGCAACAAGACAATAGCTTGTTTATTATGGTAGAAGACAATAGAAAGGATGTCAATTGGGAAAGGGTGTCTTTTTAGGGCCTAAAGCCCAACATGGAAAAGTGGCTGCTAAGGGGTAACAAACCACATGTGTGCAACCTAAAAGGCGGGTGTGTTTTCCCCTTAAATCACCCCTTCAAGGGAACGTTCCCCTAATATAAGGTAGTCAGAAATAAGCTCCATTACCGAAATTTCTTATTTCAGAAGGAGCGAACATGTTTAATGTGGAGAACAATTCAGATGTTGAACGCCCAATTGGGAGTTTAAAGCAAGGCGGTACAACCTTTGGAACACCATCTCCTTCATTCACTAGAAAAGGACTACAACAACTTGTAGACCCGCCACCACAAATGATAAGATCCACCCAAACTGATCCTAATGAAATTTAGTTGGATGATATTTTGGAAGATGAAAAAATGGAGTACAAACAACCTAGGAGGACAACAATTTAGCACCTTTGGAGATAGTGGAAAAAGGGGCTATTATGGCCCCACAAGCAAGGAAAGAAGAGAAACTTGAACCTACCATGCAAACAAGAGTAGAGGGGGTGGGGGGGGCAAACTAAAAGTACTAGCTTCCCTGCCACCACTAATGATTAGGAAGGGGAAACTCCAACATATCAATGACCTATTGTTTCATTTGTGCACCCTACCAAAAATAGACCAGCATAGTCTTTTAATAGGAGGGTAGTTAGCCAACAAACAGTAGCTCCTCCTAGGATCACCCAAAGTCAATAGACAATGAGGGTATAAAAAGAATATACAACTATAGGGAAGGTTAGGAGCTGGAGGAGTAAGAGGTACAAAGAATGTTCCCTTACCCCCTCCCAATAATCTGTTCATACTATGGTGTTGACTGCATATGAAAATCCTTCAATCAATAGCAAGTAATGCAAGGGGCTATGTCAAGAGGCAATAGGAAGAAATCAATGTTAAAAGTTATTCTTGACCTGGGGACCTCAATGAAAGTAGTAGAATATAAGGCAAAAGGTTTAAAGGTAATGGTGGAGTAGATGAAAGTACTAGAAAAAAATAAGGTAGCTACCATCAAGGGACAACAACATGTGAAAAAAATTGCCAAGTTACACTTAGAGAAGGTAGTAAAGTTGGAACATAGTCTTTAGGAGGATAAGGAGAAGAATGAAACCTTCAACCATCTATAGGGGCGGGCAAATGAGACGTCTACCATATTGGAGTAGAAACAATAGGAGGTAGTGCTACTATAGGCCCAAATAAATAAATTGACAATAGATAATAACAACCTTCAAGGAGTAATGGATGTAAAGATTGAAGGCCGCCAGAAAAGTTATAAAATTGGCACCCTAGAAGAGCATATGAAGATTGAGAAGGTGGACAAGGAAAAATTATTAAATAGGTTGAATGAATTGAATGATGAAGCATTTACCTTTAGACACCAACAAGATATCCAGGGGGTAGAATAGGATAATAAGGAGGATGTTCTACAACAATGATTTCAATTGTCACAAGAGATGGTAGCTAGCTTGTAGGCCTAAATTGATCTACTCAATGGGATGGTAATGCCTAAACCACAAGGCCAAGGGATGAAGTGGAAGTGCAAAGCTTCGAAAGTCACTATGGTAGATGTTAAATTGGCCAAGTACGATACCCTTTTCAAAAAACATACCCTCCTAAAATTGGAAGCAGTAGATAGATAGGGAAAAGGGAAACTAGGTGGAATGAACTCAAGGGGGAGCTTAATGCCATTCTAGATGTTGCCCCTCTCCTTACACTAGTAGATGAAGCGACCTACCATTAACAATTCATGATATACATGAAGGCCTTCCTTAAGTTCATAATTGATGATATTCAAAGGATGTCTAACAACTTTAATGGTAGTAATGCAAAGGGAACTCCCCACTAAAAGCTCATTTTCCCAACACCAAGGACCATCTTGGGCCCTGAAAAGGAATTTTGAACCTTTGAAGGCATTGGTTCTCCCTTTGGGACGGTAGGTGGTAATGCATCTTTAGAATTTCAACTCACACAATAAGGATTACAAGGACATAATCCAAGATAGAAGGAGGATAATCTTAACATGTGGAAATGTTTAAATTAATTAATATTGTAAGCCTTCTAGTAACCAATAATTATTAGTGGTAGACTTATCGTCCTTTATCTAAAGGCTAAAGCTAATGGGATTAAGTAGTTCATGTTAATGAGTGGTTGGGGGGTAATTTACCCAATCATTTAAAAGATTTCTAGGAAGGGATTAGGATAAAGGCCCAATTTTCTTGGGGTCAATTTGGGCCTTCTATGGTTTGTGGATAAGGAGGATTAGCGGGGTGTTGGGGGACTTCTAAAGCATCCAATATTTTTGTAGTTGGAGGTTGGGAATGAAGGACTTTCTTGGAGAAGTGTCTATTGTACTACTAAGGAGGAGAGAGTAATGAGGAAATTCACTTGATTTTTTGTGTGATTTTAGTGGAAAATGGTTGAGGAATTCAATGTGTTTTGGTGTGTATTTATTTTATTGGGAGGTGGGAGAGGTTGGGTTGTTTGAGGTATTACAAAGTAGGTTGCTCCTTGAAATGGTAAGTCTACATTTCCTTTAGAACAAATAGTCAAGAGGCATGCCACTTGATAGCCTCTAGAATGGTAAGTTACTGATTGCCACAAGAAGGTAACAACCAATATATGGTGGAAGAAAAAAGGTGGGAAACATTAGCTTATAAACTAGAAGGTATTGTTGTATGCAATAATCAATGGCTAGGAGTGGACGTAGTTTGTTGCAGACAGTAGAATGAGTGGGCAAAGTCGTTAAAGGACTTGCAAGCATGGTTGAGGTGGGATAATAGCAATAAGAGGTCTGTAGACGCCACTATGGCAACATTTAGGGCGTTAAAGGCATTGTAGGAACTTGGAGAGTAGAAAACTTTTGGGTTATGATTGCTTCCCATGATGTTCTTCTCTATTTGTTTCTCCTACCCCTTTGGATTAACTTACAAACATGATAGTAGGTCTATTTTGAGGAGCAGCCCCTACCTTCTTCCTTGCCCCTTTGTATGACTTTTCATTAACTATTTGAATAATTGTAGTAAAATAGTTAGTGTGGGTAGTTTCTTTCTTTTGAGTAATAAGGTGTTGACCTTGTATCCTTGATCTTACCTTTTAGAGGATGGTAATGATTCAGGGCCATAATTTCACCCCTTAACATCTAGTATAACATTTACCACCTTTAATGATGTCATTGACCCCTTTTTCAATTATGCATTAAATGCCCAAGGTGGCAACTCTTGTATAATAAGCAAGGGTATGTGGCATAGAAAGGTTAATTAGAGCTTATGGACAAATTATTATAAATTATTTTAACCTCATAATAACTCATAATAAAATTCTAATCATTTGAAGCTAAAACTAGATTTTATGATAAAAATGTGTACCTTGATTAAAATTGTGCGAGTTGGGTTCCTTGTCTCCCACTTCTAGTGATAAGTGGAATATGTGAGATAATTGTTGGCAACATCGATGTTGATTCCAACAAAGGTGTAGTTGTTGGACATGCTTGTGGTGAGGCTAATGCAGATGTATTTGTGTTCCTTTTGTCACCGTTATGTTTTCACTTTTGCTCATTCTTCACGTAGTTGTCCAAAGTTCTTTTGTCCTTTTGTGCCAACAAAAAGTCTTATGTTTCTACATCTCTTGTCAAATCAATCAAGCATATAACATGACTCAATTTGACAAAATTAATTTTGTGACCACCATAACCACCATATGAATAATGAAAACCTTCAATTTGTTTGTAATACTTTGGTAAAATTTTGATACCTCCTTCTTTCAATTGAATGGGCCTCACATAATTGATATGCTCACATTTATCAAAATATTTTATAATTTTTATACATGTCCTTAGTACCAAATTATCAACTTCTTACATTCTTCCATGATGATACCAACAATTTAAAAAAGACTCACCTCTTCAACTTCATGAACTTCTTATGTAAAATAACCTTTTACACATGTTTTATATTACATATGCCTCAAGTTATTTAGTGGTAACTTAGATGGTGGATGGGCATTTAGCTCAATTATGAGCTTCATTTTGAAAATTGACCCCTTTCTTGGCACATCAACAATCAACAATACTTTAGTAACTTCCGAAATTTTTATAACATTAAAGACTTTGAAATACATCCCTCAACTTCATCTTGTTGTTCAATGTCCAAAATAAAAGTTCTTATTAAAACATCAACTTCACTAACAAAAGTCTCATCATCTTTTGAATGAAACTCATGACCTACACAATTCAAAAGCTCATCATTTGGAACCACATTAACATCTTCATTGACTTCCAAAAAACAACGATCTATAATGTTTAATGAATCTGTAAATGATGAATTCCAAGGATTTTCCCACTTACCATGAAACAAAAGAACTTCTTTCATCTCAACATCTAAGGCCTTATTTTGAGCCTCTTTAAAACCAACCAACCAAGATTGTTTTAAAGTTATGCTTGAAATTGAATCATAATAAGAAAGATTAGCAAAACAACGAATTCCATTACCTTCCCAACCAAAAACATTTTTTTGTCTTGATTCCATAAACAATGGACCATCTTCTTCAAACTTCGTTTGTTAAGTCCACCCTATGTGTGAAGTTTGTTCAACCGCCTCCCCAATACAAAAATCATGTTTGTTTTTCACATGTTGTCAAAAAAGAGAGAAAAAGTCTTCACAACAATTTGAACCAACTTTATGTAAAATAATAAGCAAGTTAGGAAATAAATTTGCATCATCATACTATGTAAAACTACTTAATGACAAGAAATCAACAATCAATGATGGACTCTTTAGTCAACAAATTATTTTGCAAGTTATGTCCATGTTGAACATTATGAATATGTTCAATTCCAAAATAGATCATATGCACCACAAACAATGATAATGTTCTAATAGAATTCACCGACCATAAAAAGCTTCCAAAAACACCCAAATAAGTTGAAGATGTAAAATTGTACCTTTGACATGCTCTTAAAATTGCATTCCTTCATCAATTGCTTCAAGACATTTTCTTACTTTAGGAAAAACAATTTGTTGTACAGCTGAAATTTTTTGCTTATCTTTGACATTGATGTCTTCTTCCAACAATCCATGTTGGTCTTTGTTAAAAATTTCAAGAACTAACAACATATGATTTTTTGTTGCCATGTGTTTACCCCAAAACACAATTGTTGTTATTGAAAGTAAAGGGTTTCAAAATTTCTTACCCACATGCAAGGGGTTTTGCATCAATATTATTGTGTTGTTGTCCACCATCTCTCCACACATTAAGAAACCTTGAACTTTTAAGCCATAGCTCCCCTTGGAAATGTTATCCAACATCAATTTTCACCACCTATTATCCCCATCCGAAGCATGACCTCACCAAAGGGCTTATATCTTTTTCCAAATACTTCTTGTGTAACTTCCACATTAATTCCCACTAGCTTTTAACCTGCAAATGACCAAATTGGTTGTAAGTACTCAACAAGTAATACAATAATTTTGGCAACCTTGCCACTAGAAGGTTAACAACAAATACACAACACATTGTTCTAACTTGTAGAATTTCAAAAACATTTTTTAATATTAATCCATGTGGTTGATGATGGATTGATATCAAATTTTCATTGATGAATTGGATGTTGAGCTCAAATATGGAATTCAAAAAACCCATCAATTGTATCCAACCTCCTATTCCATGTGGCAACTTCAACACATTTTGTTTCATCTACTCCACATTCAAAAGGTATTGGCATTGAAAGTCCCAATTTTTCTTTACATTTTTCAAAACTGAACACATGTAACAAAATGTAGATTCATGGATACCCACAAAATATATAAAACCTTCCTTACAAAGATTAAACCTAGTAGTGTTTAAGGCTGGTCCTACCAATTTTTGCTAATGAAGTTGTGTGCTAACGAATTTTCAAAATTTAGCAAAACTTCAAAAATTGAATTATACTTGCATGATATTGTTTCTCATTTCCCTTACCACCATTTTTATGGATAGATAGAATATTGGAAACAATATCCATAAGTAAATTATACAAGATGTTCTTCAAAAGCTCCTACATTAAAAGTTCTCCTAAACAATTCAATAATTTCTCAAATAGATCCTTCGTTTAAATCAGATTGGAGCTTTATTGAAAAATAATTTCTTGATTTTATAACCCTTGTTAATGTAGAGTTCAATAAGAAAACCTAGTCATTTGTTGCATGGCATCTACTTTCCCACTCTCTACGAAATTCAATAAGCTCACTTTTGTTAAACATGTCCCACCTACTACCTTGTTCACATTTTCATTCATCTTTTGGCATTGTCATGTTATTCAACTAACTTGCCCACTTTCAAAAATCTAGAAAACTAGGAATCAAGGAACATTTGTTACAATATATTGTTGAACATTGAAAGTGACAAAATGTCCCTTTAATTTGAATTACTTCATTTGTTTAAACTTAATATAATATGTTCACAATTAGGTTCAGCATACCATCCCTTACTAATCATGTAATCATTCAACAAAAGGAAAACATCAATCAAATCATCTCTTATGTTAATGAAATAGTTATGGAACCCATGATAAATGTGTTGTTGACAATATGAAAGCAAATCATTATGAGGAATATCAACAATTTTGGATATGTAAGGCTGATACTTGGCTTTACTTGCAAGGCCTTTTGTAAAAGAATCTTGAAATGTCATTTGGCTGCCAATAGTTCCAATTGTTGCCTTGTTCTTCTTAGCCAAAATATCTATTACGCCTTTCACATGTTGTCCAATAATGTCGACCACCCCAAAAGTGCATTTGAAACTACAAAGCATGCATTTCCAAAAACATTTGTCAACCATCTCCATACTTAACACAAGTTTCAAAACCAAAGTATGATGACATGATGTGAGATGCAACAAAAGGAAAAGAAAACACATGAAAAATAAATTTGGTGTTCATGGAAAAGATCATTTACCTTATGCAACATATTTGAACACCCAATCTTCTTTAGATCTTTGCTTCATGGTTGCCTCCACCTTTTCTTGGTCTTCTTAAACTTCTTTTATTGCATTAATTTCTTTGTTTTGTTATTACTTTAAATTATTTTCATGAACACCGTCAAACTCACTAGCTTGAAAGGACAAGTGAAATTTCCAATTCAAAAGGTTAAATGATGGACTAATACTCACTCTCTACCCCACATGGTACACAATACATCACCCATTTCCCCATGGTTTTTTCCTCATGATTATTACATGGATAGTATGGACCTTGCTTTACAAATCCCCAAAGTGAATTTTCTTCACATTCTTTCCAATTTTTCATCAACCGTGCTAGCATTGCCTTATCACATCAAACCTTTAAGATACAGGATTCCAAATGATCTTGATTTTTTTCAACTTCCAAAACATCATGCTTTGGAAATTCAAGTTTTAATGTGTCCATGAGAAGACATGTCGTCAAGACCATGGCCTCACTTATGGAGCTTTAGACATGAGGGTCCTATAGTCAAATCAATGTGAAGAGCAATAATACTTGTTGTTTGAGAGCACATGGTGGGAACAACAATAAAAGATGGTTTTTAATGGAAGTTTTGATGATGTAGGCAATAAGAATAGATTTTTTCAAGCTCTTGTAAGCCCAAGTAACTTTGGCACCCATAATACACTAATAGAAATTGGCCAACATGTAACCACTCTATTTACAACTACATGCAACTATTAATCATTTGTGACTACCTTTGGACATTTTTGCAACTATTTCTTGTGTTAGTCACATTTGTGATTAGTTTGCGACTATTTTAGTTTTCATCCTTTCATGTGAACAACATTTTATACGGTTTTTATCTAGGAAGAACAAGTTATGTCCCATTAGTTGCAAATGTGTCCAATTTACTTACGGCCCTATAAATATCCAAAGGTGTATTTTGTGTATTAGGAATATAGTTGGGTATATTAGGATTTACAAATGTATACTTTGAATGTATATGAATGACTATATTACATATGTATTCAAATATTCTTATTAGCATAAATGGCCTCAATATTATGGTTACACTAGGTGTATATTTTGAGTATATTAAAATTTTAAAATTTTTTATTAATTATATTATGCCCATATTACAAGTTTATCCAAGTTATTTTATTACACTTCTTAAAATTATTGCAAAATCCATTTATTATTATTTACATTATTATATTATATATTTTTATAAATTAAATATAATAAAAAATTAAATATTAATATTATCTTTGATTACAATTTTTAAATGCATGATTTTATTACATAATGATGATGATGATGATAATGATATTAAAATGATATAATTATTGAAACTAAAACATTATGGTTATTGAAATTATTATTATTATTATTATTAAATTAAATATTTATACTTTACAAGAGCTATAAAATTTGACACAATAAAAAAAAATACGAATAACAAAATATTCACCTAAATTGGTTAATAATTCTAATAATAATTTTATTATATTTTAATATTTTAATATCTATGTATTTATTTTTTAAATACTGAAAATTTTATTAAATAAATATAATAAATAATTATATCATTATTAAATTCCTTTCAAAAGACTAATGTACTTTATAAGAATTAAATTTTTATTATTAAAAAATAAAAATTAATTCTAATAAATCATAATAGCTATAACAAGTGACATAATAATATATATAATAATAAAATAGCTAACCTAGGCTAGTTAGAGTTACATATTATTATAATAAAAAATAAATTATAAAATATTATTACAGTATGATAATTACTAAAATATTTTCAATTTTATTATTTTTATATTTTATAATAATCCATAAATAGTTATAATGAGTGAAGTAATAATATGAATAATAAAAATAAAATAACTATTATTCGCTACCAACTAGTTATAATAATAAATCAATTGATGTTATTGGTACTGTAAAATATTTATATTCATATTTCTTATCAACTATATATAATAAAAAGAATAATTACAATAAACTATTTAGCCTAGGCTAGGTTTTATATATATATATATATATATATATATATATATATATATATATATATATATATATATATATATATATATATATATTATATTT
>Ga0116229_10013660_pt1 | contig 11440 bp, 4 predicted proteins | sample S1TSphgellanicum_3_FD_87313 | JGI IMG/M metagenome (GOLD analysis project Ga0116229, IMG submission 87313) | Host-associated microbial communities from peat moss isolated from Minnesota, USA - S1T2_Fc - Sphagnum magellanicum MG | ecosystem: Host-associated > Plants > Peat moss > Unclassified... | reverse complement strand
CCCTCATCATGCTTATGTTAAACATGCAAGATTCTTTTATAGATTCAATTTCAAACCCAAATCTGGCACTTCAAAAGGTTCCTCCTTTAATGTAAAATGAGCATGGAAATGCAATGGAAAATATTGAATGGGTCCATGAAGGCTCAAGATGGTGTTGCAAGGTGGATGCATGCACTAATTTTTATGCAGCCAAATGGTTGTTTCATCAACACTTGGACCAAACACATGGGCATAAAATGCAAGTGGGTAAATTTGGACATCCGTCTACTTATCCCAATGGGCTTAGGATATAAAATTATCCTCCATGAATGCTTGTATTTTGAACAACCCGCATGCAAGGTGAAAACAAAATGAAAAAAAGGCCCTTGATTAAACAAAACAAAATTTGGAATCTAAATGGGATGATCGTCAAACCCAAGTGCAACAAATGCAAGAGGTAGGACAACCCTTGTTGGTACATTTAGCCTTCAACATGTTGTTGGGCTTCATTGGCATTTTGACATGGAGGGTGGGGTTTATCCTACAAAATTTTAAAAAGATGACAACCTTGTTGAGGTAATTTGGGTAAGCAAAGTTGCCTATGCAAAGTTTTTCAAAGTTGTATAGGGCATTCGAAATTGGACATTGGAGTCTAATGAGTGCAATTGAGCAAAAGATTTAGATGTAATATGAAAGTATCACAATTTAGATTTTATTCATGGATGGTATGTTTACATATTTAGACTTTTTTTAATTTTAAAACATTTTTTACATCTTTTAATTATAATCTAATTTGTTTTAAATTCTTTTGTGTTAAATTTCAAAACATAACAAATAATGTTTTTATGGCCAATGCAATTTGACTTGCATTTGAACATTGTCAATTGTTCATTCATTATCATGTAACAAAAACTATAATAGTTGCACCAATATGGCCATTGCATCTAGTTCATCCTCCTCAAATGAATAATCATAGATATATCATTATAGTCAAGCATGTAGTGAGGCTTTAATGCATGTACCCACCATTTTTGTATCGAACCATTATAGTTTAGCAAATAACATGATATCTTTTTATCACCATCATTTTTATATCAATCCACTTGTTTTAATTTTAAAATTTAATTTTGGGATTTGTAGATTTTAGGATCACCTTATGCCATGTTGCACATAATATCCCCATCCACCATGAATGGATTACATTTACCATAAACCACATGAGCATTACCCTCATTTAATAGGGTTAACACATTCTATGGCTATGTTAAAACAATTAAGCAATACCTTTGTGAATCAAGGTTGAAGGTCATTATTAAAATGACTAATTATGTAATACTCTCATTATTCTTATCATGAAATACCAACATAGCCTTAAGGAAAAAATGTATTTTAATACTTTTATATAATTATATTGCCCGCCTTCATGAAATGACCCCTTGGTGCATAAATTTGTTTGTCTATGTGGGTATTACCACTACTACAAAACATGGTTTTTCAAATAGTTTAAGTCGACTAACTAATTTTTTTATATTAATGAACATGTCCATTTTGACTAGGGGCCCGAAACATGTATTTTTTGACCAATCGACTTAACTAAGGTAACTTATTTGACCAATACATTAATCAAATTAGACAACCATAGTCAAAATGGCCAATTGGTTTGAATGAAAAAGGACATGTAGTCAAATTGAACATTAAAAAATGACATCATTAGTCAAAATGATTAATGTTCTTTAGTCAAATGGCACATCTTATGCCTATTACATACTTACTTCCTACCTCCCACTTACAATTTTACAACCTACCTACCCACCCACCTACCTAGATGTAATACCTACCTACTATCATTAGTAGGAAAACCCCATTTTTTGACTTGTTTTAGGCGACTAAAAGTGTCTTTTGCGACTATTTTTGATCAAAAATAGTTGCAAAAGACACTTTTAGTCGCCTAAAACAAATCAAAAAATGGGGTTTTCCTACTAGTGTATCCACCCACCCACCCACCTACCTAAATGTATTATCTACCTACCTACTTACCTACCTATCCACCCACTTATAACCTATCTAAATGTACTACCTACTTAGCTATTCACCCACTTATAACCTACCTACATATTAACTACCCACCTACTTAGATGTATTACCTACCTACTTATCCATGCACCTAAAACCTACATACATATTAACTACTTATCCACCCACCCACCTACATGTATGTACTACTTACTTACCTTCCCACACACCTACTTATATACATGTTCTACATACCTACATATCCACCCACCTACCTACTTACTACATGCTCACCCACCACCTACTTACCTACCTACCCACCCACCTATTTCCTACAACCTACCTACCTTCATACCTCATAATCTTGTAGTGAAGTGTTAAAATAAACATGTGAAATAAAAAAATTAACAAAAGTTGAACACCTTTTGATGGTGTGGTCCATTGGTAAAAGACTTGGTTTGTCATTGGAGAGGTCAAAGGTTCAATTCTTAACATTATAATCTATGTACATGCTTAAGGGGGTTAAGGTAAGTAGGGTAGGCTAAATAAGATATATTAGGTTAAGTTGAGGTAGGTCAAGTAGGATAGGATAGGATAGGCTAGGCTACCACCTACCTACCACAAACTTTTTTTATGCAAGCAAAAATTTGACTAGTCAAAATCACCAATGAAAACAACCACTCAAATGGTCCAATCAAAAGACCACCCTAGTCACAATGGACATGTCAAAATTGACTTCTCCAAAATGACAAAGTGGTCTTTTTGACATGTGTTCAAATTAGGTATTTTTTTACTGTATTTGCCAATGAAAAAATACCATGTTTTCTAAATAGTGTGCAATTTCTTGATCTCTTATTGTTAATGGTTGGGTTTTCCATAAAACATTTCAAATTGCAAAACCTACATCATCAACTGACCCATGTTCCTGTCACATTACCCTCATTTAAATTTTTGCTTAATGTTTGCTTCAAATAAATAAGGGGACATTGGGTTTAACCTTGTTTAGAATAACCTTTTTGCTAGCATTTATATTATTTTCATGGAATATTTTTAAGGTGAATTCATGTATTCACACACACATATATAAGGAGGTTCATGTTTTTTTTTTTTTTCATCTACTAAAGGAGAGGAGAATGAAAGTGACTCCATGGCAAAGGTATGAATGATATGAACCTTTTCATTTGTTTTGTTTACATTTTATTAAAGGTTGGGGTTTCCACCCCCAAATTAAGTTTAAAACACAAGTTTTATTGGTATTTATATAGAATTGTTTCATATTTTTATTGCAATTATTTATCCATTGTTTATAGTTTCTACACAATTTAGGGTTATCCAAAAATAATTCCAATTTTAGGTCTAACATTTAGTTCTAAAAAAATTGTTGAATTCTAGCATTAAAGTTATGCAACCAATTCTTTTTGTGTTTATTTAATTTAAGGTCAATGTAGTGATTTTTTGTTGCACTAAAAGGTTTCAACTCAAAATTTTAGGGTTCATTTGTATAGGTTTGTTGAGTTTTTCAAATTTAAGCCTATGCATCCATTAGGTTGTAATGTCTACATAATTTATGGTTTATGCAAAAAAAACAAGGACCAAAATTAGGTTTAGGGTTTTTTTGGTCGTTCATATGAAATTGTTTAGTTTCTAGATAAGGGTTAAGGTTCCATTAGTTCAAATGTTTATGCAATTGATTATGTAGGATTTATGTTGACCTAGACATGGACAATTGAGTGTACAATGTAGTGGGAAAAACCTCCAAAATAAATCGAAAAAAATAAATTATTAAGCAAATCAACCTGGCCTCACACAAGATTTCAAACATGCCCAATATTAATCAGGGCTAGTACATAGTGTAGAATTAGATTTAGGTGCAAGTAATTATTGGGTGGAGGTTGGGACATGGAGGCTAAGGATAACTAATTAATTATAAGGTCTTGTAGATTGCACAATTGTGTTGTGGGGATTCTCCATCAAGACCATCAGCCATGTTTTACCAACATTGAATCAATGAAAATAAGTAGTATATAATACTAACTTCACACTCCCTCCATTCCTATAAACCATTTAATTGAATGACATATGCCCAAACTTGTAATCCAAAACATTTCTTGGCATGTTATAAGCTAACTAGAGCTTTGATCACATAAAGGAAAATAAGGGTAAGCTTTTATTGCAAGAAAAAAATGCTTATAACCGATTTCAAATGTGCCATGCAAATCCAAGAGGTTTAATTGTGGCTTCGAATCCCTTGTGTGCTACAAACAAACATGAGTCAAAAATAAAGTTATTGAAATAATTTTTAAATGACATATTATCCATACAATTAAGTTCCATGGATATCTTTATTATTGCTACTTCTCTTCAAATGCCACCTTGCAATAACATTTGGAACCCCAAAACAAAGAAAAAGGAAAAAATAATTGTACCCCATCTCAAAATACCAAGGTAGGTATGTGTTTCATCCATAAGAATATAAATGCAACAACTTTTCTTTTACATCCAATATTTGCCCAAATCCTAAAATGCAATTTGTAGCACAAACATCTCTTCTAAATCACTAAAGAAATAGGTTATATCAATTAGTAGGAACTAAAAATTTGAAGGTTTTGCTTCAAAATCTATTTCCTTATTTACAACCCAAACCTCAACTAATCCTACAACTAAGATAATCGACAGTTAGACATGTGCTTTCAACAATTTAAATTTCCATGCAAATGGAAAAATCATATTCTGCAAACACTATCACTATCACAACCCCACTTTGAGGGAAATGTGAGGTCACCACTCACACTTCCAAAAATGGGACTTGAGAGTCCTCTAGGATTCCTGAAAGCTCAAAATGCGATTGCAGGGGTCAAAACACCTCACATTGAGGTGTTTTTTATACCGTTAGAAAGGTCTTGAAGTGTAAATGTCCAAAATGGCCTCGCATGAGCCATTTGGACATTTGTAGCACAAGTTATGGTCGAAAGAAGGGCCGGGAATCAAACTGGCAATTTAACTCCTGACCACTAAAAGTCAGGAATCGACCCGATTCTGATGCGTGCAGGTAAAGTGCGACACACCGTTGGAAAGCTCTCAAGGAAAGCTACAACTTTTCTTTAAACCTTGTCCCAATCCAAAGTCGGGGCGAAAAATCATGAACACCCAAAGTCCCGGGAGTCCAAACCGGGATAGTTTTGGAACTCCACTTTGGGAGTCTCGGGAAAAAGTGCCATTCGGATGCAAGTGCGGTGGTGAGATGCAAAGAATACTATATGGGGGAAGGTGGTGGCTTCCCCCGAGTCCGGGCCGTGATGAGTCAAGTGAGTCCAAGGTTGCCCGTGGCTTGTCTTAGCACCAAGGGTGTTCCAAAATGCGAATTAACCAACTTGTTGGTTGGTTTGATGCAAGTTCGAGTGAGTGAATAGCTTGTCCCTCGTCCTAGTCCAATCCCGGAGCCTCAGCATGCCCCTCTACCCCTTTTAGTGGTGAGAGCTGGGAGCGTGCCTCGAGTCCTTCCCAATTCCGCAACTTGAGCAAATTAATCCCAACTTGGTAGTAACCAAGGACTTAGGAGCGCGTCAATCACCCTAATATCATTTACATTATTAGGAGGTTCTCCTTAGTTGCATTGAGAGGACTAATGTATGGACAATTGTTGTTGAATTCACATTGGAAAAAAAAATCATAATTTTATAACTAATATTGTCTTATTAGTTTTTCAAATTTTACCTTGCCTCCAAGTTTACAAATAGGGACACTAGAAAAGAGATTGCAGATGTAGATCCTGAAACAATAATTTAGTACTACAACACAAAAAAACAAATGGAAGTATAAAAAAGATGCAAGGTACTAAAAATTATTGTTTCTATGGATTTTTACAACCATAATGAGACATCATTGGAGAATTGTAACAAGTAACAAAAATGGTGAACACATCCCAAAAAGACTTGTGATAGGTGTGCATTTACTTACCAAACACAATAAAATAAAATAAAAGATAAGAGATCATACAAGAAAATAGAAATATTCTTCTTCCCAAGCAAGCATATCTATGAGATTTACAATGATGATGCCCATGCATTTTGCTAAAAGACATGAAGTTGCATCAAAAGGTGCAATGGTACCAAGGTTGAAGCTATTACCCAATGAACAAGCTATGAACTCCACCAAAATGACAACCATCCCATTTCCCAACAAGATGGCCTTTCATAACTTTGAGTCATCTTTGTTTAAGATTTTCTCTTATATACTGTTGTTTTTATATTTGATTTTCATGTTCTATGTTTGAATTTAAATTTTGGAACAAAAACAAACCTAAATTTAAATCCAAACATAGGACATGAAACTCCAATAGATCATGTAATTTTTATTTTTATTTTTTACTAAAATTTTAGTCAAAATGGACATTAAACACATTTGAACTTAATCAATATTTGCACTAGGTAGTTACTAATGTGTCAATCATATTAATGCGACTAAAAGGTGTCATCTTTATTTTGACTAAAAGTTATCATGTCCAATTTGATGGACTTGTTAATTTATATGGCAATCTGTATCTTTCAAATAAAATAAAAACTTGAATTATATAAATAAAAATTTTGCCAAAACTTTCACCAAGTCATTGCAATCATGAATTTTTAATGTTATGATTTTATGAATTACAAAAAAAATCATTAGTAACTTAACATGCATTTTTTTCAAGCAAGATTGTAAACAACTAATTGAACCCACAACACATCATTAACACCACGTTTGTGTGTGTATATATATATATATAACTTTTTTAATGCCACATCAACATGAATAATTTTAATCATAACCATAGGATGTCAAAAATGAAATTTGAACTATCGTAACCCTAACATTGGGTTCATGACTAAGTGTGAAGTCCAAGGGTCCATGAGGTGAGAGTGTGTTTCACACCAAGTGTGAAACACATTCTCACAAATGCGGGAAAGTGCAAAGGATGAAGCCCAATGACTTTCAAGTGCACTCCCACTTTGGGAGTTGCACTCGTGCGGGAGTTACAAATGTTCAAAGTCTTGGTTAGAAAGGCAAAAAAACACCAAATTGGGCCTCTAGGACACCATTAGAAAGGTCTTGAAGCATAGATGCTTCAAATGCTCTCACATTGTTCATTTAAACCCGATTTGCATGAGTTATGATCAAAAGAAGGGGTAGGTGTCAAATTGGGAATTTGACTCCCGACCACAAATCCCCTTGAAAGCAGGGGTCAAATGAAGAACGTGTTATACACCATTGGAAAGATATTTTCAAGGGCTATAAGATATTACCTTCACACTTTCGAAATAGACTTGATTTGATAAATATATGAGCATTTAAAGTTTTGGGACAACAAAAATCCTAATTTTGGGACTCCCATTTGGGAGTCATGAAGAAAAGTGACATTTGGATGTAGTCCCCATAGAGAAGCACAAAATATACTATAGGGAGGGGAGTGGTGCCTCCTCCCAAAGGTTGTGGGCCATGTGAAGCTTGTGCTTGAAGTTATCCCTAATAAGTCCATCATGTCATTTCCATTCAATTTGCACTAACCGCCTTCTTTTTTTGGTTGTGTAGGTTAATATCATCTTGAATTCTCGCTTGTGAGTTCGTCTTAATCCCATCCTAGAGTTCCAACATGCCCTCTTACCTTCGAAGTGTTGCAAGTTAGGGAACATGCCCCAATTCTTTTCTTCTTTTGTTATTTCACTATGGGACCCACCTTTGGGCCTCTTGAGGAGTTTGAGGGTGTGTCATGAACCCTCACCTCCCTAGCCATATGTTAAGTCTTCAACCACTTGATTACCACTTCTTGTGGTGACAAATTTTCTAATTACATAAATATAAACACGTGTATTTTTTAATTTCAAGCATTAGAATGTTATAATATAGTTATTTAAGTTCATAACGAAGTTAATTTCATATGTAGGTAGTAGATACGTGGTGGTTAGTAGGTAGGTAGAAATTATGTGATGGTTACTAAGTAATACTTACCTACTGACCTACATACATATTTATGATTTACCTACGTACATACCTATGTTCGTTCATTATTTAATTTAATTCATTATTATTTTTCATAATCACATTGGGTTTTGTAATGCATTTAATAGCATAATGTCAAGATTTATAAAAAATTATAACATTCATTTGAAAAATTCAAATGTAATGTTTTTGAATATTAATTGGGGTTATAAATCCATTTTAATTTTAGACTCATTTTAATTTTTAAAATTTTGATCACTTAATTTAATTCTATAATATATATTTTTCAGATACATATTTTTTTAATTTAAAAAGGTCATAAATTCAAATACAACATATTTTAATTTGATTAGTCAATATTTTTATTTTGCACCAAAACCAATTTTATAGGCAAAATTTGTGATAACTTTCACATGTATATATTTTCATAAATATATTTAATTAAAAAAAAACATTTTTTACATTATGCCACATAAAACAAAAGAATAATGACATATTTTGATCATGATGTCGCATAAAATAACAAAAGTAACATGTTTTCATCACAATAGTCATACATGATGATAGGTCCCCATCTCTATCACATTATACTAATTGTATTCAAACATGATGTTGGCATTATGATTACTAGATACATCCCCCATGGTCCAAGTGTTACTTATAATGTGCACTTTGATTAAAACAAAATTTTATTTAGTCAAAACGAACATTGTTATTTTCTAAATTAGTAAAAAAAACAAAATTAGTTGTTAAGAGCATAATTATGTTGTCCCTTTTGTATAGACTAAACAAAGGTAGTATCAACATTTAACAAGGTGGACAAAAGTGTAATAAGATTGTGTAAGTTGAGTGGATTATGACTTATGAGAGCTGATTCAAATTAAAGTTTATGGCGAGAAATTGAGGAGGATTTCTAGAGAAGTTTTGTAGATGGTTGGACATTAAAACATGAAAAGAATCATGATCCAAGAGAACATGAAGTAGTTTTGAAAAATGGAGAAGCTTAGGTTAGAGTTAAAGAACAATTTTGATCGAGAAAAATACTAATATTACAATGTAATTTTGTTTCACATTTTTATTTTTACCCGATATATATATATATAGTTGCAAAGGCAATAACTATGCAAATATGCATTTTGTAATGCATTTTTGGTTGAATTTTACCTTTGATTTATGTAGTTGTTATTAAATAAACTTTGTATGTTTGAAAATAACATGTTAAGTATAGAATTCTAAAATGAAACAATGTTAGAATATTAGTATTAACCATTAGTCATGACATTAGTGAATCAAATAACAATGACTATATAATCAGTTTAGTCACAATTTAATAGTGAAAGGGCATGTTTTGTTTTAACACTAATACAAATCAACCACAATTGAAATGATCAACCCCTTGATGAACAAAGACCAATCACTATGAACATAATGAATTCATTAATAGTTAATTGAATATGGAATTGACATGTGCATTACTAAAAACATTTGTTGTTTTTTGGATTTTGTAATTAAAAAATATTCAAAATGATAAGTATAGAAAAGACCACCATTTCAATATAGACAAATCAATTTGGACCTACCACTGTGATTGGGGTGATATTTTTTATTATTATAGTAAGAAATTATTTGAGTACTCATTTCGATTAGTAAGCAATGAACCATTTGTTTGATTAAATTTTTATTAAAATTTAAATCATTTTTTCTTTGATTATTACATATATATATGTAAGCAGAGAATAAATAGGTTTAGGTAAGTTATAAAAAATAGGCAGGTGAACAACAAACCTAACCTATTTAGCTACCTTAGTCAAACCTACATACTCTAGTCCCTTAGGCATAAGTTACAAGTAAATGGAATTGAACCATTCACCTTCACAACGATAAATTGGCAAGTCCTTATCAATGGACAACACCTCAAAAAGGTGACAATTTGTGTCAAGTTTTTTCATTTCACATGTTTATTTCACGTCATTATTTATGTAGGTAAGAAATAAAGTTAAATAATTAGCAAGTAGGTTGGAGGTAAGTTGGTAGGTAGTTTACAAGATGATAGGTAAGCAAAGGAGGTAGGAGGTAAGAGGTAAGAGGTAAGAGGTAAGTATGTAAGTATGTAGGTTGGTAGGTAGACCTATGTTACTTACCTAACCTAGGTAGTAGCTAGCTAACTTGACCTATTAACTAACATAGGATGATCAATTTGACCAGAAAACCATTGGTCATTTTAACCAATCTTGTCATTTTTTTTTGTTTAGCTTGATTAAAGCCCATTGGCTATTTTAATCAAGGTGTTTAGTTTTTTGTCAACATGATTGGATGTTCAATTTCATAGATTGTCAAGTAGGTCATTTTACTCAAGTTCATTTGTCAAAATATACATATCATTAAGGTCATGGATTTCAAATCAAAATGGACAAGGCAACCAACTTAGACAATTTTAAATGTCATGAATTGTAGTAGTGGTGCCAATGAAGTTCAAATATATTTAAATTAAACTAAGCACCTAAGCTAGGCTAAAAGTTTAAGTAATTAGGTAGGCTATGCTACTTAGTTGCCTAGGAACTTAAACAATTTAAGCAATGTAGCTAAACGGGCTTACCTAGGAATCTAGGCCACCTAGCCTAGGCTAAAAACTTTGGCCATCTAGTTTAAAAGCTAGGAACATAGATGGCATAAGCTAATCTAGTTTAACAACCTAGGCGACCTTATCTAGAGGCTAAAAACACAGCCTACCAATTTAAGCTACATGGCTAGGTACACTAAATTAAGAATCTAGGCCACCTAACTTAAGTTAAAATTTAGGCCATCTAATTTAAAAGCTTAGAACAAAGGTGGTCTATGCTAGGCTAGGAACCCAAACAACCTCACCTAGAGGTTCTAAACTTAGGGTGCAAATGTGAGGGTTTGAACCTCTCACTTCCCTTCACCTCCATGCTTGAGCACTGTGAGGTGACTTTCCGTCCCTCTACTCCCGGTTCTACAAGGTGATTATGCATGGAAGCACAAATGCTACTAATGAAGGAAAAATACAAATGTAATTTTGGAAATTAGATTGCGTTTGTAATTGAAATTAAGTAACCTACCTCCTATGCATTATTTATGATTAAAATTGATAGATATATTTTTCCAAGCTCACACACTACACGTTCTAAGACTTTGTGCCAAATTGTCATTCATCCAAACCAATGTTTAAGGACTTAACACCATGTCCAACCTTGCTACATACCACTAGTCACTTAAAATGTTGTTTCTCACACATAGATTGTTCAAATCTGGCTTGCCATAGCTCTCTAGAAAGCTAACAACAAGGCGCAACTACCTACCAAATCTCATGGTCTACAGCTACGACAGTAATGAGTTATACCACCAAACCCAAAAGGGTTTTACAAAGGTGATGATCAAACCTTGCTGCAGACCACTAGTCACTTAAACTATTATTTCTCACACATGGATTGTTTAAATCTGGCTTGCCATAGCT
>Ga0116229_10013659_pt1 | contig 11441 bp, 9 predicted proteins | sample S1TSphgellanicum_3_FD_87313 | JGI IMG/M metagenome (GOLD analysis project Ga0116229, IMG submission 87313) | Host-associated microbial communities from peat moss isolated from Minnesota, USA - S1T2_Fc - Sphagnum magellanicum MG | ecosystem: Host-associated > Plants > Peat moss > Unclassified... | reverse complement strand
TAAATAAAAATAATGAGCATTAATTTTAAATAAAAAATAATTAATAATTAATAGTAAATCATTATTATTTAATGTTTATTATTTAATATTTTGTAGGAAATATTCAATAATTAGCCATTTATATTGAATAATTATTAATCATTGATATTATTTATTTATAATTTATATTAATTCATCAATTATTTTTTAATTATGTATATTAATTACTTATAGATAGCCTATCCTTCTAACTAGGTTAATAGCCTAGGCCACTCAAGTTTACTAAGTAGGTAACCTAAGCCTAGACCTACCTAATAGGTTATGCTATCTACCTAATATGCTTAGGCTAGGTCTATTAATATGTTAATACATACCTACATAACCTACTAAATAACATAGGCATAGATAGCTTACTAGGTAGGTTAAACATAAATTTAATAGGAAGACAATGATGCATGTCGTCATCTTCCTGGTCTAGTTTTTCTTACTATTATCCTCACAAGTCTTCTTGGTCTTCTTCTTCTTGTGCTCATAGGTCTTCACAACCAGGAAGACGGCAATGTGCACACATCATCGTTTTCCTAGTCTTGTTGTTATCGTTGTGCTCATAGGTTTTCACAACCAAAAAGACAATGACATGCATGTGTTCTCATCTTCCTAGTCTTCTCTTATTGATGTGTTCTCAGGTCCTCATAGCTAGGAAGATGACAACACACGTGTCATCCTCTTCTTAATTTTCTTTTTGTCGTTATGTTCACAGGTCCTCACAGCCACAAAGACAATGACACAGGCATCGTCATCTTTCTGGTCTTCTTCTTACTACTATGTTCGTAGGTCTTCACAACTAAAAAGATGATGATGCATGTGTGTTGTCATTTTCTTAATCATTTTCTTATTATTGTGCTCACAAGTCTTCATAGCAGGGAAGATGACAATGTGCACGTTGTCATCTTCCTAGTCTTCTTCTTACTGCTATGTTGATAGGTCTTCATAGCTAAGAAGATGACAATGCATGTGTCATTGTCATCTTGGTCCTGTTGTTGTTGTTGTGCTCATAGGTCCTCATAGCTAGGAAGACGATGATGTGTGTCATCGTCTTCTTGCTCTTCTTCTTGATGTTGTCCTCATAGTTCCTCACAACCAAGAAGACGACAATGCACATGTTGTTGTCTTCCTAGTCTTGTTGTTGTTGTCCTCATTGCTCCTCATAACCAAGAAGAGGATGATGCACGTGAGTTTAGGAGTTTTTAAAAAATAAGGAATTTGTGAAAGGATATTCCATTCCAAATAATTATTTTCCTACCATTGCATTTTTTTTGTGAAGTTGTTTACTGCTCCCCATGAAGATGACAACGATCCCGTGGTTTTTAAAAAATGTTTAGGGTGATAATGGTTATAGGAAGGAGACTAAAGAAATTTGGTGGTGATCTATAAGCTTAGAAACAAAATGTTGCTTCATCAAAATTGACAATTGGGAAACAAAATGTTATTCCATTACAACTAAGACTTGGGGAGCAAAATGTTATTCCATTACAACTAAGACTTGGGGAGCAAAATGTTATTCCATTACAACTAAGACTTGGGGAACAAAATGTTATTCCATTACAACTAAGACTTGGGGAGAAAAATGTTATTTCATTAGAACTAGTAATTATTGAATCAAGCAATCGATGTGGTTTAGAGTTGGCAATGGTGATTTTTCACAATTCAAATGATGATTCCCAATATAGATTGGGAATTTCAACTGAAAAGTGGTGGGTTAGATTGTTTCAAAATTTACATACATTAAATTAAATGACATAAGAAAAATTGTACAAAAAATTTCAAGTTTAATTATATTTGCACCTTCTATCATTTGATGGAAGGCGCGAAATTTGTTTGTGAAAACTTTTTGCTGCAATACTTAAAAGAGGTTAGAGTTTGAAGTAGCTACATCATGCTTGTGTGATCTTATGTTTTGCAATAATTGTATTTTGTTGTGTGATCTTTTTTATGTCTAAGGTTTTAGGGTTAGGGTTAAGGTTTTTCTATTAAAAAATAAGGACATATTTTTTTATAGTTTTTGGTTTAAGTCTAGAGTTTGAAACCAACTAGGGCATTTAGCCATTAGCACGCCCTTGGGTAAAAGCACATTGCAATGTACTTTTATGGAAGTCATAACGGTAGTTTTTTTTAGTTTTGTCAAGTCTTGGCTTTTATAACTCAAATGCATTTAAGAAAATTTTAAAATATAAGTTGAAAATTTGAAACATCTACTTTAGTCCTCCTAAATTTGAGAAACAATACTCCAAAAAGTTCAATACTTAGTGAAAAATGAACTTTACAATGTTGGCTATTTGGAAGCCCTTACATTATAAGCTCATAAAACTTAAATTGAAAAATCAAGTAGAAAACATTTTCTCATTTTTAAAAAAAAGTCAAAATGAAAACCTAAAACTCATAAACTCCATTTATATATCCAAATTGATTTTTCCAAAAGTCATATTTATACATATGTTTTTAAAAGGTTTAAATTATAAGCACATGAACTTGGATATGGAAAAAAATGTTAACTTCAACATGATTTAAATGTTTTTATGTGAAAATGCATTGGATTTGGATTTCAAAAATGGACTTTAAACTGTCATTTTTGGTCCACCTTAATGTGCTTTTGCCCCCTCGTTCAGTTAATATGGTTTGAAAGGACAAAAATGGATTAAGGATGGGTTGAAATGGTAATGTAAAGTTGGCACTTACATTGTCACATGTTGTGCTAAATGGTTGTTGACCAAACATTTGAAGGAGGTGCATGGTTTAGTGGTAAATAAGGTCAAATTTGGGAGGCTTTCAATTTCTAAAGGATGTTTTCAACATCAAGACCATGTTAAAATGGATTTTTGCATCTTGGGAAATGCCATGGTCGTGTAGAAGCAAAATGATTAAAAGGTTGTTGGTTGTGCTTGTATTAAAGCCCAAGGCAAATGGGATGAACTAGTAATGGTTGCACAACGATGTTCACCATCACCAAAACCAACTTTGGTCAAATTAGCTTCAAAGCAACTATTGTAGATGTCAAATCTTTATGCTTGGGGCATGGGAAATATGCTTTGAATTATAGCATCATGGAAAGGAAGGATGAAAATTTACAAAAGATGATCTAATCGACACATTTTGCATATGCATGATGATTGAAAATGGCATAGGATGATAAAAATTGAGATCAAAAGTTCATTAAGGCAATTAACACAAAAGTGTTAACTATATTAAATTTCCAAGTAAGAAAAAATATAATCAATATTTATTGTTTTTTTATAAACTTGTTTCATCAAAGGTGTTTTAGGGTTTAATTTGGTGGTTTTTGGGTGTTTATAGGGTTTAAGGCGCAATAAAAGAGAAGTTTGTTACAATTGCAGTTCATGTAAAGATACAATGCTACCATCTATACATTACTCATCACGTTGTAAGGGTTACAAAGGCGACAACTACTTATCAAGCTAAACACAACATAGTAGATAATAATATGGTTTAGGGTTTTTACTTTATATAGTACGTTAGGTTTTTTTAACCCCTTTACTTTTTGGACTACACATTTTTTGAACTTTGGTCCTTTGATATATTATAGAGAACCTTCTTTTTTCATTGGGTTCTTTTGCATTTTTTGATCCACTCATTTTTGTACATCTTTTATTAATATAATATTTTCTTTTAATCACACTTTTTTAATGGGCATATGGTTAATCATATATGTTTTCTTTTTTGTTATCTTCTTAGTGCTTTAAATGTAAAAATCAAAACTTAAATAGTCCCATATGCACACTTTATAATTAACTTGTTTGAGGTTTACAAAAATCAATAATGCACATTGTGTAATGCTTATATTTCATGTATTAGAAATCACCTCACCTAAAGATTTTTAAAGTAATACCCACATTCCAATTAACTTATTAGCATTTTCATGAAGCCAAACATGTAATACTTACATCTTTTTTATTCTAACTTTCATAAGGCCATTTTAAATTTGCAATACATGTGTATAGGTTTCCTAAATAATTGTTGGATTTTTTCTACATCCATTGCAACACTTGCATCACAACACATTTATTTACATTTTGTTTAAGGTTCAAATTACAATTCTTGCATATAGGTCTCCTAATAGTTGGGATTTTTTATCCTTTGTAATATTCGCATGTTGGTTTTGAAATAATGTTAGTTTCCTTCAACACTATAATACCCACAATGCATTATGGGCAAAAAAATCTTTAATGTTTAATACCTTTAGATAATTATTTTAGATAATTGATGAATGATTAAAAAATTATTGTTTTAGATTATTAAAGAATGATTAAATATTCTTTTAAAATAATTAATGAAATGATTAAAAATTTGTTTTAGATTATTAATGAATGATTAGATAATTGATTTAGATAATTAATGCATGATTAAATAATTTTCTAGATATTTCATTAATGATGTTTTTAAAAAAACATAATTGATGAATGATGAATAAATAATTATTTTAGATAATTAATGAATTTTCAAATAATATTTCACATAATTAAAAAATTATCAAAAAATATTTTAAGTGATTAAAGAATGATAAGATAATTATTAAGGATAAATTATGATAATTAATCATTTACATTATCTAATCAGTATTTATCCATATACATTGACATAATAATATAAAAACATCAACAAATAATGTCATATAATTAAGGAATTATTAAAGAATTATTTCACATAATGTAAATGATTGATTATCATATTTAAATAATCATTTATTTCTTAATATTAATTAACTGATTATTTGGTTGAACTTTAATTATTCTGATAATTAAAATCTAGATTTAAAAATAAAATTTATAATTTGATATTTAATTTATTATCTTAATTAAAAAATTTAATGTTGACAAATTATTCAAATCATTATTTAGATAATTATTCATGATAATTAATTGCTATAAAATTAATTCAAGATAATAATTAACTCATATATATAAAGAGACATATATTGAATACCCAAACCACTTATTAGTTGTTTTGAAATGACCTTACATGTGAATATTGCTTTTAAGGTTGGATCTTCACGTAAGGTTACCAAAATCACCTATGGATTATTTCAAAATTAGTTTGAATATGGGTATTGCATTTAGGGCTAAGTATTCATATAATTTTACAATACCCACACAAGTACTTACTTTCACCAATTAGACATTTGGCCTTCATTTTTTAAATAATGAAATAAAAGTTGTAAGGAAACAAAAAAGAAGGTATGTCTATTACCATTTGGTAATCTCTCCAAGTTGAGTTTTTTTATCTTTCTTTTAAAAAATATATAAAATGACATTGCATTGTTTTAAATATGCTTAAGCCCCCAAAATGCATCTTAGATTTATTTTAATTACTATAGACTTGTAAAAAAATGTTAATTAATTTATATGTCCCAAACTTTAAACTTAAACCATAATCCAATAATATATATTTATAATAATTATATACAAAATGAATTATAATGTCCATTTCATAAATAAATTAAGTAAAAAAAACTAATAAATTATGCATTAAATAGATCAAAATGGCTCCAATTTTATGACACTATTTTCACTATAAATTATTTGCAATACTCACACATGGGGATCTATATTCATCAATGGATGTCCATGAACTAGGGATAATCCTAGTAAATTGATAAGTTAGTCGGGGATGGGGCTAGAAGTAAGTAGGTTGTCAAATAGGTAGCCAACCCTACAAAACATTTGTAGGAAGGTAGGAAGGTAAGTAAGGAGGTTAATGTGGAAGCAAGGTAAACAAGTAAGTGGGGGGTAGGTGAATAGGTTGTTAAGTAAATATTTGGCCATGTAAAAAACATATGTAGGTAGGTAGGTAGGAAGGCAGGTGCATAGGTTGCCACAACTAGCGGCATAAGACATAAACAATTATGTGTTTCAGAGGTTGATTTATGATGTTTCATTGAGATGTTAATATGCCAAATGGTATTTAGTTTTAGATATAAAGGGATTAAAAATTTGTCGTTTAGGAAACGGTCAATAGTTATTATTGGAACATGGGTGATGAATTGATCAAATACATATTTTTTAAACATGTTTATGATTCACAATTTTTTTTTTACCTATCCATTAATATAAATCTTTACATAACAATTGACATACATGTTTGTTTATTAACCACACATAGATGTAATAAAATTTATCAATGTGTTTAATAATGTAAAAAATGTGACATTGTTTATTCTATGGATGAAATCCATAATATTAAGTAAGATATTGAGACCATGATGATCGACAAGGAGTGCACATTTAATTATGTGAATTATATAAAATTTGAATTTGAATTTCATGAAATGAAAATCTTATTCCTAACATTAGACCTAAAAATGTTAAAACCTAATTGAAAACTTGCAATAGTTTCTAATTTTGAATCCTAAATTCAAACTTTGAAATGCTAATAATTTCACATGATGTGTCACCCGTCCAATTGTGAAATTTTTATAGAAAAAAAATCACATCATCCAACGCATCATTCATCCGACTAAGAAAAAAAAGGATAATCATTTAATAATAAGATGAATGATGCATCCTATGAACTATGATTAACTATGAACGTTTTGGATCTTCAAATAAATATAAAGATTTGTGATTGTTAAAGTTTTTTTAGTTGAATTTATTTGAATTTAACATATAATTTTCCAACTTTGGAGAAGTTAAAATTTTAAATAATGAATGAATGATTAGAAAATTATTTTAAATAATTAATGGAGTATAAAATATTATTTCAGATAATTAATGAACTATCAACAAATTATGTCATATAATTAGGGAATTAATAGAAAATTATTTCAGATAATGTAAATGATTAATCATCAAAAATTACATAATCATTTATTTATTTACTATAATTAACTAATCATTTGGTTTAACCTTATTTATTTGGATCTAAAAATTAGATTGATTAATTTGATATTTGATTGATTAACTTAATTATATTTTTAGTTTTAATAAGTTATTGAAATCATTATTTAAGATAATTATTCCACATTATTGATTGCAAGTTCAACTTTTCCATGAAAAATTCTTGCATGAAAATAGGCTTGATCACAATTATCATTGTATTATTTGTTCCACAAACAATACAACATCTTTTTAATTTCAATGAAACAAAGTAAAAATCATGGAACTCCTAATCAACAACCCAACTTCTATCTATACATACCTTTGTTAACATATTATTATGAAATTAGTTCATTATTTTGAAGTGACGAATCCAACCACTCTATTAGGAGGCAAGTGTGCCCTTTTAGACCATTGCTTTATTCTTAGAATCTTCTTGGTATCTTTTTAATGCATATGTAGTTTTCTTAATACTATTATGTTAAGGTGTATATTAAAAAAATTCAAAAATATGTCATTAAAAAATATTTTCAAATTGTGCTTTTAATGTCAAAACTGCTTTAAGCTGCTTTTATGCAACTTTTCAGTAGTGATTATAAGAGGTTAAAAGTCCTCATATGTATTTTTCATTCATTAAATTGATTCCGAATTTTTATGACATGAACATAATGTATTCACAATAACATTGTATTAAAAAAAAAAATTATTTTTACAATCCAAAATTCAAAAAATTAAGTAGTGGGTATGACTGTTTTTGGTACATGTTAATATGACTATATTTTCGACCCGACATGAGGGTATTGCATTTACGGTAAGATTTTCATTTTAAAAAGACCTAAACCCCACATGGGTTATTTTGGAGTGACCTTGAATGCGAGTATTGCATATAGGGTTGGGTTTTCACTTAAGGTTACCCAAACCCCCTATGGGTTATTTCTAAATGACCTTGCATGTGGGTATTGTGTTTAGGGCTAGGTCTTCACTTAATGTATCCAAACCACTTAAATAGGTTATTTTTAAGTGACTTGCATGTGGGTATTATGTTTAGGGCTAGGTCTTCACTTAATGTATCCAAACCACCTAGATGGGTTATTTTGAAGCAACTTTGCATGTGGGTATTGCATTTAAGGTTGATTTTTCATTTAAATTTGTAATACTTGCATTTGTATTTACTTCTACCAACTAAAATTTTGGGGTTTAGTTGCAATATTTGCATTCATATGTACCTTTACTAATTAGAATTTTGGGGCCTAGTTGTAATACCCACATTTGTATTTACTTTTACCAATTAGAATTTTGGGGCTTAATTGCAATACTTGCATTTAACATTAATATTATCACTATCCTTGTGTTTTTGCATTTCAATTGTTTTTTTAATTTATTACTTGAAAAAATAATAACCTTTGTGGAATATTAAATTTAATGTGTGTGTTGAATACATGATGTTCAATGAATTTGGGCTATGGTTTCTTCCAAACAAAATTGATCTTAAGATAAATTTCTTAGTACCAATGACAACAATCTTTATAAATAATTGAGACATCTATTCATGACATTGTTTAGTACGTACATTTGTGTGATTGAACATTGTTTCATGCCAATCTTTGAGTCGTTTGACATTTTTTCATAATCCATCTTCTACGCGGTGTAACACCAATCCTAGGTGTAAAATTGCATTCGCTTTTGTGAGGTTTATGTTATGAATATTGCATGTCAATACTTTCATGTGTAAGGTGGCATGTTCACAAAGTGTCACATCATTTTCTTTACATTCATTTGTGATTTTTTACATTATAGTGACCAATTGTGCAAAAACCCTTTCCATTAAGGTTGATGAATTTATTATCTCACTAAACCCTACAATGCCACCCATAAGGAAATGACCTTGCTCCATGGTTGTGAGTCCATCAAATTCCATGATCCCGTCATCACCTTCAAGATTTTCATCCTTGTCATCATCATTGGACTTCATATCATCTATAATATGTTGTGGGTCTGCAAACATAAAACCCAACCCTTCATGATGTGATCCATACCATGTTCCATAATAATGAATGATATCCTGTTGACTAACATTTGTGCATGCAAAAATCACCACAATTTGGTGTTTACACATGTTCCCTTGTAACGCCCATTCACATGTGCAACAAGATATTTCAATGAATGGGAATTTTACTACATAAATGATGTTGGGAAGTTGTTGGCTTCGTATGCCCCAAGCTCCATCATTCTCAAGGGTTAGTTGGTACACATGGGTGAATGGAATAAGGGCTACCTTTTCCACACTTCATGTAACAATGGCCTCCACAATGTTGTTTTTTATGAAAATATTTTTTCTTCATTTCCAATTTGTGCATGTAGTGGCGTGCAATGGTTGTTATTAATTACCACACCAACCAATCAATCTTATGCACTTTAAGGCCTTTTGTGTCAAGAGAAAACCAAATGTTTCAAAACACCATGATATCATTCAATGTTCGCTTTGGTGTCTTGGTTAAAATGGGGCATTCGTTGAACACCCACCATCCATAATTTTGCAAACATAAACACAATGCACAAGGGTGAATAACACAATTATAAAAGAATCTTGAATATTAAACCATGACAAACGTTATCACTTATCAAATTGATGGTAATAAGTTTAAAAGTAATTTATCCATGCATCATTAGCCCATTGTTTGTGAAGGTTTTTTCATAGTAACCTTCCCATGTTTTTTGAGGTCATCAATTGTTTCTCCATGATTGATGGACATGTACATCACATCATGAAGGTCTTAGAAGATTACACCCCACACCTCCACATCTTTGATTTTTTCGATATCATGTAAATGACATGCTTTGAAAACATGCCAACAACAAAGGAAGATAGGAACCTTGTCCATACCCCATATAACCCTAATAGGGATACATATGCAATAAAATCACCATGAGTGAATGGGTTTAGTACAACATAAAATGCATTTGAAATAATTAATTTTTTTTAAAAAGTAATAATTTTTTTTATGAAATACACTAAAAAAAATCTAAAGAAATAAATATAAAGTAAATATTAGGTATAGAACTAACCATAATGCTTTTAATTCTTATGGTGCATCGTCAATGAAAAAACATGATGGTTTCCAATGTGGCATGTGTGATAACATTTTATTTTTTAATAGTTTCAACCATTCGATCAAATCCTCAACTATTTGCCTACTTGTAATGACCCACACTAAAGAAACACCCATGTGATGATTGAGAATGACATTAGGCATTTTTGTTTAATAGATTGAATGTGAGTTGAATCTTCCTGATGGTCCTTTGGTCCATACTCGCATTAATACCTACACCAAAAAGCACTCAAGACGTAAATGATTACATGTTTGGTATATGAGTTAAAGAAATTAAAAAGGTTAATGCCATGTAAATGTTTACCACATATGCCTGAGGTGATTTTTGATAGTTGGTTGCTTGACATCCGTTTGGCTTGGAAAGTCTTTGTAAACATTCCATTCCATGGGGGTCCCGATATCCCTTTGTTAACCTTCCAAGAATTCTAGGATGTAAGCATATAAAACATAAGCAAATTGAATGTTCACTTTATTTTGCCCTCCATGGTGTATTTCGGATGTCCACACTAAGTCATTGTTTGAGAAAGGGGATTTGGTGGGGTTTTGGACATGAATGGAATGGGACTTTAAAACCCTTCCCATGATTGAAAGGAAGTGGGACAAATTCCTGCACTAAGATAATTCATAATTCTAATCACATTCATCATTGAACAAAAACCCAAAATGCAATATTTACATGGCTTTTTGAAAATTGATGCTATGATTTGGAATTCCCATTGCAATACCCACATGATGATATAAAATACCTACTATTCCAATGTACATCACATATAATACTCGCATTATGAACCCATATACTAAAACAAACTTCGGCAATACCCGCATTGAATTATTAAACCCTCCATCATTGAAGATGTTCACATAAGCAATATTGCATTGTACTTTAAACCCACAATATCTAAAAGCCCTATGTAGTAATACCCACATAATGATCATCAATGCATACTATTTGAAGGGTGCAAAATGCAATACATGTTAATTGTGGGGAGTAAATGCATTATTCGTATTTGGGTATGAAAAAATCAAATTACAAAGAGATATTGAATATGAAATACTCGACTAAAGGTATAGAACCTTTATCTATGGTTGTATACTTAATGAAACTTGACACCCATTTTATATCCAATAGCTAGGAAATGAAAAGAGGTTGAATTGTGAAAATATAAACATAAAACAAAAGAAGTAATAAGAGACAAATGCATACCATTAGGAATAAAAGATGACAACGCTCCACCAAAATTTGTAGTCCAAGTTGAAAACACAAGCCTAAAAGATCATAATTCGTACAAAAGTGGATTAGAAAATATTAAACTCTATGGAACATATGGAGACAAAGGAAATTCATAATTATGTTATAGATATAAACAATTGATAAGATAAAAAATCAATACAATGAGTAAAGTTTAAAGAATAAACCTTAAGCCCTAAAATATATCAACAAATTTTTAAACCCTAATTCATAAGG
>Ga0116229_10013658_pt1 | contig 11441 bp, 7 predicted proteins | sample S1TSphgellanicum_3_FD_87313 | JGI IMG/M metagenome (GOLD analysis project Ga0116229, IMG submission 87313) | Host-associated microbial communities from peat moss isolated from Minnesota, USA - S1T2_Fc - Sphagnum magellanicum MG | ecosystem: Host-associated > Plants > Peat moss > Unclassified... | reverse complement strand
TCAAAACGCCAGCAGATTGTCTTTGAAATGCTCAAACTCGTATTTCGTGCGGACAAGCCTACGCTTTCTAAGGGCCGGAACCAAACCATCGGTAATAGTCGCGACTGTACGGCGTTCGTTGGAGAACATGCTGAGGAAGTAGCCGTCGCCGCCGACATAGGCCATCGCTTCACCCATCTTCGCCGCCACCGTCTCGGGCGATCCGACCAGGGGAATCGTTTCGACGATGTCCTGGGTGAGGGCCACCTGGCGCAGCGTCTTGTTGTTCAGGGCGCCATCTTTGGCGTAGCGGGCCGTGGTGCTCTGATGGCCATTCACCTTGCCAGTCAGATCCGGTATCGGCTGGTCCGGGTCGAACTGCGAATAATCGACCTGGGCGAAATAAGACATCTGCGCCAGCGCCGCCTCCAGGCGCTTCGGTGAGCCGCGCCGTGCCTTGTCGGCCTCGTACAGCTCCTGTGCCGCGGCATCGGTCTCGGCCACGAAAGGCCTCACCAGGAACAGCACCTTGCAATCATCTGGATCGCGGCCCGCGGCGGCGGCCTGCGTGCGGATGTCGTCGCGATACTGCTTCATCGCCTCGATACCGAGCGGGACGGCGACGACCGTGTCGGCGTTGCGGGCGGCAAACGTGCGGCCAGTGCCCGATCCGCCGGCCTGGCAGATCACTGGTACGCCCTGCGGACCCGGCGGCAGGTTCAGCGGACCTCGGCATTTGAAAAAGCGGCCCTCGAAGTCGATGGCATGCACCCTGGTGTGGTCGGCGAAGATGTCGCCTTCCGCATCCATCACCACCGAGCCGGGCTCCCAGGAATTCAGCAGGGCCTTGACCACCTGCACCCACTCGTCGGCCTTCTGGTAGCGCATGTCGTGTTCCATGTGCCGGTCCTGGCCGAAATTCTGTGCCGCGCGATGGCTGCTGGAAGTGACAAGATTGCAGCCGGCACGACCCTCCGTAAGATGGTCCAGCGAAGCTACCATGCGCGCCGCCAGGAAGGGCGGATAGAACGAGGTCGAGATCGTCGGCAGCAGGCCGATCCGTGACGTCACCTGGCCCAGCAGGCTGACAAGTGCCGTGGGATCGATGCGCGGGCATTCAATCTGATGGCGCAGCGCCATCTCCATCGAACCCTTGTAGGTGCTGTCCACGGACATGCTGTCCTCGAACATAATATAGTCGAAGCCGGCACGCTCCAAGGCGCGGGCGAGATCGACATACATATCCTTGCGCACCCAATCCCCGGCTATGGGACCGTTCCACATCCCTTTCCAGGCATTGTTGCCACTGCTGGTAAACCATCCGAGGTGAAACATTGGCCGGCCCTCCGATCTAATTGTACGGGGTGCAGGGGCGTGGGAGCAATACCGCTTTGGGCTGCCATGTCCGAAATCGCATGTGTGAAATCCCTGCGCCAACTGCACGATCAGGCCATGGTCTCGATCGTGGCAGCGGCGGAGGAGAAAAAATCTTTTGCTTCTTTTCTTCCTAAAAAAGGACTCTTTTTTATTATCGGCTAAAGTCTGACCGTTCGGAAAGGAGCGGCACGACGATGTTCCATCTGGGTTGGTTTGTAGGCGGCGGCTATTCGGTGCATGGCTGGAACCAGCCCTGGAGCGCGGCCTCAGCGACCAACTGGATCGAGCCCGATCTCTACATTGATATGGCGCGGGCCATGGAGCGCGCCTGTTTCGATTGTCTCGTCATCGAGGACGGCTCCTTCGTCGCCGACATGTATCAGGGCTCGACCGAGTTCTATCTGAAAACCCCGCTGACGGTGCCGAAGGCCGATCCGATGCCGCTGGTGCCCCTAATCGCCCAGGCGACCAGCCGACTCGGGATCGTTGCCACCATGACGACAGGATTTTACCCGCCTTTCCTGGGGGCGCGGCTGGGCGCCACGCTCGATCATCTGACGCATGGCAGGGTCGGGCTTAACCTCGTGACCGCGCATAACGATCGGGCGGCGCAGAATTACGGTCTCGATAAACAATACCCTCATGATATGCGCTACCAGATCGCCGACGAATGGATCGAAATAGCCAAGCGTCTATGGGCATCCTGGGAACCGGGTGCCATTATTGCCGATCACGCAACCGGCACTTTTGCCGATTTCACCAAGGTCCATACGATCAATTTCGAAGGACAATTCTTCAAATCGCGTGGCCCGCTCAACATGCCGCCGGGCCCGCAAGGGCGGCCGGTGATCTGCCAGGCCGGCGGTTCGCCGGCCGGGCGTGCATTCGCATCGAAGCACGCGGACATGATCATTGCGCTCGCCAGGGATGCAGCGGCGGCGAAGGCGTATCGCGATGACATCCGTGCCCGCATGACGGCCCATGGCCGCCGGCCGGACGATTGCAAGGTGCTGTTCAACCTCAATCTCGTGCTTGGCGACACGATGCAGGATGCCATCGACCGGAAAACCCGCCGCAATGCGGGCCTTGCCGCCAACATCGAAACCCGGCTGGCCTATATGTCCTACACGACCGGGGTGGATTTTTCGAAATTCGATCTCGATCAGCCTTTGCCCGAGATCAGGACCAATAATTCGCAGGGTATCACGGCGATGTATACCGGATATCGCAAGACCCTGCGGGAAATCCTGCTTGATCCTCAGGGGGAAAGCCTCGATCTCGTCGGCACCGCCGATTCCGTCGCCGCGACCATGGGCGAAATGATGGACGAGGTCGGCGGCGACGGATTTCTGATCAGCGAACCCATCAACCGCCGCACGATCAGCGAAATCACCGATGGCCTGGGGGTTGCGCTGCAGCGTCGCAGCCTTATCCGGCCAGCCTATGCCCATGCGCATTTTCGCGACAATCTGCACGCGTTCTGACGTGTTACCGGATAAGCAGGAGTCTGCTTTTCTTCAGAGAAAAGACCCCTTTTACATCAGCTGGTCGCGCACCCAGCCTGCGATCGCGAACATGGCTGCATCCTGCTGCTGGAAGCCGATGATCTGCAGACCGAGCGGCAAGCTCTGCTCTTCCAGCATCGGCATCGACAGGCTGGGCACACCCAACAGTGAACCGCCGGCGACAAACACCGGATTTCCCGTGGCTTCGATCCCGACCGGCGCGCAGCCAATGGCACTTAGGGTGATGGCGGCGTCGCAGTCGCCCGCCAACGCGGCCCAGGTGACGCGGTGGCGCGCACGTTCCTCGATCATCGCCAGATAATCCCCCTGGGTCCATGCTTCGGCCTGCGTCAAGCGGCCCAGCACGATGTCGCTCAGCTTGCTCCGATCGCGCCTGGCGTAGATATTCCACGGCCAGCGCCATTCCCAGGTGCTGATGTTGGAGCCCAAGGCCAGGGCGCCGGCGATGGCGATCTCAGCCTTTTCCACCGTTGCGCTGGTTCTGCGGTGCATTACGGCCACACCTTGGGCCGCCAGCCGCGCGACAGCGCCCTCTAGCGCCGCCTTGGCTTCGTCCGAGGCAAGCGCCCAGCCCTCGGTCTCCAGCACTGCCAGCCGCTTCGGTTTGGTGGGCGCCGGAAGCGCCATGGGGCCCATCACGCCTGCGAAGCCCGGGTCGCCGCCGGCGCGCGAGGAGATCGCCCGGGTCGTCATCCAGGCATCTTCGAGCGAGGCCGCCAGCGGTCCGTGCACGCTCTGGCTCAGCGCATCATAGGCGCCGCCACGGTTGATGCCGCCCAGGCTCGGCTTATAGGCGTAACAGCCGCAAAAACTGCCAGGCCGGAGGATCGAGCCGGCGACCTGGGTGCCCATCGCCACCGGCGCCATGCCAGCCCCGACAGCCGCCCCCGAGCCACTGCTGGAGCCGCCCGGCGTGCGCGCCAGATCCAGCGGGTTGCGAGTGCCGCGCGGCTGTGCCGCGGCGAATTCGACCGTGACGGTCTTGCCTAGAATCACCGCGCCGGCCTCGCGCAGCGCATGGACGCTGGCACTGTCGCGGCCGCCGTTATAGCCCGCGAACAGGGGCGATCCCTGCTCGGTCGGCATGTCCTCGGTCTCGATGACATCCTTGATTCCCACGGGCATGCCGTCGATTGCCGAAAGCGGTGTGCCGTCGCGCCAGCGTTTTCCGGCGGCGTCGGCCGCGGCGCGCGATGCGGGAATATTCAGCTGGGCAAAAGCGCCAAGCTGCGGCTCCAAACCTTCGATCCGGTCCAGGCAGGCCTCCAGGAACGCGCGCGGCGACGACGTGCCGGCGGCGAAACCAGGCGTGGCACTGACATACGGGCGAAGCTCGGGCTTGGCCATGGGGGAACTCCTGCAACGGTGCGCCCAGCCATTAGAGCCTATGCTGATAGATACGCGCGCGGGGCGGCGTGCAATTCTATGAGTGTGATTTCGCGCGGGCGGCGGGCAATTCCTGGCGGCGGAAGTCCGCGCCAAGCCTAAATCCCGGTCACAGATCTTCAGATAGCTGTCGGGGGTAGAGGATGGATAAGCCGCGGATTGCCATTGCCGGTGGCGGGTTGGGCGGCGCCACGGCGGCGATCCTGTTGCAGCAGGCGGGCTACGATGTGGTGATCTACGAGCAGGCGCCACGTCTGGCCCGCATCGGCGCCGGGATCGGCCTGGGCCCCAATGTGCTGCGCGTCATGCAGCATATCGGCGTGGCCGATCGTATGCTGGCGACCGGGATCATCCCAAAGCGAAGCCTCAGCCGGGAATGGGATACCGGCCGCATCCTTTTCGATCGCGGCGAGCAGGGATGGGCCGAAAAATTCGGGCTGCCGAATCTCACCATGCATCGCGGCGACATGCTCTCGATCCTCGCATCGAGGCTCGCGCCCAACACGTTCCAGTTCAACAAGCACTTGGTGGGCATCGGCACGCGGCGCGGCGGCACCCAGCTTATTTTCGCGGACGGGACCGAAGCGGAAACGGACATCGTGATTGGGGCCGACGGCGTCAATTCCAAGGTGCGGGAGATCCTGCTTGGGCCGCAGGCGCCAACCTATACCGGCTTCGTCGCCTACCGCTCGATCTATCCGGTCTCGCTGCTCGGCGATTTCCGCGTTACGGCTGATCAAACAAAATGGTGGTCGGATGAGCGGCATCCCGCCAACGAGGATCGCCACTTCATCATCTATTATCTGACCAGGGATCGCGACGAGATCTATTTCGTCACCGGTTCGCCCGACCCCGATTGGCCGGGCGGAGTCTCATCGCTGCCGGCCGATATCGCCGACATCAGAAGGTGCTATGAGGGGTTCCATCCGGAGGTGCAGCGCGTGATCGACGCCTGCCCGCAAGCCAGCAAATGGCCGCTGCTGGAACGTAATCCGCTGCCGCTCTGGAGCCGGGACAATATTGTCATGCTCGGCGATGCATGCCATCCGATGAAGCCGCATATGGGGCAGGGCGCCGGGATGGCGATCGAGGATGCGGCGGTGCTGAGCCGCTGCATCGAGGCGGCGGACGGCAATTTCACCACGGCGTTCGAACTGTATCGGGCCAACCGGATCGAGCGCACGTCGCGCGTGCAGAGGGAGTCGCATGAGAACACATGGATGAAATATGCCACCGATCCGACCTGGGTGTTTGGCTATGATGCGATCAATGTGCCGCTGCTGCCGGTTGCATAGGAAGGTAGGCACGTCTTTTTCCAAGAAAGACGTGCTTACCTTCTTCGTTATCGTCCGGGAACCCGCATCTCCTTAGGAATAATAAGCCCTTTTTCGACAATAATCTGATTGTCCAGCGACAGGCTGCAGCCGCGCAACGGCAGATCAATATGGCACAGCGTGTCGTTGCTGCCGCCCACCTCGGTGTTCGGCCCTAGCGAAAACAGCACGTTGCCGTAGAACGAAAGGCCGTTCACACCAATCTCCGGCGAGCCGTGCATGGCCGGCGATTTGGCGTTCCGCGTCGTCGCCAGATGGTGCCATTCGGCCTTCTCATTCAGGCCCCACCCGATATGCGAAACGGCGTAAGCGCGCGGATCATTAAAGCTTTCCATGTAGCCGCGCAGCAGATGCGCATCCAGGCCGTCGCCGGCGATGTCGGTCACGTAGCCTTTTTCGATAGTGAGTCGCACCGGCGAGGTAAAATACTGGTTGAATACCATGGAGATATCGCCCGGCGAAATCACTACCACGCCGTCAACGCCGTCATCGTCACCGCTGGTCAGCAGGAAGCCCGAAGGCCAATGGTCCCAACGGCCCGGCGTATCGGTGTAGCCGTATTCCGTCAGCACGGGATATTTGGTGAGTCGATACGTCACATCCGTGCCCGCATCCGACGTTACGCGCAATTCCCGTGCACGGCTCAGCAACTCCCCCGCATGCTCCACACGGCGGCGCAAATCCTTGCTGGGAGCCAATTTCTTCAATACGTGCAGCGGTTCCAGAACCATGAGGATGCGGGTGCCGGAGGCCAAAATCTCGTTCTGCTCCACCGAGAACAGCAGGCCGATGAGATCGATGATGATATCCGCCTGCTTGAGCATGCCGACGACCGGCGCATTGCCGGCCAGCGGGGTTTTGCCAACGGTATCGAACCGGCCGGTGCCGCGCAGCGGCAGGTTCATGTGGAACGCCTCCGCGCCCAGCATGCGCGCAGCCGCGAGCGTCGCCTGCGCATAATCTGCGCGGATCTCGCCTTCCGACAGAACGGCCAGCAAGGTGCCTGGACCCACGCCGCAGAGCACGAGTTCCGCCTGGAAGGTTTCAACCAGATCGATGTCGATGGCCATCTTTGGCTCCGTCGGGTCAGGGGGTGGAGGCAAGCAGTTCTTTTTTGAAAAAAGACCCAAAAAACTCTTATTTCTGCGCCCGCAGAACGATCGGGGCCATGGCCTCGATGGTAGGAACGCCGGAGACATAAAAGTCTTAAAGTTTTTAGGTCTTTTTGCAAAAGAGAACGGCCTGGCTTCTTATACCTCCGCCGGCCGCAACGTCCCGAGACCGCCCGAATTTATCATAAATGTGATTGGCAAGGCTCTTGCAAGCATTGTGCAGGTGAATCCGCCGGGCCGCCGGCTCTAACCTGCATTCAAGGTGCCTCCGATTACCCACCAGGTCCATGATTTCGGTAGTGTTGTGCTGCACAGCGGTGCATATCTACCGGCCACCCGAATCGCCTATCGTACGCATGGCACGCTTAATGCGGATCGCAGCAACGCCATCCTGTTCCCGACCTGGTTCGGCGGGCAGCATGATGCCAATGAATGGATCATCGGCCCCGGCCATGCGCTCGATCCGTCGCGCTACTTTATCGTCGTGGTCAATATCCTCGGCAACGGCATGTCGTCCTCGCCCAGCAACACGCCGGCCCCCACCGACGGCCCCCGATTTCCCCTCGTCACGGTGCTCGACAATGTCATTCTGCAGCAGCGCCTGCTGGCGGAAGCGTTCGGGATCGAGCGCCTCGCACTCGTCGTCGGCCGCTCGATGGGGGCGCAGATCGCCTTCCAATGGGGCGCCTGGTTCCCCGATGCGATGGCGGCACTGCTGCCGTTCGTGGGCTCCGCCCGCACCTCGCCGCACAACTGGGTTTTTCTGGAAAACGTCAAGGCGGCGATCACCTCCGATCCGGATTGGTGCGGCGGCGACTATGCGGTGCAGCCCACGCTGGCCTTCCGCCGCATGCGCCTTGTGTTCGACAGTTGGGGATTGTCGCAGGCCTTCTATCGGCAGGGGCTGCACCTGCAAATGGGTTTTCACACCACCGCCGACTTCATCAACCGCCCGATGCCCGCTTCGAATGCCGACGCCAACAATGTGCTTGCCCAGGCCGCCACCTGGCAGGCGGCCGATCTGAGCGCAAACCATCGCTTCCAAGGCGACTACGCGGCAGCGTTGCGCACAATCACCGCACGCACGATCGTCATGCCCTCGCGCACCGACCTGTATTTCCCGCCGGAGGACAGCGAAATCGAGATCTCGCACATGCCGAATGCGGAACTACGGGTGATCCCCTCGGTCTGGGGCCATCGCGCCGGCGCGCCCGGCACCGATCCGGCCGATACGGCGTTCATCGAAGCGGCGATAAGCGATCTCCTTGCAGGCTGATCCCGTGCCCATCCGGCTCACCGTGAACGGGCAGACCCATGCCCTGAATGTGCCGGCGGGCGTATCGCTGCTGCATGTGCTACGCAACGATCTCGGGCTGAACGGGCCCAAATTCGGCTGCGGGCTGGGCCAATGCGGCGCCTGCACGGTGCTGATCGGCGGCAAGGCGGCGCGATCCTGCGTGCTGCCGGCCGCAACGCTGGAAAATTTTGACATCGTGACGCTGGAGGGGCTCGGCACAAGCGCCGAGCCGCATCCGGTGCAGAGCGCGTTCATCCGCCACAGTGCAACGCAATGCGGCTATTGCCTCAACGGCATGATCATGACGCTGGCCGCCCTATTCCGCCGTCTTCCGGATGCGGCGGAGGGCGAGATCCGCGCCGCGCTGCGCTACAATCTCTGCCGCTGCGGCTCGCATGTCGAGGTGCTGGAGGCGGCCCGGGACGCCGCGGAAACACTGCGCGGGGCCGCGCAGGCATGAAAAACCCGATCCTGCCCACGCCTACGCGCGCGGCGCTGTTGGCGCGCGCTGGAACACTGGCCATCGTGCGCAGCGGCAGGGCGCCGGTGCCGGAGATTTTTATCGCCGTGCTGGACGATGGATCGATCACCGGCTTCAACAGCCATGTCGATCTGGGCACCGGCATCCGCACCGCGCTGGCCCAAATCGTCGCCGAGGAACTGGATGCGCCGTTGGAATGCGTCCGGATGATGCTCGGCGACACCGAATGGGTGCCCGACCAGGGCATGACCGTCGCCAGCGAGACGATCCAGTTCGCAGCCATATCATTGCGCCATGCGGCGGCACAGGCGCGCCAAGCGCTGCTCGCACTCGCCGCCGAGCGGTTCGGCGTTCCGGCCGACAGGCTGACGATCGAGCAGGGCGAGGTGGCGGCGGCACGACCCGATCGTAATCTGCGGAGCGGTTTCGGCGAACTGGTCGCCGGCCTCACGCTGCAGGTGGAGCTCGATCTCGCCACGCCGGTCAAGCAGCCGGACGCATATCGCGTTGTCGGCCGCTCGGTGCCGCGGGTCGATGTTGCCGGCAAGGCGACCGGCGAGCTGGTGTTTGTGCACGACATGCGACTGCCGGGCATGCTGCACGGGCGCGTCGTGCGGCCGCCATATCTAGGCCGCGATTCCGGCGCGTTCATCGGGCACAGCCTGGTTGCGGTGGATGAAGGATCGATCGCGCATATCCCCGGCTTCGTGAAGCTGGTGGTGATCCATGATTTCATCGGCATCGTTGCCGAACGAGAAGACCAGGCAGAGGCAGCGGCGCAGGCCCTGCGCGTGCACTGGGCCGCGCCGCCGCCGCTGCCCGATCTGGACAGCCCGGCGCAAGCCATTCGGAAAAATCCGCGCCGGACGCGCAAGCTGGTCGATCGCGGCGATGTCGAGGCGGCGCTCGAAGCTGCCTCGGTGCGGCTCACGCGAAGCTATGTCTGGCCGTACCACATGCACGGCTCGATCGGGCCAAGCTGCTCGGTCGCCGCCTTCGATGAAGCGGGACGGCTGACCATCTGGTCGGGCACGCAGACCCAGCCGCTTCTCATTGCCGATGTGGCGCGGCTGCTGGACATGGATCCGCGCGATATCGAGATCGTGCGGATGGAGGCCTCAGGCTCCTACGGCCGCAACGGCATGGACGATGTGGGCGCCGATGCGGCGCTGCTGGCCCGTGCCGTCGGCCGCCCGGTGCGGGTGCAGCTGACGCGCGCGCAGGAGCATATGGGTGAGCCTAAAGGCGCGGCCCAGCTGATGGAGGTGGATGGCGGCATCGACGCGGCGGGCAAGCTCGTCGCTTACGACTACCAGTCCAGCTACCCCTCGAACATCTCGCCGGCACTGGCGCTGATGCTGACCCGTAAGATTCCGGCTGACCCGCAAATCCATGATTCTGGAGACCGGACTGCGATACCGCTCTACGACACCCCGAACCTGCGCATCCGCATCCATGACATGGCGCCGATCGTGCGCGCCTCATTCATGCGCGGCGTTTCGGCGCTACCCACCTGCTTCGCGCACGAGGCCTATATCGATGAACTGGCCGAGGCGGCCGGCGCCGATCCGGTGGCGTATCGGCTTGCTGCGATGAGCGATCAGCGTGCCATCGATCTGGCGCGTGCGGTTGCCGACCGCGCCGCTTGGGAGCCGCATGTCGGGCCACGGCAGCAGGTGGTGTCCGGCGATGTTGTGCGCGGTCGTGGTTTTGCGCAGGCGGTGTATGTGCATGGTCCCTGGCCGGGCAAGGCGGCCGCCTGGTCGGCCTGGGTGGCCGATGTGGAGGTCGATCGCCGCAGCGGCGAGGTAACGGTCACCCGCGTGGTGGCAGGCCAGGATTCCGGGATGATGATCAACCCCGACGGGGTGCGCCACCAGATCCGGGGCAACGTCATCCAGTCTACCAGCCGCGCGCTGACGGAGAGGGTGACTTTCGACCGCGATGCCGTGACAAGCCGCGACTGGGGCAGCTATCCGATCCTGGCCTTCCCCCAGGTGCCGCGGATCGAGGTGGTGATGATCCCCCGCCCGAACGACCCGCCGCTCGGCGTGGGCGAATCCGCCTCGGTGCCGAGCGCCGCTGCGATCGTCAACGCGGTGTATGACGCCACGGGTGTGCGCTTCCGCGAACTGCCACTGACGCCGGAGCGCGTGCTCGCGGGGCTGGGCCGCGCCGCGGCGCCGGCGGCGCTGCCGGCGCCGGCGGCCAGCACGCGCAAGATCCCCTGGAGCAGCCTTGCGGCTGGCGCCGCCGCGCTGCTCTCGGCCGGAACCATTCTCTGGCCGCTGAAGCCGGCGATTGCGCCAATCCCCCGCCCGGCGGCCGGAATCTACAGCGCCGAGACGCTGGAGCGCGGCCGGTTGCTGGCCGCGGCCGGGGATTGCGCTGTCTGCCATACGGCGCCTGGCGGCATACGCAATGCGGGCGGCCGCCCGCTTGCAACGCTCTTCGGCACGGTGTGGAGCACCAATCTGACCCCGGACGTGGAGACCGGGATCGGCGCCTGGTCCTATCCCGCGTTCGAGCGCGCCATGCGGTACGGCATCTCGCGCGACGGCCGGCATCTGTATCCGGCGTTTCCCTACACCGCCTTCACCCGAATGAGCGATGGGGATCTGGAGGCGTTGTATGCCTGGCTGATGGCGCAGCCTGCCACGCGCTCGGCGCCGCCCGCGACCAGGCTCCGCTTCCCCTTCGGCGTGCGGGCGTTGCTTGCCGGATGGAACGGGCTGTTCCTCAAGCCCGGTCCGATGGCGGCCGACCCGGCGCACTCCGCCGCCTGGAACCGTGGTGCCTATCTGGTGGAAAGCGTCGGTCATTGTTCTGCCTGCCACTCGCCCCGCAACGCCCTGGGCGGCGAGCAGCAGGGCGAGGCGCGGTATGCGGCCGGGCTGGCGGATGGCTGGGAGGCGCCGGCGCTGGGCACGAACTCGTTCGCGCCCGTGC
>Ga0116229_10013655_pt1 | contig 11442 bp, 5 predicted proteins | sample S1TSphgellanicum_3_FD_87313 | JGI IMG/M metagenome (GOLD analysis project Ga0116229, IMG submission 87313) | Host-associated microbial communities from peat moss isolated from Minnesota, USA - S1T2_Fc - Sphagnum magellanicum MG | ecosystem: Host-associated > Plants > Peat moss > Unclassified... | reverse complement strand
TCCGGTAAGGCCCAGAGGTAGTGAGCTTCTAGATATATCACCAAAGCAATTTTGTAAGTTCTTTTGTGTGAAAAATATGTGACCATCCAGTTTCTTCGATTTTGTTTGTGAAAGAAACTGATAACTTGACAACCTTATGGTGCATTCACACTTGATGAATGAAAATCTAGCTGGCATCCTAGGTGGCACCAATGTTAAATGGGCGATAGCTTAATGATAAGTGAATGTTAACATAAAATTTCCATGATAACTAGGTTTAAAGTGCTAAATGGCTAGCATGATGTTAGGGGACTCAGCACTAGAGTCCCTAACATCAAGTGTGAATGCACCTTTCTATAGGGTTCCAAATCACATTTCAAATCCAATACTTAGAAAACTTTCCATCAAATTTTTTGCATATATGGTTACCAACAACCATGAACTGGTTTTTTTTTCCTCTCTCTCTCTCTCTTAAAGTGCTTGCCTTTTTGTGCTTGTGTTTGGGTGGGATTGAATTTTCTACAAGTGTGTGATAGTATATCTATAGGGAATCTGAGAGTTGTATTATTGATTTGTATTATTGGTATCCTATGATCCTCTGCTTCTTTTTCAATGAGGGGGGTGGTGTGTGCTCCCAAGATGAAGATGCAGGTCTCTGATTTTTTAATATAATTGTACACTTTTAAAGGCCCAAGCAACCCTACCTTTGGTTTCACACCTTGAATTCCTTCAAAACACTGAAACAATGACTTTGAGAAAAAAAAACAAATTGTGTGTGTCACAATTTAAAACCCCCTAACAAAATCCCTCAAAATGTGAGTTCATTTTCTCCCAACTTCAAATGGAACATTTCCCTTTTAAACTATCCCTGGTTTGAAGTTTGAATCTGCCACAAGGTACACAGTCACTGCTTGTTGCAACTGATGCACATGGGTTGTACAATAAAAACAACTGCCTAGTTGGTCAAAGGCGAGCAGAAGGAAACATATCTCCAGTTTTCAAGTATTAGACTTATCTGTAAAGTCTCAAGATTGCAGGGCGAGAACGACTAGTTTCAGCATAATAGGGCATCAAACGCATAACTAGGAATGAAAATTCTACAATGCAAAATAACTGGGACCCAAACTAGTTTTGCCACCAGTTTTGGTGGTAAACTGAGTTTCATCCTGTCTTTCCTTTTTCCTGAGCGCCTCCACTGCTGTTACGTATATTTTCACTGCTCCTACCTGTAAAACTACTATAATACTTTCGAACCTTGTGCATTAAATGCTGAGTTTCAGCATTTCATACTGAGATTTAATAAAATTTCCTTACTTTGCAGATACCACTGAAAGAGAGGAAAGGGGGTGAAAGCAGGCCCAAAGACAGGGTGAAGACAGGGTGACTTTACTGATAACTTTATTGAGTCAGATTAGTTTTTGGTGTTAATCTAGGTTTCTATATTTCTTCAGAAGGACTTGAATTCTGTCTACCTGTAGTACCCTACCACCTAGACTGGTTCGGCAGCAAGGGCTTAGGTGCCTAATAATTTATTTTTTAAATCAGTTATGTTCAGCAATAAAAATAATTTATAATTTGACATTATATTATATTAAATAATGAAGCTACATGTTGTACTTAAGAGCTTCATTCAGATTTTTGCCATTGCAGGCACATATTTTCAAAACTTGGAAATTTCAAAAGTAATTAGTTAGTACCTTGCAAGCCATGGCTACGGTATTTGAATCCACACTGGAATTGACATAGTTGATAATGTCCTGGAAAATGTACAATAAGATTTTAAGTATATGACTGTTTGGAACTACCCCAAGAATCAATAAAATTATCAAATGAAGCGAACTTCAAACATTGGCTAATGGTAAAGAAACAGCAAATCTTTCAGGGCTTCTGGAGCTGACTCCTAAACCCTGAACCCTGAACCAGTCTTTGAAATTTGACACTTGAACAAATTTACACAACAGAATGCTTTCATGTTCTAGATAGAAAAAAACCCAACTATGATATGCAGTAAGCTAATATCAACTGTCATCCAAGAAAAAGAGATAACAGAAATTGTGCAGAGTACCCCATAACAACTTTTGAAAAGTAACCGTTCTTTCAGTCAGATTATGTATTTGAAAACACGGGTTTGCCAGACAAAACCAAAGCTAAGAGAATTTAGAATGAGTGTGGTTATGTCCACTTTCATGAACATTATTAGCAATTGGGTTAAAAGACAAACCTTTGTTGGAAATCAGCAGCATCTGAGTTCAAAAAGTTTGTGCCACAAATCCAATTGGCAATATCATGATCCAATGCACCTCCACGCCAAATCCCCTAAACCCTAAACACCTCATATCATCAAGAGAGAAAATAAAAGTACCATGAATTCCTAATCAAAATGCAAGAAAGCTCAGCAAGCATGTCATTTCTGAGGAGACTGAAACCTTGTCTGTGTACTCACTGTTGTCCTCCCGATGACATACTCGAGGTTTTGGGTATAGGAGCAGCAGATTCAAGTGCAACAACTTGTCACACGTTCCTGTTCAGGAGAGAGAGAGAGCCACAAGTGCGGAGGGGAAACAGCAAACACCCCTTTACTCATTAATCAGAAAATGCGTGGGAGGAGACAAGAGACATACAAATGCTGTTCTGGAGCAGCAATTTGAAGTTCAGATTTTTTCCTGCAATGATTCTGATTTGCTTATCACTAAAACGTCTTGGATCTTACAAGTACTACTGGACACACAAGAGTGCAGATATCTGAATATTGGCCCAGCTATATGGGTTCCAAGAGGACATTGCTGGGCAAAGCATATGGGATAAAGTGAGGAGCTTTTGGGAACAGATTAGGGAACGCATTAGGAACTTGGTGAACCTGCTGAGAACAGATTGGGAACTTGATGTGAACACAGTGGGGACTTGATGGGAACACATTGAGAACCAAAAATATTCAAAAAAACCAACAGCCCCCACCCTCCTCAAAAGAAAGAAAACTGGATCTATTGGGTGCATGCTGCATGAGCTCATTTGGCGAGGCAGAATTTCTATTCACAACTATTTGTGTTCATCACGTATTTTTGCCTAGCCTAGTACCCCGTTCCTAAGAGGGTGGATAGTGGGTACCTACACCTATTCACAAATGTTGATCTGGAGCAAGAGATTCAAATTGCACAAATTGTCACAGATTCTATTCACAAATGCCTGATCTCTAGGAAATTGAACCGTCCTTTGCAGCTCAGTCAGTCAGGATAATTGTGGAATAGGGGAAAGGGGAAACTGATGTCTGGAGTCTGGACGTCTGGACCACAGAATGCTAGCCAGCTTCCATTACATGAGCTGCAATCTTGTCAAAAGCTGAGCTGCTTTTTCATGCAGGTTGACTTCTTCATAGATCTCTGTGTCTGTGAGAAGCATTTTGGCAATCAGGTTCCTCTCTCTTTGGTTGAAAGAACGGAACTATATACATGAGCCCTGCTGCTGTTGTTGCTATGCAGCTGTTGAAATTGACCAAATCTTGTTGCAGCAATTGAATTTTGATACGTGTTAATCAAAGATCTCAATTTCTGCATTACAACGCTCAATCTGTGTTTGTTCCATCAGGCTTTCCCCCTATTGCCATGTGAAAACCACAATCTGCATGAAGTTCGACAAGTTCCACATATTTAAGCCAATTTGCAATGAAATTTGTGTATTATACTTTCACATACCTTGCTATGATAAAAGCTTGTTATCTCCATAATCATATGCACCCCCCATTTCCTACATTGCATTGCATGATCTCTCATCCTAGTCTAGTAATTCCAAATATCTGATGAATAATTGGCACATATTCCGACATCAGACTTTGTGTAACACCATTCTCCTTCTTCAACAATTATCTATTCCGAAAAGGAGGCAGAATTCATTATTTGGTCTCAAATTGCCATGCTTGTAATCAATTGTAACTTTCATTCTTCCTTGTTAAAGTCTTATAAGTATGAGAAATTTCCCATTCTTGTGTTTTATGTACTTGCAATTTATACCAACTTGAATAGAATCAAGAAATGACTTAAAGATAAGGTTATAAAGATCTTTAAGGCAACAATTAGAGAAAAGAAATAAGACACTCGATACCAAAAAACAAAGGACTGATTAACTAGTGGTTTGAACTATCGATACAATTTACATGCTTGTTCAATGAACTTCAATTGCAATGTGTATAGTATATATTACATTACCATAACATGCCCATTAGCTTCTCAAATTCCTCGCAACTAATGCATGGAAGTTGAATTCATTTATTGTATACATTATTGAGTTTCTATCACAAGATTAGTAATGAAAATCAGAAGATTAAACCATGATGTTTACTACCTCAAAACAAAACATACAGGAGATAGAACTTAACAAAAGAATCAAGAAGAAAAAGTTGCAAATGAAAAAATTAATTAATTTCTAAAAATGAAGAGAAAGATCATGAATTTTTTCTTAGAGCATCATCATTTGCAAACAAAGTGGAATTTGAAATGCTCATAATTTCAGAAATTATGAAGCCCTTGAAATAATTTTTTTGAAACTCCAAAGATGAAAAAATGTTACGAATTTTTTTCAATTAAGCCAACCTATGCATAATCATTTGTTGGATATAAGCAAATTTTTGAATTACAAAACTTTAGCTTAAATTAGTTTTTTACTATTGATGTGGGTGGCATATATAAGCATGCAAGAAAGATTTCAAAAGCTTTGAATATACTCAACTCCTCATGACTATGGTCTAGTAACAAAAGTTCTAAGATGCATCAAACGCATATAATTTTACCAATGAGAAATATTCAACCTTTTATCCTATGCAAGGAAAACAAAAATAAGATTTGATGTGATTTGGGTTCAATTTGAATCAAAATAAATTATGACTTTCATAGGAGGCAATACTTTCACAAGGTAATCCTTCATTAAAACTACATGTCAATATCATGTTCTTTCATGCATCCTCCATTAGATTAAAATATCTAGTGTGATCAAAACATAGTGTATACACATAAATATTATCAATTGTAGGTTTACTATATTATCATTTTGGAAACCTCCATCTAGGTTTAACTTACCCAATTTCGACATGATTTGTCTCTTCACATTATGCTTTAAATGCTTGGGGTTCTTTAGAACACTTGTGTTTTAAAGCTTCAAGTAATCACATAATGAAGAATTTCAATGAAGACATATGAATTTAACATCTTATAATTGTTTTAGTATTTCCAATGGTCCAAAGGATTATTAACCACATACACACTTTTCCTTCCAATTTCTCCTATAAATGTTCATGACATTTTGAAAGTTAAGGATTCTAAATTAAAAACATGTCTTTGAATTCTTGGAAAACCCCTTTTGATTCCCACTTTTTTTGTTTTTCATTGTGTCAATGTGTCATCTCTAGCCCTTGTATCTCCTCAAATTTTTAGTTTATTTTATTTTAATTTTCTCATTTACCAAAATGTTGGTCACAAACCCAAGTTTAAGGTCATGACAATTGTTTCAAACTTTGTAAAACTATAAAATAATAAAATTCATTCAAAACATTCAAATCATATTAAACGTATATACGACAAGAAATGTAACACCTTTAATTTTAGGATGATTTTAAATCTAAAAAGTTGCAACAAGACAATAAAAAAACAAATTATGAACCATGAAATCATAAAATTTTATGGACGAAGTGAATTAAATTTTTCATCTAATTGTTGCCCAATTGTTCATCTAATTATACACATTCTTGACCTATGAAAGAAAGGATCATGGAAACAAAATCCCTTAAATAGCCAATTTTTTTCCCTAACAAAAAAATATTGTACTACATGTACAAATAGACATCATATTCATTTGCAAAATGTCATATGCGGGATTCCTTTAATTATATTAAACTTCATTTACGAATATTGTGATTTAAACCTACATATATGAGGAAGGTATATGGATGAAATTACATGAAAAAAAGAATATAGTTCAAGAAATATTGAAATGTTTTAGATTTCCTTTGTGTAAGCCCATGTAATAGGTTCAACTCTTTGAAAATCTAACAAGATGGATCTAGCTTAAACAAATTGAATACATCATATCAAAACTTCAATTCAAAATTGGATGAAATTAAACCAAAATGAGTCCAAAATTGGATTGTTAAAACTCTAGTCAATATCAACTTGGTTTGATCCAAATCCATTCAAAAAGAATTTGGAAATGGACAACATAATATAGTTAAAATTGACTAAGCCTTTAAAATTGCCATTGCATTAGTTTCATTAAAATCCATATGGATCTAGAATTTGATTACACTCCTTCAAGGTGTAAGGCTTTCTAAAGTCTTGAATGATCCTTGCCAACTTGTAACAATAATTTCCAAAATTATGGAAGGAAATTTTTTTAATCTTTATATTTCTATATTTTCCCTTTTTTCCGTTACAAAAAAAAGCATGTGACCAATAGAAACAATATTGACACAAAACAAATCATCATTGTCAACCTCATAAATGATGGTGTATGAAACAACCAAGAATCAACGGACTTCAAAAGCAATGGTGCACAAATTAAACATGAACCAATTGCAAACAAGATGAAAAACAAATGACAACGAATATAAACAAAATGATGAAAAAAACATGCAACAAAATAATAATTGGATGAAACTTTTTGAGTAGCTGATGAAGAAAAACAAAAATGACATAGTTTTGATCTTTCACAAGTTTGCAAATTGCATTAATAGACCAAACAAATGAATATAAAACTCTAGTTCTTTAGTAAAAGGATAATTGATAACACCAAAAAAATGATCTTTCAACTTTCATGCCATGAAAAAATCCCTAGGATTTTTATTTTTTATTTTTACTAACAAGCTTTCAACTACACATAATTTTCAATCATATTTTCACTACATAATTATTTTAATTTGAAGGAATTTCACATCAATGACTATACCTACCAAATAAATCAACTAAATTAGTAATCGTATGGTGTTTACCATTGACTAGGGTTTACCTTTGATATATTTTTAATCCAAAAAATAATTCAATTGAATTGTATTTAAAATGTCAATTGTACAATGACATCATGTCATGTCATGGCACCTTCCATGGTCCATGTCAACAATATGTGATGATGTGGCATGGATATGTGATGATGTGGTTAAATCACAAGTTATTCATTAATTATTTTGGTGAATATTTTTTGCAAATGGATGGAAAAGTGGTAAAAAAAATTGATTAAATGTTGATTATACTTATAACTTAATCACATTTTTTTGTGATTTTTTTCCAACTATTCTTGCAACTTTGTTTCAACCTTACCAAAAGTTTGAATTCAAGGTTGGTAACATGTTTAAGTAGTTAATTAATTTATGTAAATAAGGTGTAAGTAACAATAGGTAAGAAAGTAAATGATTAGTACATAAATTACCATCACCTATAACCTACCTACATATCACCTATTTACTTACTTAGTTATATATTAAATTTACCTTTGTAATTAGTACATCATAAACTTAGCATTTCATGATTTAGTAATGGAAATCATCCAAAATTCATTCATTCATAATTCATACATTTCATGAATTAATATCATGCATTGGAAACACATTTTCAAAACACATAGATTTATAGGAAGATGTGAAATTTGTGTGACATTTGTTCATTCAAAGGTTCATACTTCATTTGTTAACACATTTATCCATGTGTCAAACATGTTTTCAACACATGATATTTGTATGTAAAGTGTACGAACCTATAAATGAACAAATTTTGCTTGACTTTCATTATTTTCACATGTTAAACTTGTGATGTAAGTAAGTAATAAGTAGTTAATTAGTTCATAGGCTAATTATAGTAAGTAAATATAAGTAGGTAGGTATTATGTATATAAGTAGGTAGTTAAGTTAGGCTAAGTTAGTACCTACAACTTTATTTAATCATGGTGTTGCCACATGTTCAATGATAATTGTTTGAATGTTGAACTATACATTTTGGTAACTTTCATTCATTTTTTAATCAATTCAAGATTAAATTTTAGTTCACTTTTAATTCATTTATAAATAGGAAGTCTTTTTAAAAGCTTAGTTGGTTGGTGGACACATGGAAATTTCTATGCAAGTTTCCTTGAGTTAGGTCCTCAAAAGGGTGTAAATAAAGGTATGACCCTCATTACCTTTAATATGTTCAACACTAGTTTAAGGTACAATCTTGAACCATAACCTTGTTTTGGTCTTTTCATGTTCAGGTCTTCATATTTTAACATAATAAAAAAAATTCTTTGTTTTTGTTTTACACACTTTGTGTTTTTGTCTTTCACCTTTCTGTTTTTGTTTTGAATTTCTTGTTGTGTTTTATAGTTTGATTTAGGCCTATCCTTTGTCTTTGTAATTTTTGTGCCCTTCATGGCATGTGTCATGTTTGACATGTGGTTTTGGCATAATACCAATGTGGGTATTACATTTTGAGGTCAAAGTTCCAACTATGGTAAGTTTGGATGAACAAATGTTAGTTTTTGCATGACACTTGATGCAAGTATTGCATATTGGGTATAACTTGTAATACTTGTTTGGTTTTCTAATTCATAATTGTTTTGGATGCGAGTATTACATATTGGGTAATTAGTAAAATTCATTAATAATAGATGAAGTATTGCATTGTGAGTTACAGTGGGTTAATGAAATTTATCCATTTTTTTTAAAAATTGCAAAATTGTTTTAAAAATGTGTTGAAATTCCATTCAACTCTAAATGCATTGATTTTTGCAATACCTTCATTGATGATAATCATCACTTTTCACAATACCTTTAGGATTTTCTTATGTATGAACAACACTAAAGAGGTGGCGTGACATGCTCCCAAGCCCCTTAATGGACTCAGATGTGAGTCTAAACTAAAGACAACGGAAAAACAAGGAGTTGAGGCACGTTCCCTGGCTCGCAGCACTTTGAGGGGTAGAGGGGTGTGCTGGAGTTCTAGGATGGGACTAGGATGAGTGATAAGCATCAACTACTCACACAAACTTGCACAAAACTAACACAAGGTGGTTAGTGCATAGTTTGAGCACTTTTGGTGCTAGGACGAGCCACAAGCAAACTTGGATTCATAAGACTCACCACAGCCCGGGCTTGGGGGAAACCACCACCTTCCCCCTTATAGTATACTCTATGTCTCTACATGAGGCCCACATCTAAATAACATTTTGTTCCTGGACTCCCAAATGGGAGTCCTAAAATTACCAAAGTTGGGACTAATGTGACTTTGGGGCCCCATAACTTTGTGTTCAGACCTCCAATTGACACGAAGTCAAAAACAAAGTTGTAGCCCTCGTTGAGAGCTTTCCAACAGTATGTTGCACGCCAATTGCTCACAAGGAAATTGGGGTGATTCTTGACTTTTAATGGTTAGGAATCAAACTGTCAATTTGACTTCCGGCCCTTCTTTTGGCCATAACTTCTATTTCAGATGTCCAAATGGGTGATGCGAGCCCATTTTAGACATCTATGTTTCAATAGCTTTTTAATGATATAAAAAAACTTTTCGAGCCATTGGATTTTGACTCTTGCAATTGCTCTCTGAACATTCGGGAGTTCACTGGGATTCCAACTCCCAAAATGGAAGCTCTTTTGGGAATGTGAGGGTTCATTCCGTCACACTTTCCTTCCTTCGCGAACTTCCTTTTTGGCCCACAACTTTGCAAGCCCTTGCCTTGGTCGTGAGCCCAAAGCTAGGGTTGTGACATGGTGATTTAATCAAAAAATGTAAAAAATTTGGGCAACAAAGGTAGAAGTTAACTAAGAAAAGAAATTGGTTTTCCCAAGAGGTGGACATTTAACCAAGAAAACATATTAATTTTGCCAATATATAAATGTTTAACCAAGAAAAAATATTATTTTTGTTAATATATAGAGGTTTAACAAAAAAATAAAGGGGTTTTGTTGAAAGGTAGAAGTTTAATAAAAAATAATAATAATAATTTGCTAAAAAATAAGGGTTTAACTAAGAATATGTAAAAGTTTTATCAAGAAGTAGTGGTTTAATTAATAAGTAAAGAAATTTTGTCAAAAGGTAAAAATTTAGCCAAAAAAAGATATTGGTTTTGCTAAAAGGTAAAAGTTTAACCAAATGTTTTGTCAAGAGGTGAAAGTTTAGCCAAGTAAAAATATTAATTTTGTTGAGAGATAAAAGTTTAGCCAAAAAAAAAAAAAGGTTCTCCCAAAAGGTAGTGGTTTACCCAATAAATAAAAGGTTTGGTCGAAAGGTAAAAATTTAATTAAGTAAAAAATTAATTTTGTTGAGAGGTAAAGGTTTAACTATAAATAAATAAAGGTTTTGCGTGGTTTACCCAATAAATAAAGAGGTTTTGTTGAAAGGTAAAAATTTAATCAATAAAAGTTATTGGTTTTGTCAAAAGGTAAAGGTTTAGCCCAAAAAAAAAAAATAGTTAGAATTTTATTTTTTTTGTTGAAAGCTAATGTTTAGCTTGAAAGTAAATTTTTTGGGTCAAATATAAAAGTTTAATTCAGAAAAAATAAAAGTTTTGTCAAGAGATAAAAAATATATAAAAATATAACAAAAAATTCAAAAGTTTTTGCTAAGAAATAGAGGTTTAATCATGAAAAAATATAAGTTTTGTTAAGAAACAAAGGTTTAGTTAAAAAAATTAAAAACTTTGGACCAAATATTAAAATTTTAACCAATGAAAAAATAGAAGGTAAGTATGTAGATAGAAAGGGGTTGATTGTTAATTGGTCGATAGGGCCAAGCTGTAGCTTATTAAGGTTTCTAAGTCAATAAGATAACTAGGTCAGTAGGGTAGTATGGAGGTTAGGGTTGAGAAACAAGCAGCCCCCCAAAAAAAATTCATAGCTCATAAACCGAAAAAGGTTGACTGATAGAGACTGGATGAAAAATGCAGCTCATCCCATGGACAGAACGACCAACCGGTGCATTGGTGGGGGCTGGAGTGAACTAGTAGCCACCAATGCACCGGTTGAGGATGAGCCCGTTCAGCCCATTTGCGGATGAACATCCTCCCTGCTTGAGGTGTTTTTTTTTTCACCTCTTCTTTGCCCCACCTACCTCCCCCCTCCTACCTACCACCTACGAACCCCACCCCCCCTCACTCCATCGCCAGAGCTCGAGTTGTGGAGTAGAAGCTCGAGCTGTGGAGCGGGAGCTCAAGCGGCTGGAGTCGGAGTGAGACCCACGCACCCACGATCAGGTAAGATGCTTACCTTTTTTTTTTTTTTTGTGTTTGTTTTGTTTGAAAAGGCATCGCTGCACTACAATAGCGCAGCGTAGCAAAGAAGGGTTTCCTCTTCTTCTTCTTCTTCTTCTTCTTCTCCTTCTTCTTCTTCCTCTTCTTCTTCTTTTTCTTTTCCTTCTTCTTCTTCCTCTTCTTCTTCTCCTTCTTCTTCTTCTTCTTCTCCTTCTTTTTCTTCCTCTTCTTCTTCTCCTTCTTTTTCTTCCTCTTCTTCTTCTCCTTCTT
>Ga0116229_10013654_pt1 | contig 11442 bp, 5 predicted proteins | sample S1TSphgellanicum_3_FD_87313 | JGI IMG/M metagenome (GOLD analysis project Ga0116229, IMG submission 87313) | Host-associated microbial communities from peat moss isolated from Minnesota, USA - S1T2_Fc - Sphagnum magellanicum MG | ecosystem: Host-associated > Plants > Peat moss > Unclassified... | reverse complement strand
CCAAAGGCAATGATCTTATTAAGTAGTTGTTTGAAACATTTTCTTTCAAACTTAAATAATTGGTGTAAAATTGTATGCATCTATGTTGTCTAGTGGAAGAAGTCAAGTTGTTGGAATGCTACCCATGGCAAATGACTAGCAACAATATACTATGACCATTTATGTTATAGTTTGGATGAAGTTCAAGCTTTAAACAACAAGAAATTGAGTTTGGAACTTGGACCAATGTTGGACAATTTTTCCTTTTCAAAAGAACGTCTAGTTCCAATTTTGACATTAAAATGTTTTTTGGTAGGTTTTCTAAGTGTGCATTTTAGCTTGGTTTTTCAAATTTTTAAATCCAATTTCAACTTTGACGCATTTTTTCAAGTTCAAAAACCTGCAAGCCCAATTCAAAACTATGTCCAATTCCATGCACACACTCCCAAAAAGATTCAAGCACAACATGTGAAACGTGAACTACCTATTTCACAATTTTGGTGAAGTTTCAAAGCAAGTTATTTTCACCTAGGATTGATTTCTAACCCAAAATAGCAAACTTTGTGAATGAGAACCTTCTCTAGTGTTGTAAACCAAATATATAAATTATATATCTATTCATTCTTCTAGGTGACAAACAAGGAGCAAGCTTGGAATGACAGTTGTCAACTAGCACAAACAAAAGCAATCAAAAAAAATAAAATTGAGAAATTCATTGCAAAAACCCTAGAAAAGGTAGTGTGAAGAATAAAGGTGTAAAATGTACAAGGGCCATGCCTCAATATTTTCATTAATTTAATATATTCTAGATTACAATTGCACTTCATATTACATTATTTACAATATACAACAAAAGAAATACACTACAAATACAACTAAATGAAAAACTGAACAAGAAGGAAATAAAATAAGATACCTAAAAACTAAAACAAATCTTTGAAATAAATGAAGTATCAAACCATTTTCCTCCTATTAACTATTTGTAGAGCTTTAAAAGTTCTAGCATTCTAAGTTACCTTTAAATTACTAAGTACTTGAAGATCACCTATTTCACACCATAAGGCCTAAGACTACTTCTAGTGATGAAGTGTTATAGACCCAAGTCACACTCCTTGCCTTACTTCATGGGTGAGAAATTTGTCATGGGTCTGATTGTACCAAGTCAGATATCTTCAGTTTCATATGGATCTATGGATCTCAGCAAAGGAACCAAATGGACCATGTGTCATGCCTACTTCCTTAGCTTCCTGGGATGAGCTCAGAAATCACAACTCATTCCTTCCAGCTTTCTGTCAAACAACAAAGTATATGTGGAATTAGGGTCCCTTGTCATGAAATTCTCCCTTCCACCATTCCAACTTCCAACCTCATTCAATTGTAATAAAATAGTTGTGTTTGCAACTTTCTCAACTTTCTCAACTTTAAGTAATCAACTGCACTTGGGGTGGCAGCAGGCATGACACTGGCTAAGCACGAATCCAATTTTTTTGACAGCCCATGTTCTTGCTCACCCACTATTCTAGTGGGTGGGAGGGGCAAAATAAGGTGGCAACAGGGATGATAATGGGTGAGCAGGAATCCGGTTTTTGACAACCCACCTTCTTTAGTCACTTGCACCCACCAGAATAGGGGGTCAGCCAGATCCACTATTCACACCCTAACCCCAAATATTTGGCGTGGTCACTAGAGAAATAGTGGATAGGTCACTTACCATAGCAATGCACCTTAGAGCAACTCCATCTGTGCACTGAACTGTAAATTCTGGATGAAGAAAAGTCAAAACATACTGGTTTGGCTCAGCAAAATGGTTTTGGCCCAGCATTTTCACTAGAGATGTTGAGGCTAGCAAAAAGCACATCAAGGCCTAAACACCTGCTGTTGATTGGCTACATGGTTTGGTTTGGTCGGTCCAAGAGAGGTTCCTATTACTGTAGCACACTAATGGTTTTGGCATAGATTAAATTATTTTTTATTTTGTCGAATTTTGGTCGAAATTTTAACAATTATTATAAAATCAAATTCTGAACTATTTTTTTGACTGTCAGATTTGAGAACTTCAGACCTGCCACTTATAGAAATTAGGAATGCAACAGTCTAGACACACTTAGCGTGTCTCACAAAGACAGAAAAATTATGTTTATTATTTTATATAAACATTACCTGTTGAAAATTTCAGAATTAAAAAACCAACTGCCAAAGTTAAGATTTGAAATTTAATTAATTATTCAGCAGTTTGTTGCCCAATCTGTTTGGGTACTACGGTAGTAGTCTACGACCTTTTGCAGTACCAGTTTCCATTTTATGGGTGAGGTTAGGGGGGGGAAAAAAAACAACTCTTGGATGTGAGAAATACTTGGTGCAGGGCCACATATTGAGCATGGGTGAACCTGCTCTTGTTATGCTAGACAACTAGCTTATGTGGAACTATACTAGAAGGCTTTCAAAAATCATCTTTGAAAATGATTTCAGTTGAGAAAGTTTTGAAGTAAATATATGCAGCACACTGACTACTATAAAAGATCTGGAATGCATCAGGAAATGTTAGGCACCTAATTCTTCTACAACCTTCAGAACAACCACATGTCTTGGGATTTAACAATGGCTTGATTTTTAGAATTGATTAACAATGTCTGGGATTGTTAAAATAAATAACTAATCTTGGAATGTGAGATGTAACACTTTGTAGATCTGTAGCTGCATCTCTTGTTTGTCAAAGGTGCAAGCTAGTGGCAAATGTGTATCAGCATGGGCGATTAAATTGGCATACAGGGTGATTAGTTCCATCTGCAACATGGGTACAGACTTTTGGTGACAATTCCTACAAAACACAAAAGAGGTGAACAAAAGTTCATCCAACATGTGGAGTGCTTCCTGTAGAAGTACAGTCATAAGATACATGGTGCAAAGTTTAAAACTCAAACCACAAAATGATACACAGAATAAGTACATGTGTGCCTGACAATTTAGGTTCAATGCACATCACAAACTCTGTACAAATTTCAGAATACTATCTTCATTGCTCATGTACCAGGTGACCCAGCACCCACCAGTGCATGCAGTTCAAAGTTCAAACCAGTGTTGGCTAGTAATTGAGGAAATGGCACATTATCAACAATGGTCCCAGAGTAGTTAATTTATAACTGAACTTTGCAGTCTGAAATTGATGGAGAAGCAGACAGAGACCCTACCTGACTAGTGTATGTTCTGTAGAGACCTGGCAAGACCCTTATGAGCTGAGTATTGCTTTATTTATTTATTTTGACACAAATGAAAAAATTCATTGCAAGCCACAAAGGAACACAGTGAACACCAGGGAAGGAAATACGGAAAGCCCTCAACCAAATTAACTAATGAAGCCCATATGAGGCCTGTCGTTGTAGGGTCTAACAACTCTACCAGACCCAATGTCCAGCCCAACTTTTATCATAACCTTGAAGGTGCTTCCTCTTGTCAAATGGGGAAAGTCTGATGGATTTCAAGCACCTGTCCCAGACCTCCTTGCCATAGTTGATCAAGGATTCCCTAACAATTTTCTGTCTTTCAGGGCTATGTCACCTATCCTTGTTGAAAACAATGTCATTCCACTCAATCTACACCGTCGAGAGAATAATTCCCCTAAGCAAAGACCAGATTTCATGTACCTTTTGGAACCATCGAAGGGTCTTAGTAGCAAAGACACAATGTTTCCAATGAAGCGAGGGTGATGAAATTTCTGGGATGATAACCTAATTGGATGATGTGTCACATTAACTATCGAAAGCAGAAGACGACAAAAGTTTGAGTTGATGGTGACTACTGGAAGGAGTGGATTTTTTGTTTTTGTGTTGTTTTGTTCTTTTGCAAGTTATGAGCTTTTTGGAGTTTTTATAATCAACAGTGTTCGGTTTGTTCGGTTTGTTCGTGGTTTCTTTTGTGGGTAAGCTTTGTGTGGGGTGGCGCTATTATGCAAATCTTCATTGTTGGACATCAATCAAGAACAAGACGAGGTTGAAGTTCAAGTATCGAAGGACTTCTAAAACTTTGGCAACTAAGTATTCAATTTTTTTCTTGTTGTTTGGTGTGTTTGGGTAGTCAACTAATTGCAATTTTTGATCCCTAGTGACATTGGAAGGATGAATGCTTGAAGGTGTAAATTGTAATTTTTCTGAAGGAGGAAAAGTTGTTTTCGTTGTGCCATGTATCTCTTAGATAAATGCAACCTAGAACCAAGATTTTGGGTTTGTGATTGGGGGGATGATGAAGATCACTAGAGATTTCGAAAACAATAGAATTTGGCAAACAGATGGGATGTTGCCTTGAGTGACACAGGTTATGTTTTGGCAAAAAGTACCCAATTTTATTGGAACTTCCAAATGTGCTTAGTGCATCTATTATCTATGGGTTTTCATTAAGGACTCCAATAGGGGAAGATAGGCTACATTTGTAAAACTTCTTGAGGATTGCATATCTTCCATGTTGCTCCCTACCATATTTTTAGTTTGATTATCAACATCATCACTGAAAGGTGTTTTGTCTTCATTTCATTTCAAGATTTTTTTTTCATCTATGCTATTGGGTGTGGGTGTCTAGGTACTCTATTTTGCCAAAAAATGTTAGTTGAGGATCATGAAAGAAAGATAAAAGTGTTTTGACCCCCATAGACCTGTATACCCCATAGACTTTTACAAAGTTTAGAATAAATGTTAATTGGACATATGCAATTATGTGTAAAGTTTGGTTTAAATTATGTCTCATGGATATGAATTCATTGGTGTGAAAGGAACATTTTGATGCCCTTGTCTTTTCATTACAATGGTAGTTGCCCACCTTAATTTGATTCCATATATTGAACATGTTATGATTTCTTCAATTTAATCCCACACAAGTTGGGCATGCTAGCATTCTTAGAATCTTTTGTCACATGTTTTACATAGAGCAAGTTTGGCTAATTGACACATTCACTTTAGCTCTCCACTTGTTCCTTATCACCACTTAGTTTTCACACAACCCATATGAACACTACCTCTTTCTTGTTGCATTGTTTACTCCAACTATTGGTAGAAAATACACAAACATCATAGAAAATACATAAACAGAAGTAAAAATGGCTTCGATGGAATCTTGGGGAATTCTAGAAAATTTGATGAACTAACTTTCACACATGGAAAGTTCGAATGAAAATGGTGTTAGACAAGGATCTTTGGAATGTGGTAGATGGAATTGAATTGAAACCTTCTACTCTTGGTACTAGATAGATAGCACATGAAAAGAAGGATGGTCAAGCAAGAGCTAACATCCTTCTTAATGAAAAATATTCAACATTACAACATATCTCTCCAAGCTAAAACATCAAAAAAAGCTTAAAATATCCTGCAAGGGTGATATGCAACTAAAAACATAACAATAGAAATATATTTGTCAAAAGAATTATATGCACTTAGAATGACTGAAGATGCCACTATAATAGAACATGCAAATGCAGTCAAAATGTTGTTAAATCAATTGGATTTTGCAAGAGCTCCCATGAATGAGCAAATAGTGCAATGGTTTTCCTATCAACATTACTAGTCCTATGAAGGATTTGTATCTTTTAGTGTACATCAAGCAATTTCATTTCCAAGAAAGAAATACAATGGAAAACTAATGGCACATTTACAACAAAAAAAAATCAATGTTTTATTATTGTGAGGAACTCTTTGTTCATCCATAGAAGACACACTTTGTGCTTCACCCCCAAGCTCCATTTATATGTTCCAAAGACACATATCCTTTCAAATAAGAAATCTAAAGATTTATCAACTAATCCACTTGAATATTCTTAATATGTTTGGTTGATCAACACATTCATTCTAGCTTTCCACTTGTTCATTGCCACCATTTAATTCCACACAACCCACATGAATCTTGCCTTTTTCTTATTGCATTGTTACTCCAAGTATTGGCCTATCTCAGTTTGTAATTGGATGGCAAAAGTTTTGTCCACCTCTTTTCCACAATATTGGCTTTAGGTTTCGCCATCCTCAACATGTTCTTCCCTTTTGCAATATTATAATATAGGAGTTGCTCCCCTCCCTTATAGGAATATGTTGCAAGGAGAAATCCAAAGCACCAACCCGACCATAAAAAAGAAAAAAATGCATCTTCTTTGGACCTTTGGTTATTTCCAACACTCTGACTTGAGCTACCTCCCCTGCCCACCTATGGGTACCCTTTCCTCATCAATTTCTTTAATTGAAAGAAATAAAGTTCTAAATTGGATCCCAACTGAATATAATTTCACCCATCTGGGATTTCCCCACCTCTCTTCCAATTTGGTGATTATCCTAGTATATCATGTTGCCTCTTCCCTAGAAAAAAAAAACACTTCTAACACTTCATTTGTGGTGGAAAATTTACCTTCTACAACTACCCAAATATTGGTTATTGATATCCATCCTAGCAAATACAATTTCAATGCCCTTTCTTTTGAAAAACCTTGAACCATGGGTTGGGTTGCCTTGTTCCATAAGAAATTGTTAGAGACTTGCAAGTAACCTTTCTTATGGTAGGTTTACCACCCTAGCCCATGCCTTCTTTCATTAGTTCCAAAACATAAAGCACAGTGCTCTTTTGTAGCTCTTCTACACACACCACTCTAGGTCAAGTGCCCACTTATTTCATGGTGGGTTGGTAATTCACTATAACAAATCATGGTTTTTAAGTTATTCAAGTCGATTGACTAATCAATTTTAGTAATGGACATGTACATTTTGATTGGAGACTTGAAACTTGAATGACATGTGTAGTTTTTTATCAATCAACTTGACTACGATAACCTATTTGATAAATACATTCAATAAATTGAACAAGCTTAATCAAAATGGCCAATGGTTTTTAATCAAATGAGACATTTAGTCAAGTTGAACATGAAAAGTTGACATCATTAATAAAGATGCCTCCTTTTTTTTAGAAACAAATAGATAAGGAAATAAATAAATGGAAATTATTATTTTTTTATAAAGTTAGCAATGTTTAATGTGGCATGGTATTCATTGATCAAGAAAGCTATTGAGTGGAAACTTTGAATATTGGCAAATGAAGAAAACTAAAAAAAGACAAACAAAAATTAGGGAGTTGAATAGTTAAATATCACATTACCTGAAAAAAAAACATTGACGCTCTTACAATTGATGAAAAATGACACTTTCCAAAAACTATTTCCATAACCATATATATAATCTTTTTCTAGTATTTATGTTACATTTTCAAGCAAACATAAACCAAAAATAAAAATTCAATTGTTTATGATAACAAGTGGTCAAACAAACAAAAAACAACAATTGCAAAGGAAACTCTTCATATTCATGTTCATAATGTGATTGTTGAATGACCCCATTTTGTGTTGTTTACTTACCTTGACAACACATCATTACAAACAGCTACTCCTTTTTTGTAAACCAAGTTTTTTCCATTCCTACAACAATCAATTTGTCTATTAGTGTTATTGAATTAAACTTTCAATACTTCAATTAAAAAATTGTCTTTGAATTTGCTAGATATACAATGTATAATTTTCATTAAATGATCATTCTTATTTTGTCTTTCAAATATATATGTTATTTGTTTGTCAATGTATGATTGACCCACAATGCATTATATCTTCAATCTTTACTCATTCAACAACATGAAAACAAAATGCAAAATTGCCATTTCTTACTTTCTCAAACTATTCAAAAAATACATAAATTTTTACTTTCATTGAATTTACAGGTCCAATACAAGCATAAAAACATTTTAAGTTATTACTATACCTAAGTTTCTTGAGTCCTACAATTGATTTGCAAGAAACCATGCAAGCAAGCAGGCTTTCACATCTCTCTAGCTACATGCCTTCCAATGTTTCAAAGTCTTTCCCCTTTTGGATGCACTATTGGATCCAATTAGATGAAGGTTTGAGACCATAGAAGTTAGGAGGCACAAGGGCTTAATGGTGTGAAATGTAGTAGTTTCCAGAAAAACTTTAAACAAGGATTGACCATTAAAGGTATTGAATATTAGAAGGCCTCTTCTCTATTCTAAAGGTAGTGTAACCTAAAAACAGTGTTAGATGTTTTTTTGTGAATGAAGGCGCAAAACCTAATTTAAACTAATGGTTGAACTGCTAGCGATGCGGTGCTTCAACAACGTCGAAAAATTTGTTTATAATGTGTTTATGTTTTTGGTGTGTTTTGTTGCTTTGCTGGTTATGACAAAAGGAACATGGTGAGATAGTTTGTGAAATGGAACGCAATCTCAGCTGCTCAATGAAAACTTTTCATGAGCTTTATGGATCATGTTTCTACAAGGAGATTGGCAAGATGATTTCGGGGAAGCGAGGAGATGAGGTGATGAGGAGTATATTTGATGCAGGCTGATGAAGTGAACGCAGACTTTTTGGTGATGAAGAAAAGCTAAGTTGATAAGACTTTCTAGGGAACTGGAAAGTTTGTGTTGGATTTGGATTTTTTTGGGTGTTGTAAATAGATAAAAATAGAACTTGATTAGAACTACTAGAGTAGAAGAATCCTAATGATTGAACTTCCGTTGTGTTCAGAATGTCAAGAAAAAGGTCTAAAGGTGTTTTGATGTGTTTCTTTAGGGACGAACACAAGGGAGAGGATGAGAGTGTCTAGGATTTTTGGAATGGTTGTGTGACAGCTCATGTTTGATGTTTTTGGGGATTTTGAACTAAATGTAGAATGTGTTTTATTTTGAAAAGAATACCTACTACATTGTGAGAGTTTCAGAGGTTTTGGGACCTAGAATACTAGGGAGTAGAATTGATTGTACTCGCTGATCCTGCCCTAAATCTTTGTCCAGTCTCAAAGACTAAACCATGTTGAAATAATAGAGTTAATCTATGTGGGGATTTTGTTGTTGGGTGTGAACTACCATTACACATGAAACAACTTGTTGACTCCTAGAGAGGAAATTGAAATGAGTGACTAATCCCTTGTGGTCCATAGAATCAATGGAACTTAGGTGTCAGTAAGGATTTTGAAAAAGAAGCAATATTTGAAGCAAAATCATTCTATTTCAATGAATGTTCCAAGAATATACATTAATCTATGTATGTCCAACAATGGGGTTGTGCATATTGCAAAAAGTATTCCCCTTTTTTTTTATGACAGTAGTTTCCTAATAAGTGATACAAGAGGTGGCACACCCTAGGCTCCTTGCCAACCATCCTGTAACAATCATAGGTTGCAAGTTTCATATTAGGATCAAACACTAAGTCATTTGGAAAGAACTTCTAAACTTTATTTACCCCTCTACATTCTGGAGGATCCTTTGAATTCATGTTACCTTTTGTATGCAGGTTTTGGGTATTCCACATAAGGATCATGTACACAAATTCCAACCTTATTGATGTTGCATGACTGCAAATGTTGATGTGTGTTTCATATGGTGATCAATTTTTCATTGTTACATATTTATGTGGGTAGATCAAAGACTGTATTAGGGTTAACATACCCCACCACCCTCTTCACTCATTGCCAATGAGTTAAAACACTACACCCATCCCCAGTTTACTGATTATACTGCCACACCCTCTACTTCCTCCAATGCCTACTTTATGGGCTCCTTGTTCTAAGAGTTTCAAATAATTGTACAGTAATTGTTCCACTTCACATAACCTAAACAAAACACAAATGACAAAATTTCTGCTCTGATGTGCACTTATTATAAATAATGAAAACAAAATTAACAACAATGAATGTAGACACCACTACCTTCTAATATTGGGATTATGCAATCTCATGGGCCAAACTTCACCCATCAACCGAAAATTTGTGTGTGATTTTGAGCACTATGAAGTTTCCAATTGATCCTAAAACATGCATGTGTGTGAATTAAAAAAAATTGAAGTGAAAAATTAATTCATGGATCTTTAACTTTTGAGTTATATGAAAGCATCAAATATTTGTTTAGAATTTATGTCTTCCTACAGTTTGCATCCTTGTTTTCAAACCTTGTCCATCATTGTCATCTCCTTCTTGGGCTCCTTAACAACCCTTCACTCGACAACATTCAAAATTGTCAAGCTTGACGTGAACCAAGCTCATAAAATTGATACATGAACATGCTAGTAATCTGGAGGGAGACTGATATAATACAACCTCAAGATTACTCTCCAAAAATTTTGAACTTTGTAGCACAATCGCAAGTTCATAAAACCGGCCTATTAAAATATTGGAAAGTCCTCAATGTGATGTTTTATTCTATGATCAACATCTTTTCGGCTTTTTCGATATTATTCAATTAGTTACATGTTTACAGCTTCTCACATAGGGAGATAACCAGTACATAGTTTGCAAGTAATGATGGGCTTGTAATTCATTTGCTGAAAATGGAGGTGATCCAATGCACATCTGTGGTCTGGTGACAAATCTCTAAGAAGGTTCCCACCCATATGAACTCAATTTTTTTTGCATAATGACCCTAAGAAATTGTACTTATCTCCACCAGGAATTGCATTTTGAGATAATTGATTACTTTGTACACATGAACCTGAAACAACCATAGTCTTCTTGCATTGCCCAAAATTAGACACCCCATGTGGTGCTCAAGATCCATGTTCAAGTAGTGCTTTTAAACCTAATTGGATTATAGAACAGCAGAGAAAATACTCAATGTCCATTTTATAGAATTGAATTTGTTGAAGATGTGTTACTAGCAAGTGAAGTATAAGGCTTTACAAGGCTGTACATTAATGAAACAAAGGATTTCATGGCTATCAACATTGGTTGAAGGTGACAATCTATGCCCTCTCAAAACGGGAGAAAGACAAAACATGACTTTCACCATTACTACAACACCCCTCGCAAATGTTGCATGCTTTTTCTGTGCTTGCCATACCACCCAAGTGATTGCTACTAATTCTAATTATCAGCATAGACACACAGACAAGCATGGCATTAGTTTAATGTTTTTTTCCAAATGTATTGATGTACATAATTTTAGGAGTGTTTCCAATGACAGTGCTAAGTCCACCAAACACGTCCTAGCAATGAGCTTATACCCTAAACCACCCAAACTAGTTGCTATCTATCCTTGGACTCTGCAACAAGAGAAAACAGTTACAAGAGCCTCAATGAAAATAGTCATCTGCATCTTATATATAAATTCACTTGGTCTTCCCGTCTGTGACGTGACGTTTTGCTGCATAATCATTTTTTTATGTTTCTGTCCGTCCGTCCGTTTGACACAGGGCGTTCCGACCCCTTAACGGTCTCTGCGATGCCGATTCTGCAACCCCCCAGAAATGAGCCACAGAGACCGATTCTGCTACGTATTTGCTTCTTTTTTTATCTTTTTTTTTGGATTAAAAAATAAAAATAAGAAATGGGCAGAAAAATCTAAAGCTACGTATTTGCTTCTTTTTTTATCTTTTTTTTTTGGATTTGTTTTTTCGGAAAAATCTAAGGCTACGTATTTGCTTCTTTTTTTATCTTTTTTTTTTTG
>Ga0116229_10013653_pt1 | contig 11443 bp, 6 predicted proteins | sample S1TSphgellanicum_3_FD_87313 | JGI IMG/M metagenome (GOLD analysis project Ga0116229, IMG submission 87313) | Host-associated microbial communities from peat moss isolated from Minnesota, USA - S1T2_Fc - Sphagnum magellanicum MG | ecosystem: Host-associated > Plants > Peat moss > Unclassified... | reverse complement strand
TGAAAGTGTTACTGAATTAGAGCCACGACGTATCGATGCTTCAATATGCCCCCCTATAGTTAATTTAAGGAAGACATTTTATCCTAGATTGATGGACAATAATGATTATCTGTGTGCAGTGATTGTGATTAATTCATTGACTTTATAGAGGAACATATCGTGGTTCAAAGATGTGGAAACGATAGCTTATGACACCAAATTTTGGATGTGATGATGCTAGTGGTCAAGGGGTGAATTGAAAGGAGAAGGGTGCAGATGCTCTAACCTCGTTATTTTGATGCTTGTTTATATGTTAACCTCATTTATTTGAGACATTTTTACACGACCAAATTTTTTGGTTCAAAACTTTTTCGATAATATGACACTTGATAATATGACATTTGAAAATCCCATTTTGTCATATTAAAGAGGTCATTAATGGTAAAAATCATTTTATTCAGTTTATAATACATTGAACATATTGATCTTGGTGAGTTACCAAATGTTGATGACTTGGATGTACATGCTGTAAATCAAAACAATATGCAACATTGTTCTCTAATTGTTTATTAAATAACAATATATATTTTGTTGTTTTTGAAATTATTAACTTTCACAAAATATTAGAAAAATTAGATAACATGTATGTTTCTAATTTAGATATGTGACACTAGACATTGGTAGATTACTATTTCAAGTTGTCTCGAGGCAATTTGCTTTTTTTTTAATTGTAAGTTATTGTTTGATATCATTTCAATTTCCTTAATTACTTGAATATGTTTCAAAAGTTGTATTAGTCATATTTTTGCACTCCCTCAATAATTCAATAATTTTAAGTCATTTGACACATTAACAAAAATATGACACCTTGATAATATGACATTTTTTGAGTTTCCCAAACATGTCATATTAAACAAGGGAAAACAATATTGTAATTGTCTGGTGTACAATTCCAAGATCATGCATCCGTTGTTGTTCACCCCTTGACACCAAGTTACAATGTTGCCCCTCCCAACATTTGTTACCAGGAGAAGATTAACATCAATGTATCTTCTTTTAAATGAATTTTATCAAGTCTAACACCCTTGTATTGTAGGTGAGCTAGTAGAGACACTAAATGTGCACACTAAATGATATACCATTGTGATACAATATGAGTAACTATTTGAAGATAGGTCTAACACCTTCCAATTACACAAAAGGGTAGAAACATGATTTTCCAACAAAACTCAAAGTCATTTTTCCTTTAAAAAGGGATCATGTATCAAATCAATTAGGATCAATGACTATGTCATTGTGTTTAATCGGATCAAATATCAAAGATTTGCAAGAGCTTCATTTTGGAGTTGTTGGAGGGCATTTTTCTGTTGATGTCATACCTAGGAAAATTTTGGATACAAGTTATTGGTGGTCAACATTTCACATAAATACTTTGGAATTTTGTCATATTTATGATCAAGGTCAGAAACTAAGAAGATTAGTTACACACAATATGATGAAGTTGGTGATATCATTACCCACATAACAATTTATGAACTAGGAACTTGATTTTTTCAGATCGAATAAACCAACAAGCTGATACATTAAAATTTGGTATATTTTAATGGCTATTGATTATGTGATGAAATGGGTGGAAATGAAAGCACTTCAAATTAATATTGTTGTAGTTACATTTAAATTTATGTATGAATATATTTTTATTCAATTTGGATGTCCTTTACAACTAATTATTAATCAATGTCTTCATTTCATCAACAAAGTTATTCAATGTTTAATAGAACACTTTTTACTAAAGCACACAAATTCTATTGTTTATTACCTTTAGGGTAAGGGTCAAACTGAAAATATTAACAAAGTGATTGATATTTTACTCACTAAGTTGGTGACAAAAAAACATTTAAATTGGGATGAACATTTGTTTACAATTTTGTTAACATATCAAATTGTGTATAAGGTTGCTACAAGTTATACATCATTTCAGTTGGTTTATGGATTATATTTTATATTGCCAATTTAATATATCTTACATACTAACCTGATGCATAAGTTGATCAAAATCCTATTTGTGCACTTTCAAGTAGATTAATGAATTGGAAACCTTATAGGAACATAAATTGGATGCTTAGGACAATGTTGCAGCTAATCAATGGAATTGGTCATTATGGTCACAACACCAAAAACCAAATAAATAGTTCAAATTCAATGACTATGTGATTTGATTTCCAAATGTGGCCAAAACACATACAAGAAAATTTAAATGAAGATGGTTTGGACCTTACTAAATCCATTTTACTTTAACATCTAAAGTAGTAGTTATGAGAATGGTCATCAATGCATGACATGTGAATAGTAAGCAACAAATTGTAACATCACAATGTTTTGTGCAATTAGTGCATTTTTTTCGCAAAAAGGCATACCTATTCTTTCTAAGGACAAATTTTCCAAAGCTTTCTTGTTTTTTCTTCATTTCTCCAATGTAACATGAGTGACGAAAGAACTCTATTGAATTTTTACAATGTAAAAAGAAAAAAGAAAAAAGAAAATTGCTTTGAAACATATTAAAAACCTTCAAATTGAACCGAAAAGGTTTACAAAATTAAACTGGGAAAGAATGAGGTTCTTTTTTTCATACCACCTTTAGTAGTGAGATCTTCACAAGATTTATTGAATGAAAAAGTGAGAAAATTTGAAAGATTTATGTGAAATGTGATTGGACAATTATAGATAGTAGTTCCAAGAAAGTATCCGCAACAAGTAATTACAATCAATCTTTCTAATTCTCATGGAAAAGAAGAATTGCAACCATTAAACATGTCCAAGCAACCAAAATCTTTTCAACACACCATGGTTCACGAGGAGATTAACAATAATGCCAAGGAGACATGGAAGATTATGAACTAAATTGTTGAAGGACTAATGGAAACAAATTGGGTGCAACATGTAGGATTGAGTGGACTATTTCACGTACAATGGTAGAATTCGTGCCACAACCTTCAAAACAAGTATCTTTTTAGTTGTAAGAAATCGTACAATGACCAAATTCTCAAACCTATAGTTTGAGGTAAATTGATCATTGTTAACCATCAATTGTTTGCAAAAATATTTAGAGTTTTTCAATCTGGAGTTGTTGACAATAGTTTGATGCAAATAACTAATCTTGCACCTTATTTGGAAGGGAAGATTAATATAAAAAATTATGTGAATTTTGATTAATGGATTATGAGTAAGTTTTTTTTGCCATGGAATAAAAGGATTTTTGGTATTTTGTAGGTTGTTTATTAAAAAAAAAGTTGGTTAACATCAACAATAAGATTTTATATACAATTTTCAAAATAGATGAAGGTGTTAATTGAACTAGACAAGCATAATTGCAGAAATGACTTGGTGGTAAACTTACTAGGTTAAAGTTGCAAATAAAGCAACTACCACAAACAAGAAAGATGGTACCTTCTATGCAAGCATACACTTGCAATTTTGTTATGGAAGTGGTTTGCAACATGTGTTGATTTGGATTGGACAACACATCAAGCAAGAATACTAATTGGATTTGCTCCTAGAAAGGTCCAAAAGTTGCATACGAGTTACTACAACAAAATCTAATACCTACTTAAGCTCTAGGAATAGTGTTTGCAAAAATGCAATGTATGTTAAGACCAATTGTTTCTCCAATTTGCATTCATACATAATCAATGCCAAAACATACAATAGTGAAAAACAATATAATATTAGAGGATGAGGCAAAAGACGAAAAAAAAATAGTCAAAATGTAAAGGCAAGTTCAAAGTTGCCATATCAATCCTAAAACATAAATAAGGAACTTTAGCAATCAACATAGCATGGCCCAAGAATTGTGCCAAATGTTCAAGTGGTATAGGAAATAATGCCAAATGTAACGTTACCAACTATAGGTCCACATGTAGTGAGGTCATTTACATTAAAATGAAATGTTTAATCTTCTAAACTTAGTTCCAAAACAATTCACTGATTCCACCAAACATTACGCCACCAAAAGAACAAGTGCAATTGATAAATAAGATGTGAGTGTTGAATTCTATTATCTAATTTGCTTTCTTTACACCTATTATACATTACAGTATTAACAAAAAATAATGCCATATTGCATGTAGCAGATGTGAGAATAATTAGAATTGCATAGTCTAGACGAATGATTGTCATAACATCAAATTGCGACTTATGAAAAAGTGTTTCCAAATTTTGTTTATGTTCCACCATTAACAAATTTGGAACAATTCTCACCAATTTGGATGGAGGAAAAAATAGTTGGAATTAGACCGAACAACAAATCACCAAATCCAACATAAGAAAAAGATGTACTTACATAGATCAAGGGAGGATCAAAAACAAAGGAAGATCAAGTTTTACTTCATGATCAAATTACAAATACATTTAAATCTATATTTCTTCATGCTTTAAAAGCTCAAGAAGTTACATTGCAATTTAATTCTAATCATATTCGACATCAAGTTTTAAATGTAGTTAATTAGGTTATGCAAGTAGTGATTACAACTAAGATTATTGATTGAATCAATAATTAATCTAAGGAACCCTATTATGTAGACCAATATGTAATTTTGTAATTCTATAGTTTGCATTAGAATTTCATTTTTTAGATTTTGAAGACAAAATCCAATGTACAGAGAAGGTAATGTTAAATAATAGTTATTTGTTTTGTTTGTTTTAGTTTGGATTGATAAAAATTTGTCAAGTCAAATACTAGACAAATGTGTAATGGTTACTTACTAGTTAGAATAATGTTTGAATTTTGAACTTTTGTTTAAAAATGACAAAATAGAGGAGAATAAAAGGATCATAAGACATTATCATTTTTTGGATACATCTAGGAGCCAATGTTACATTTTTGGTTGAAGCATTGAAAAGATCAAAGTAATTGAAGTTTTTCTGAATTCTTTTATGTCTTTTTTTACACTATTTGTTATTACAAAATTGGCCCTAAAAGCACCCACATAGAATAGAATGTGTAAAACATGTTTATAGAATTAAATGAACATAGGATTTGAATGAATGTTAAACAAAAATATGTTAAGTTTTATTCAAATTTGAACCTAAATATAATATAAAGTAAGAAAGATAAAATTTGTCATTCCCATTGATCTCTTTGTTGCTTGGCACTTGAGAACTTTTTGCTATTCACTTGAAATTGGAAAAACTATGTGTTTTATTTCTTCTTTTCCCAATGTTCTTTGCTTTGGGGCTTTAATTGCAAATGATGTTACTTACAAAAGGTGCAACTTAAAGATGCTATAATTTAATATCTTGCATGTTGTCAAAAACACTATAATCATGTATTTGTTGTTTGTAGAAAGTGGAAGGTACATCTGTGAACTATACAAATGAATGTTTTTAAGTATCCCAATGCAAGCTAAATGGGTGCAGACGTACTAATAGGAGGAATTAATGCCCTTATGGGAATATTTTTAAAATATTCTTGAAAAAAATCTTTAAAAATATTTTAAAATTTCTTATATTATTTTGTTAAGGTTTGTGTTAAAAAAATTTCAAAATATGTTATTTTCAAAGTTTTCCAAGTCCATTAACAAAAACAATTATTGTTTAAAAACAATGATTACAAGTCCTTTTACACTACTTTTGAAGGTCCAAATGTTGATGAAATAATTTCATATCTTGAAATTTTATAAAATAAGATATTAGATTTGATAATGTGAAAAAAAAATTATTTATTTTCAAGTTAAAATTTTTTTTTCTAAAATTTGATTTTAAAAACAAAGAATTAAGTAATGGATACTATTACTTTTGGCTCCTATTAACATAACTACACTTAGGTACATGACTAAGAATTCTTTCCTCTTCACTATTACTTTGAAATTATATTTTTAATTTAATGGCCAAGTGTTCAAAATTTTTGTTGTAAAGCATCTGAATGTTGATCAAGTTCAAATCAACTTATAACAATATTCTTAAAAACCTTTGTATATGAATTCAGGATCACTTCAAAATATTGTAAGATCTTTTTTAATGATGACGAAATGTGCATACATTATGTTACAACATGTATGAATGTTGACGAAGTTCAAATAAACTTGTAACAATTTTCTTTAAAAAAAATTTATGAAAATTTACAACCACTTAAAAAAATTGGGATATATTTTATTATCAATTTAATATAAAAGTGCTCATAAATATTGATACAAAGCATATGAATATTGATCAAGTTCAAATCAGCTTGTAACAGTATTCTTTAAAACCTTTATATATGAATTTATGACCCCTTAAAAAAATGTGGGGTCCTTTTTGTTGTTAATTTGATGGCCAAATGCAAATAAATTATGTGAGAAAACATACAAATGTTGATGAAGTTTAAATTGTAACAATTTTCCTTAAAATATCATTAGAATTTACAACCACTTCAAAAAGGTTGGGATATCTTTTATTATCAATTTAATGCACAAGTGGTCATAAATTATGTTACAAAGCATATGAATATTGATCAAGTTCAAATAAACTTGTAACAATATTTCTAAAAAAAATTGTATATGAATTTATGACCACTTCACAAAATGTGGGACCTTTTTATTATCAATTTAATAAACAAATGTTCATAAATTGAGTAGACAAATGTTAATGAAATTCAAATCCCCTTGTAACAATTTTCCTTTACAAAAACATAATAAGCATTCAAGATAAAAAAATTTAATGGGATATTTTTAAATTATCAATTTAATGTACAAATGCTCATAAATTTTGTTACAAAACAAATGAATGTTGATCAAATTCAAGTCAACTTGTAGCAATATTCCTAAAAAACTTTGTATGTATTTGAATTTATGGCCATTTTAAAAAAGTGGGATCATTTTTACAATCAATTTAATGACCAAATGATGGTAAATTATGTTCAGTTCCCTGCACCTTCAATCACTTTTCTAGATAATATTAGTAAGATTTTTTTTCTCAAATTTATTCATGTCAAGAATTATATAGTACATTACAATAACTAAAATAAATATTATGATTTCAAACTTTAAAATCTCACCAATATACAATATGATTTACCTACATCATTGACATTTTTTTGGGGCAAAATTTTGCCAAGTTTCAACCTAAAAAATATGATTTGGACATATACAAAAGGTTTTCCATGGAAAAAATATGCCTGAATTCAAAAACAAAAGTTCATACCACCATATTTGTATGATAAGTTCAAAGAGATAGCTAAAAACATAGAAGGATTCCGTTTCTTTTCCTACTTTCATATATAATATTTAGCCAAATCTAGCTAAATGATCTATGGATGATTGCCACTTCAACTACATCACAAAACCTTAACCTACACCACATATTTAAAATATATACATATCAATGTACAATCTAAAAAAAATTAAAATAAAATAAAATAAAATAAAAAATATATATAGTTCTTTTTTGCCGTTTCTTTTTAAAAAGGAAGTTGGTTTCATTCTTTGTTCCTTTCGTTTATTTTATAAAGTTTTACATATATCAATGTACCTTGTAAAAAAAGATAAAACAAAAAATTGCATTTAGAAATTATTTAAAAAATGTATATAACATTTATATTGAAAATATTATATTCTTATTTTAAATAGTATCTAAGATTACCTTCCAAAATGCCACCACTAGATGTTGATGTATGTGATTTTTTTAATTGCATGAACATTGACTATATATATATATATATAAAGCTTTTGAAAATAATAATGTTATCTTGATATATATCTATAAAATACTCTAATAAAGAATGGAATATGTTGTGCCTTTTAAGAAAGAAAGGAGTTAAAGGAAACATTCAATACACTTCCTTAATTTTAAATTCTTTCCCAAAAAAAATAAATTTCATGCTTTATACTTGTTTTTGGATTATTAACATAATACAAATATTGACAATGTAATTTTTTAATTAAAAAAATCTGAATAATTTCCAAGTTTTCTAGAAATAATGTTTATATGAATAAACACATATGTCATCAACTCACATAGTAAATGAAAATACAATTTGCAATTCCCTTCAAGGACATTTATGATATTTATGTTTGCATCAAAATTCATTACATTTGAAGAAGTTCCAAAAAGTAAATGTATCTAACATTTATATCGAACACATTATATCCTTATTTAAAATAGTGAATAATATTTCCTTTGAAAATGCCACTACTACATTTCCATGTACATGGCATTTTCAATTGCAACCAATCATTTAATATCAAAACATTTACTTTTTTTTGAAAAAAAAAATCTTTTCTTAACATGAATTTTTTGAATTTTATTATAATTTTAAAACTATTACTTTCTTATATCTAAGTTGTGGTATCATGTCACCATGAAGAACTAAGCCTATAACCATGAGAAATGACACCTTTAACCAATAAAAATGATATTTACAACCATTAAAAATTGAAATCTTGCAGATGTGACCTTGAAATAACATACCATGAAAACTACTATCATGAAAACTTGAAATTTTACATTAATAAATTTTACACCATGAAATGATCAGCCATGAAATTATATTTGTGCAAATGGTGTTATTCCCGCTTTTAACTTGTGGGTTGCAAATGTTGTGATAGTATGTACCCATGAAATTATACAACTGTTACCATGAAAAAATGACACATGTGATCTAAAAAAATGATAGTTTGTATTCGTAAAATTTTAAAACTTGCACATGTGACCTTGAAAAAGCAAACTTGGCATCATGAAATGAGCAAAAAATATTCCATATCAGGGTCCAAGTGCTTTTGTGGCAGGTAAAGACTTTGGCCACGACTTTACCGGGCCCACGCGGAAAGTGACAGATTGGCGTTTTAGGCCGGTGCTGCATACGTTTCATGAGGCAAACAGTCGCCGTTAGGTCTATTCGGCACAGTCCTGTATGAATGCTCGCCAGTAAATTCATGGGCCTGCATTTTTCTGTATCTTGAAAGCAAGACGCTAAATACCCCACCCCGCCCCCACATCGAGCACTGTCCGGCCCGGCGTCCTTTCTTGGCCTGACAGTGCAGCCCTTCGAAAACCGTGTGGGTCTGCCGCAGAGTTTGACGTTTTGACTGTGAAAGTTATTGAAATATAAAAGAAAGCACACTTATCTCAAGACCTGAATCTATGCCAGTGGTCTGAACCATGTTCTGTAACTGGAAGGCTTTGATGTCGAATTTATATAAGCCTCCTACAAAATATGAAATTGTCGGTAAATCAAAAGAACTCTGCTTAGTTTTTTTGCACAATAAAATAAACATGTAGAACCATGCTGCCTGGTTTCCATGCTGCCTGGTTTTATGTGGAACCATGCATAGCCGAAAGTCAAAAGGAGAGAAAAACACAGAGAAGATCTCGATTGGGACCTCAAATAAGGACGACTGACGTGGCCTCACGAGCGCCCAGAAACCCTGGAAATCCCACAAAGCCTCCTCCTCAAGCCGGACAGAGCTCGAGCTCGATGGGGGTAGATAGCGCCTCGCATCTTGAACACGGAGAGACGTAAAGGCGACGCCAACGACAGGTCCCAAAAACCGACAAACCCAATTATAATGGTGGAGTGGCTGTCTGTACATACAATGTTGCGGCGCAGGAAAGAGTTTCTTATAATATAGATACCACGCGTTCCTCGTTTTCACATTCTGCCTTTCCACACAGGGTTGCAATAGTTAGACACTATTAGTTTCCCATTCGATCTCTTAACTCTGAGCCACACCTCTTGCGCACACATCAGTAGGGAAGCACCACCGGGTTTGTCTAATTTGCACAGCGCTACGCACGCCATGCCGAACACTGCAAGATCATCTGCCGATGGAGTCCTGTACAAGGAGCTGCAGTATAGGGCCGCGAGCCCTCTGGAGCATCGGCTGGAGTGCCTGGATGTGCTCACCAAGGTGGAGCGAACCTGGCTCCAGAGGTTCACGGCCAAGATGTCCAGCAGTCTGCGGCCGTTGGTGCGACAGGGCTTGATGTTGAGCGAGGATTTGATGGCGGACGAATCGAAGTGGCGATCGACAGAGTCCGCAACTCTCGGTCGCGTGCAGAAGGGCTTAGGCGACCTGCGGAACAGCCTAATCAAACAATCTACAGACGAGGCACTGTTCAAGAAGAAGTCGATACAGAAGATCGACCTGAAGTGTCTGACGTCGAAAGGCGCCTCAGCGTGGGTCAAGGGAATCGCCGGCATGGACCTGGGGAAAGAGGAGAGCCTGTCCTGCACTCTGGATGGCTTGACCTCTGCTTCTGTGGATTACGCCACCATTCGCAGTTGGATCTCCGGTGGTGCTTGGTGTCCCAACGTAACAACCTTGGCATTGTGCAGTGCCGATTGGTCCGGGTAAGTGCTACCTGTTTTCCACCTCTCCTTCATTGAAACATGCGTAGATAGGGTGCGTGGTGATGGTTTGGCATGTTGTGCATGCTAGAGTTTGCTGTGAAGTGATTTTGGGAAAAACCTAGAATCAGGGAAATGCCGCGCAAAACATCGGGCGTCTCGGCCTCCACCCAGCCTCCCTCCTATTGTTAGACCCACTCAAGCCCCGACCACCGGTCCACTGCACCACTCCCTGCCCACCGAACATCCGTCTCTCAACGAGGCATCTACACACCAGCTGGATGTTCATTGGGCAAGAAGTGGCATGAAGGGCTAGCTGAGCAGGTGGGCGAGGTGGTTGGGGGCTAAAGTGGGACCATCAAAAGGGAGGCCGGGTGGAGGCGGGGACGTCTGATGTTCTGCAGGGTGTTCCCCCGCTTCTAAAATTTTGCCAGTGATTTATGCCATGAAGTATGATGTCTGCTGTATGTTGAGCCTCACTCACTCATGGACGTGATCGATGAAACAATGAAGTATTAGGGTATGAATTATGTTAACCGGTGTCGATTGATTGCAAATTGTGAAGACATTGGGTTACGGTTTGGAAGCCCGGTTTTTATCACGCGAGCTGTATCCGATTGTATCTGGTCCTTGAAAGCCAGATCCAGGAGGGACAACGTACTGGAATGCTTTTGGTGAAGTTTGTTTGGAATTTTGAAGGGTCTGTGTTGTGCAGCTGACTGCAGTCTTTCATTTTAACGGATTCCTGGCCTAATGCAGAAGCAAGAACAAGTCGCTTTGGATAGTGACGGAAGTTTTGTACGCAACGAAGTTCATCGTGGAGGGACGGAGTGGACTGTTTGCCAGGGTGAATGCGGAGATCCCCACGGGAGTCCCTGGACTGGAAGTGGGCGGAGATTTTACCGTGAAGTATGTGAATGACAACACAGTGGAGCTGAGAGCCAAGCGGAACAAGCATTTCATCATCGCCTACAGAACAATGCGCGTGGATTACAGCCCTGATGGCACGGTGCTGGCGGTGAGGTCACCGGGAGACACAGGCCTCCGTGGGGATGACGATTCCCCATATGAGAGGAATTTGAAATTGATGGAAGAGGACATCTTCGAGCTTGACGAGGACGGAGACACCATCCCCATCCCGTT
>Ga0116229_10013652_pt1 | contig 11443 bp, 6 predicted proteins | sample S1TSphgellanicum_3_FD_87313 | JGI IMG/M metagenome (GOLD analysis project Ga0116229, IMG submission 87313) | Host-associated microbial communities from peat moss isolated from Minnesota, USA - S1T2_Fc - Sphagnum magellanicum MG | ecosystem: Host-associated > Plants > Peat moss > Unclassified... | reverse complement strand
GAAGTGGTGCGAAGCAAAGGCGGTTGCTGACCATGGAGCGAAGACGGCAGCCAGGTTTTTGGAAGATGAGATAATTTATAGATATGGAGTTCCCAAATTTGTGCTGATTGACAATGGGGGGGAGTGGGCTACAAAGTTTGATGTGATGTGTAGGGACTATGCTATTCAACACCAATGCACTGCACCCCAATGGCCTCAGTGTAATGGGATGGCTAAGTGCATGATTAAGACCATCAAGCATGGCATAACTGTGCTTGCTGCTACTCCTGCCAACATGGATTGCTGGGATCAGCAGTTGGCTAAGGTTTTGTTTGGGTACCGATGTGGGATCTAAGCAAGTACAAAATTCTCTCCGTTCATGATCATTACTGGTCAAACACCACGTTTGAGGGCAGACAACTACTTGTAGGCCCTGACTGCTGAGACTGACGATGGTGTTGATATGGAGGCTGCTGCAGCTCAGTTTCTGCAGAAAGTGGAGCTCATTGCAAGCATACATGACAACGTTTTGCTCAATGTGGAGCAAGCTCAGAAGCAACAAAAGAAAATCTATGTTACCAGAAGAAGTAAGCATTTGTTTGAGGGCTTGATTGCAGGCCAGACGATGGTAAATATGAAGAAGCCAAGGAAAAGAAGAGCTCTGACTGCAAGTTGGGAGGGCCCCTACTAATTCATCGGACATACAGATGGAAAGGGTAACCTCGATTTTGAGGAAGGCTATCGATTATGCATCATCCAAGATGCTGATGGTCACCAGTGGGAAAGATCTCATCGAGACCTCCAAATATTTTATGTTCCACCAGACTAAATGAAGCTGAGGGACTCAGCTGTCTAAGAAGGGAGGGGTTACATATGTAGTGCGAAATTAGGTCGCCGCGCAAAACTAAACACTGGTTGATCTTAAGGTTTAGATTGCCTGATTAGCCGTCATCTTATTACGACGCCCCATTAACTATTGCATGGAGTTGCATGGCTTGCTTGGTGTGTGCTGAGTGGTCCAGGAAGATTGGCGGCTAGAAATTATGAGGAAGGATGGAGTCGAATTGATGGAGAGGAGCAAGCAATGGCAGCTAACGGTGGGAGCTGGATGGAACGGAGTGGCAGGAGGTTCGAGAGGCTTTAGGAGGAAGCTAATGGAAGTTTGAAGAGCTTTTAGGGTAGCTTAATTACCAGGAGGAAGAGGATTTGAGGGGAGGATGATCAGTTGATCTTGGGAGGATTAGGAGACAGAAGAAGCGATCTTTGTAGAGAAAGCAAGGAGAAGCTCGGTGAGCGAGCATAGCTTGGCTGAATGCCAGAACTTTTCGTTGCGCCTTGTAGTCGGTCGAGCTAGTGCAGAGGAATTGGAGAGAAAGAGACTAGACAGCAATGGGAATCTGGTGTTTTTGTGAACATTTGATGGAAAAGTGAGCTTGTGCTTTCGGGGAATGTACATAGTCTGTAATGTAATGAAAGAGTTTCCCTCACTGGCATCTGTGTGAATGGGCGAGGCAGGGGATGAATACTATAAAACCTGCTCTGTTGTTGTGTGGAATGCAAGACACTTGTACGTCTTTGATCTTGTGATGTTTGTCTGCTAGTGTCAGTAGGCAGTTAATATGTTGTGTGAGATTGAAGGTCTGAACTGTGTGGAGTAGATCAGGAGAACATGGACGCCTGGGTTCGTTGAAGGCAGGCAGTGTGTTGTGTGTTTTTGGACCCTCTCTTTTTTGGTTACAATAATACTTGGTAGTAATTACAACAAATGAATATGATGCCACAAAGTATTTTGCATAAATAAAGGTGGCAACTTGTCGAACCGTATTTTCTTATGAAAAATTATTGTGTGAATTGTTATTAAACAACAAAAATCAAATGTGTTTTCCTTCAAATAATTTGAAGTTTTACATGTTTCTTAATTATACATGTGTAGACTTTTGAAAAAAAATTAATAATGAACTTTCATTTATTTCATTTGAGCAAAATATGAAAAAAATAATGTCAAAGTTTAATGGGTAAAAACATTTAATGTAATTTTGAGATATATTAACATTTGGCACTTTTAATCATAATGTCAAATGGTAGTTGGTTGGTAAAGACAATGGATTGTTTCCAAAGATATCAAGATTCAAGCCATATGTAAATTGTATACATGTCATGTAATCTAGAAATATGACTCAATAATAATAACATACAAAAATTATATATTTAAAATTTTCATTTATTTCCATTACCACATGTAAATTTTCTATGTCACCAAATGTTAATGAAATCATTATATCCATAACAATTGGTCTTTGTTCCCTAAGGGGCATAGGGCACATTCACAATAAAACAAACCCAAACCCAATTCCTAATTATTTTGCCTAAAAGCAATGGGTTAACTAAAAAAGATGATATGGCAACATTGAATTGGTTGTTTAAATATAATATTTTGACATGATATTCTTATGGCCCAAAAAGATGTTCTATTATACTATTATGTCAATGTATATTTAAAATATGTCATTTTCAAATCATTTCAAGTCCCTTTTAGAGTCCATTGAATAATGAAAATAATAGTTACATTGTTTTTTAAATGTTTTTGGATATTTTATACTCATTATATTCAACTCAGAATTATAAAAGTGTACCCATAATATATTTAAAATGTTATTGTATAGATACATCAAACATTCTCAACATTAATTTAAAAACATGTTAAATTACACAATGGGTTGGGTTTAGAATTTTTTGGTGATAGGCTAATCAAAGTGGCCCATTACAAAAAATAATAATAATAATAAAATAATAAAATAACATTTTTGTTTTGGAATTCATGACAACCAATTAAACTAATTAATATGAATCATAATAAGTACTCAAGCTCTTATTTAAACAATGAGATGAAGCAAAATGAACTCAAGAATGTGCATCCAAGATATTCTTTAAAATAACACCACAATTTGTCCCATATCCTTTGCCCAAAAATTTTGCTCTTGTATTATATATAGGTGGCAAAGGGAAGCACTACCTATAGTCCCATATTGGTAGAAACTAGAAGTCAATTTGGGGAATATTAAAGTGTCATTATTTGTAAAGGGCTAATCAAAATGGCCCATCGCAAAAAAGTCATTGAGCTTTGGGATGCACCCACATTTGGATGTGCCCACAACTAATTAATATGGATTGTATAGTTATCAAAAGGTATATAATATATAGACTTACATGCCCTAAAACATTCACATGGCAAGTATCATATCATACAAAGCCTTAAACTCAAAATCCCAAATAATTTTAATTGTAGATGCCATAAACCCTAGTAATTTCACAAATATATACAAACGAAAAAAATAAAATTTTATAGTTATAGCTAATTATGATTTACATTTTAAAGTTAATTAAATGAAATAAAATGAATAATCTTGCTCCATATATGTCTAAATAGAAAATTTCCCCAAAATCTAATCTAGGGTTGATTTTAATTAATATAAAAGGTGCAAAAGTCATAACTATTTGTTATGAGGAAACATTCTAAATGTAACCATATTGTTTAAATACATCATTAAAATAAGTACATCAAATTGCTAAATTTATTACCCATTGCTTAATTAAATCAAAAGTTTAGTTGCATTCCACATGTTTGAAGCAATTATGATACAAATTTGTACAACGTTATCCACTCCAATAGTTTGAAAGTATCCTTGACCAATGCATTATATACACATGTAGTGGGCATCCCGACGTTCCCTTGTTGTGCTAAAAATACATCCCACTAGGATAAGCAAACATCATGTTCAATAATGGAAGCCTTTCAACATTGTCACCACCATCAAAGCAAGTGGTAGCTCCATATTTGTGAATGAAATGTTGTGTCTTCTCAATAACAAGTTTGAACACATTGACCTTGGATTGCTTTAACAAATATGTGTGCAATCAATCATGGTACAAGGGGGGTTTATAGTAGGTTCAAAACTTTGAGGTTGGTTTCATAGCTTTCTATGAATGATGATTATCATGCAACTTTGAAACAAATGTTTGTTTCATAAAACAAAATGGCCCACTTATTGTCCAACTCTTGTTTTTTTACATAGTTCAATCCCTTTTGTAATGAAATTTATCAAAAAAATGTGTATTTTAAAAAATTAAGTAATAATAGGGGTGAAAATTGGGTATAATGACCATTATGGGATGTTACCACTGTTGGGCAATTTTCATTTTTTTGTGAAAACCAAACAATTTTGATTCTCTCATGATTTTATGAGATCCTAATCAATTTTTCAATATATAAATTTTTTTGGGTTGGTGAAAAACAATTAAGTTATCAATTTGTTTTTCAAACTCACCTAATTTTCAAATAAGTGGTTTTCATATATACAACAACAACTAGTTTTCACAATCTAATTATTAAAATTTTCATTAATTAAAGTCATTTTTTAACATTTTATTACTTCATCAAAGGAAAAAAAACAACATGTGAGAATAGTAACAACAATAAGAAAATAATAAGAGCAATGGGAAAAGAATAATAATAATAATGGAAGAAAAATAATAGAAGTAAGAGGGAAAAAATAATAGCAAGTGGAAGAAGAATAATACAAATAAGAAGAAAAAAGTAATAGCAAGAGGAGAAGAGTAACATCCCCAAATGAGAAGAAAAACAAGAAGAGTCAATAGTAGCATCCCTATGTGAGAAGAAGAACAAGAGGAACCAATGAACCAAATTTGTTTAAGACCCTAAGAATTGAATTTGGGTTTTCATGTGAAAACATATTTCGGTTTTGGCTATCCTAGTTGATTCTCACATGGGTGAGAACCTTAAGATTGGTTTTTAACTTGGTTTTCACTCAAATGAAAGTAATCATTTCTCAATGTGAAAAATGGTTTTTAGCCTGGTTTTCACTCAAAATGAGAATAATCATTTTCTCAATGTGAAAACTAGATTGAGAATTGGTTTAAGAATCAAGTCATCAAATGAGGATTGCCCAACACTAGATGTAACCATTGTTTTCATTATGTTAAATGATTATTTAAATTAATGTTGAAAATTTTGAATAAACTTTTATAATATTTTTAATTATTATGGAGCATTTGGAAAAATTCAAATGAATCTAATGAATATTGAATACTCAAAAAACTCTTAAGATAATCTAACCAATGATTGTCATTGATTTAATTTTTTTCAAAAAATTTAAATGATTTGAAAATCACATTATTATGAGAATTTTTTTAATGTATACCTTTACATTATAGTATAATGCAACATTCTTAGAGGTCATGATAGTTTTTTAAAAATTTAAAGTTGATTTGTAAATCATAATTTAAACATATTTTATAAAATATTATGTTGTTAACGACCCAATATAGACATAGTTCTTAATGCAATTAAATCCTTATAACTAATGTGCACTTTAGGTTAAGAAAAATAAAATTCCTTCACATAATACCCTTAAACAATACCATGTTTGGTGCAAAGTGGTGTGACATTTTAACAATCAGTGTCCCCTTGGGTTGATAGTCGATTTCACATTGAAAAGTCCAAGCTTTTACATGGATTTGTCGACCAATCACATGTTTCATGATATCTATAAGATGGTCTACCAATATTTTTGACCAAAACATAAAGAAATTTGCACATTGGATTTATATTTTGAAATCATTATTGTAGGAATTCTAGCTAGTGTAAGATATGGACTTTTCAAAATGTGAAAAGCAAGCCACCTAACCATCATTTTATTTTACAATCATGGACCAATATTCTTCATTATGTCTAATGCTTGCCATGTAGTCATATATATTTTTGAAATACATTGATATGGTGCCCATTTGTCCTTACATGTTAGGCCATTCCCATATCGAACAAAACATTTGGCATTCATCATGCACATTAATATCTTTTTTCCATTTGACGATTGTTGCTTCAAATTGGTCTTGACCATCAATCTTGTCCATGTCCATTACATGTCCATTACATGTTCATTTCTCTTGGTTTTGATAAGAGTTAGAATTTCACCATGCTCCAAATTAAGGTTGTTAATGCTTCTTATATTGCAATTAAATAGTTGAATATAAAGTTTGGCTCACAACTTTCTTCCCTTTTCTTTTGATTTTGGTTGGACCAATTGAATTTTCAAAGGGGTTGCCAATGAAGACATCTAATCAAGTAGAAACATGTGATTTAATTCTATCTAAAAGTATTATTTGAAGTTTCTAGCAAAAGTAAATATGCAAAACTATTGAGTTTTTTACATATGTTTCTTGGTCTCTTATAGGTTTTTACTTTTCAAGGATTGGATGGAGATGAAGTTGGAGCACACCTTTATTTTGAGGATGGTGAATATGAAGGCCAAGACTTGCAACATGGAAGAAAATGCTCTATCATTTGTATTTTAGGTTTGTCTAGAATCTATGGCTTTAATTAGTCCAATTATTCTTGTAATGGTGTAATTATCATTATTATTATTCAAATACCTTTTAAAAAATTAACTATCTTTTCATTGTAACATGTGTTCACTTTAAAACATTTTTTACATGGCTTTCTAAATATTTGGAAAAAAATTTGTGATGGAAAGGTGCAATTAAAGGTGGATAACATCCCAAATTTTCATTATGTTATGATTTTTTTTGCACATATGAATAATTCAATTCTCAATTGGAATAAAATTTTAACTTGTAGAAACAACATTGTAATTTAATGAAAGGACTCAAAATATTAATTTTAATGGCAATTTATCCATGAAATTTTGCGTGTACAAAGAGAAACCATGATGAAATTTTTTTCCATGATTTTTTTTAAATAAAAAAAATCATGATGTTTAAATTGGATGATAAATAATTAAATGTTCAACAATAAATTATGTTATTGTGATAATGGTGATGATTATGATCCTATAAAATGTTCTCCCATTGAAAATGTAGTTGGGCTAAATTTAATTTTTATTAATCTACAAAAATAAAATGGAACTTTAAAGTGAATGAAAATGATAAATTGTTATAATTACATTTTTTTTTAAAAATGTATCATTTCATATCATGATTTACAAAGTTTTCTTTATTTTAAATGCCCAAATCAATTAGATATACGATTTTTTAAAAAGTCTAAAATGAGTGAAATTTGACATGTTATTATTTTTAGTATTATATGTACATTTAATCTTGGGACAAAACCTGAAACAAACTATGTACTTTGTACCATGTAAACACACAATAAATTCCAAAATAAATTGAATGCAAGATAATTGATGTGCTTACATTATTTAGAATGATTGTCAAAAATGGTTGTGCCAAAAATTTCATTGTGAGTAAAGTTACAATGTAGAGGAGAGAAAAAAAAGGGGAAAGAAAATATCTCCCTATAGAGGAGAGGAAAAGAATGGAAAACATATAAGGGGAACCTATAGGTAGGACATGGCTATGTAGCAAAGACTTTAAGTATCCCTTTTGAGGGTGGTAGCTAAAATTGCGTTGTTTGGCATAAATTTAAATTTTTTTTGAAGATCAATGTTTGCTTACCACTAATCTAACACCAACCACTAGGTAGGATTACACACATTTACTTTTTTATTATTTTCATTTAAAAAAAATTTGGGCTCAAATCTTGTGTGGTGATGCAATTTTGACCATGGGAAAGTGGACATGTCGATAAGAATAAGGAAATGAACTGGAAATTGATAAGGAACATAATAAACAATTTTTTTCCCTCAATGTTCCTCTCCATCTCATATGCCCAACAACTTGTCAAGTGGCATTGGTTCATGATTCCTTTGTTTAACACTAGCAAACTTTTTTGCAACCTGAATCTGATTCTTAGACCTTCACAGTTCGGATGATGGGGCAAAAAAAGCTTAGGGGTTGTAAGGAACAAGGTGATGATGCACTTTAGAGAGGCACTTTTCAATCATCTCAATTCAAAAAAATGTGAGAATTATGTCTTATATATACCCAGTCTTTCCTAAGAGAAACTCCACTGGTGCTCAGTGGCCAATGAAACTTAAAATTGGGTTAAACAAAAGTCAAAAACATGGGCAGTTTGGCTCAACAAAATGGTTTTGACCGAGCACTTTCGCACAATTTGCGGAGCGAGGTGACACAGCAAAGCCTAACACGTGCTAGAGAAGAGTGTAATAAATATGATCTCACTGCTGCTGCTGCCTGTTTTTCATTCGCGATCATAATGATTGGTTCAGGTGGTTTGCTTTTAGTAATCTCCTACCTATTTGCAGTCCCAGTTTTTGTTAGTGGAGGTAGGCCTGAGGCCTCAAAACGCAATCTAAATTTTCAGGGCGCCACGTGGCATCAATTTTAGCACCTTCAAAGTAAAGATTTTTTTTTATGGGTGGGCTTGGAAAAAAAAAAAAAAACTAAACTTGGATCTGAGAAATATTTTTGTGGGTCACATACTGAGCATCACTAGATATGCTCTTGATATTTTGAGCATTTGAGGGAAACCCCCAATCTCAGTTGGACTAGCTTATGTCTTTTAATTTATTGAAACCTCGAGTTCCAATCAGGAATTTTTTTGTGCTGAATCTTCACCATTTTTTGAAAATAATCAGAAAAGGAAAATTCTGTCAAAAATTCTCTTAAATTATTTTTAATCATTTTTTAAAATTCTAGAAATTCGCCAAAAAAATCACCACAACTGCCTACAACATGAAAGGTGCTTAAGGTTTTTCTACTTTCATATTTTGAATATTACCAAGTTTGGTTAAATATTTCTACGGTTGATCACCACTTGAGCACAATCACAGAATTGAAAAAAAAATAAATTAAATTAAATGGTTCCAATCCATTATCATTTAAATTTTTTTGATGAACCCCTGATAAAGTTCTAAGCCCAGGTTTTCACATTCCTAAACCCCCAATATTTGGCCATAAAAAATAATCCAAAGCAAATTCAATTTGAAAACTGGGTCCAGATTTTTCAGTGCACCTTTGGAGATTAATTACAATTTTTTGTACCACAATTAAAAGTACAATAATACTGAAAAATATAACTTAATTGGGACATTTTCAAAAAATTAATATACAAGTTTCCTCAGAAAAATGGAATAAAACAAAGGTCATTTCACCATCCAAAATCCAATACATTTTATTTTTCCTTAGTTTTCATGCTTGGCCCACAACCCCCAACAAAGACAACTCTGATTGAAACCCCTTTGTAAACATAGAAACAGCCTCCCGAATCCAACACAAAAAAAGCTTCCCAAGATTCATCGTGGGTCAGAGCTAGAATAATGTACTTGTGAAAAAACAACACTTTAAAGGAAAAGTGTTGTGCAAGTTGCCCACCCACCAATGCTCAACTTGGAAGATTCATTCCAATCACAAAAACACAAAAAAAGTCTTGTCAATTGTCCCCATTCTAGGGCATTGATTTGGGGTTCAACAAAGATTTTATATAATGAAAGAAAAAAAACATACACCAAAGGAAAGGGGAAGAGACAATTCAAAGAGAAAAATATGGGGATTCAATGAGAGTCTCTTCTTGTGTAGGCATGGCAAGTTGCTTGGAGATCGATAGCTTAGATAGCTAATCCTCTCACATTTAAGGCGTTCTTCTTCATAGTGTTTTGTGGTTAGGTAGAACTATTGATTGCTAGCATTTGCAAAGCAATTCTATTGTGGAAAAGTGCCGCCTCCATTAGGGTTTTGGGTTTAAGATCTCAAGTTGTTTGTCTTGGTGTAATCCAATCTTCAATTGATCCATTCTTAGCAGTAGGTTTTGTGCTTGTTTGGAGTCATTCGTCTTCGTCATTCCTCTTGGTTTAGAACTCTTCCTCCCTTTTTATTTTATAAGAATCTCTGGTAGTAGCTCTTTTCTTGAGCTTTAATTGTTTGCTCCTTTTATCAAAGTGTTCAATGTTTGTCCCCTTAACAACTTCCAATGAATGACATACCTATCATACAAGGATCTCTCAAATCCCACCCAATAGCCTTACCACCTCTACTCAAGTTAGCGTCCCCTCCAAGGAATCACACCTAGATGGAGGATGGAACAATTAGGAAATTGCAAAGTGTGTTGGAAATTCTCAGGGCAAGGCTTGTCATATTTAGTGAAGTACATTTTCTCAAATTTCAAATCTTCGAATAACTTCCTAAAAGATACTATAGGAACCACAGAGGTTTGATCTTCAAAGATCATCTTTCAATTTCAACTGCCAAACTAAACATGTTGGTGATCAAGAACAAAACTACTTATCATATGGAACACATTGTTATAGCACATTTTTTGGAAAGTAGATTGCTTAAATTTCATTTCGCAAACTAGATGACTTATTTCAACCTTCTAATTCCTAGAGGAGGAGCAAACCTCTTCATGGATGTGAGGATAGGTTTTTATTACATATTTTCACTAAACATAGAGGTTACAAGAGGCATCATCATGTTATCTCCATTTTAGTTGCCCTATACAATAGGGAAGATATATGGACCCCAACTTTCAACCTAGATCTTCTAAAGAAACGTAAATTGCCCATTGGATTTTATCATAGACATTGCCATTGAAACTAAAACCAATTGGATTGCCATTGTGGGTCAAATTGGATCAAGGCTCATTCATGATTGGGGTTCCTAAAAATATAAAAAGGATATCATGACTTTTAAAACCCAATTTTTAAAAATAATATTTACACGAATCAAATTATAGTGAATTTTTTTGAATGGTTTGAACTATGATAATTCATGTTGCGGTGAGGACTTTTTCACATGTATACATTGGTGTGCATATAAAGTTTGGTCAAACCTAGAAATGTAAAAAATACTTTAATAAGCTTATATGGACAATTTGATTTTTTTGGCATGTTTATTTCTTGCACATGTGACCCACATTTCATATTACAAATGAAAAACCTAGTGAATACAAAAATTCAACCAAATGGCCCCAAAAAAAATTCTTTTTTTAATTTAGAAAAAAATGTTGTTTGCAATTACTTTTAATTGAAAAAATTGTTTACAAATGATAGTTTTTTTTCTAGTGCTTACAACTCCAAAGATTGAAATTTATTTCTTTCAAAATTCTCATATGATTTATTATGCAATCACATGCATCTAATGAACATGGCCATTCCTAGACGTAAGCATTATTTATCTATAAAACAAATTTGACATCAATAGCATTACTTAATGCATTTCTTTTGATTCCTTTTATGAATAGGTGAAGTTTGAACACCTAATATAATTAGTTTAAAAGACTCAAAACAACATTTATATAGTGTCCAAACTATTTTTAAATATTTTTATTAATTTAACATGACATCATTTGATTTATTGGCATATGACAAGCCCTTACAATAACAATGATGCAAATAGGAATCCTTTGAAAATTAAACATTCCTTTTTGATACCCCATTGTGAATGGACACATCAATGTTGGGTTTTGACATCACAAACAAATTCAAAAAGGTACAAGGTTTTGTATTACGTTAAACCTTTAAAAAGGTTGGGTTACAAAAGTGCACCTAACCAACATTAATGAAATAATGGT
>Ga0116229_10013651_pt1 | contig 11444 bp, 11 predicted proteins | sample S1TSphgellanicum_3_FD_87313 | JGI IMG/M metagenome (GOLD analysis project Ga0116229, IMG submission 87313) | Host-associated microbial communities from peat moss isolated from Minnesota, USA - S1T2_Fc - Sphagnum magellanicum MG | ecosystem: Host-associated > Plants > Peat moss > Unclassified... | reverse complement strand
TGTCTACTTTTCCTCCTTGTCTTCCAAGTCTTGCCAACACCCAATTGTAAAAAACCTACACTTGTAAGCCCCCCATCCCCCCATCCCCCTCATACCTCATGGACATTAGGAAAAACCTTACTACTAGCACTAGTGTTAACGACTGCTGCTGGCGTGGTTTCATGGGGACTGACTAGCTGGATAAAGTCCCGTTCTAGTGAGGATTCTTCCAGCGATATCACACCACAACCAACACAAATATCAAGCAACAATCCAGATAAAAGCCAGCCAACAGATCCTTTGGCGAAATACTCACCCGCAGAACGACAGCGCAAGCAAAGATTACAAAATCGCCGTCAACAGTTGGGTATTGACTACAATTTCTACGTTAAATTGGTGAATCAGGTCTTTCGGGACAGAAACCCTAATTTAGGGGGACGCACTTTGAGCGACGATCCTAAGGATGAGAGTTTACGTGCAGAATGGGACAAAACATCTGGAGAATTGTTGGAAAAGCTGGCGCTACTAAGTTCAATTGCACGTCAGCAACTAGGTAATTACACAGCAAAGCAACGCGATCGCTGGAAGAAAGAAGTAAACCAAATTCACGTTGGTACTCGTTCTTTATATGATTTGGGGGATGCTGCATTTTTTCAGCAATTTCCTCAAGAACGTGGTAAGAATTTTATCAATCAGCCCATCGGACAAGTTTGGCACGGATTTACCTATGACAAACTCAATGCCATCCTTACAGGTAGATCTGTCCAGAAAATTGTATTTGACCAAGGCGCTATCAGCAAAACAGTCAGCGGCACTCTTAATAGTGCAGATGGCAAAGTTTTCATCGCTGAACTTGCGAAAAATCAATTAATGGACTTGAAGCTACAAGCAAATCCCAAAGTTCTATTGTCAGTCTATTCTCCTTCTGGCAAAATCCGATTTTTGGAAGACTCTACACAACGCAATTTGTCAGTTAAGCTGCCAGAAGAAGGATTTTATGAATTTGTTGTTGTCTCTACAGCTTCAGAACCAGTAGATTATCATTTCAGTTTAAGCGCAGAAAATCCCACGTCACCCCCATCAACACCGAGTCCCACCAAAACAACTATACACATACCTGTACCTATACCCAAATCTACGCCTACAGCAGAAGTAATGCCTTACAACAAAAGGCAATAGGCAACACAGTGTTTGCCCAGAAAATTAGGGATCACCGACGGGCGTAGTCACTTTTTCTAATAGCCCATGAATGTGTGTCAGGGTGTCTGTTGTGGTTGTTGTTTGACCCTTCAACCAAGAATTTGCACGTTCTGACCCGAGCTTCGATGCTAAAATTAAGGCTCCCCAAGCTTGCACTTCTGGTCGATTTGGATTCACTTGTAATGCTGCTTCTACACGACTCCACAAACGTCCTTTATCTGCCTTCAATAGGGTGATAATCTCTTGAGCATTCTGCGGCGACGCTTCAAACACTTGTAAAGCTTTTTCCCAACGACCATCAATTAAATCTGCTAATACTTGTTGACTAGGACTTGCCCAACTTGTATTGGCTTGGATCTTAGTCAATTGGGAGTGCAAGCGAATCAAATCAATTTGCGCTTGCGCTGTTGGCGGAATTCGTGCTTGTCGCTGTTTCTTGATAAATTGTAACCACTCAAAAGCTGGTGTCCACAATCCGCTACGGGCAATTAACAGGGCATTTTGGTAAGCCGAATCTTGAATTGCAGCTGGTGTCAGAGAAATTTCTTCCAACTGGATAGGGTTGAGGACAAACTTGGCAGGTTTGACTTGATAAACACGTACCTGAGGTTCTAAACCCGCTGTTTGATCAACAACTAACTCTTTTACGCTACCAGTTAAGAGTCGCCATTGAGGCAGTTGCCCGCTAGGACTTGTCCAAGATAACATGAGTTGTAGGTGAGTGCGCTCGGGATTGTAGTGAACGATGTGACCGTAGGCGATCGCATTCGTTCCTTGTTGACGCTGACCCCGCAAATAAAACCAAACACCTGGTGATGGTTTACTACCTTCAAAACGTCCCACTTCAGTTAAAGGTAGAGACATACTAGAACCTTGATTATCATCTGTAGCATCAACTAAGGGAGCAACAACAAATGATTCTTCTGGTCCAGTGACAGGTAGTTGAGTTGCCAGTTGGTAGGATTTTTCTAACACCAATTGCGAGTTTGAGTCAATTAATTGCTGATAAATCCTCAGTTCAACAATGTATTTACAATCTGAGTGACAATTCTCTCGCTGCTTAAAAACTGGCAATAAAAAAGATTTTGCCGAGTCTTCATCTAAAGGCAGGAAATCTCCGGCTATTTGTCCCTGTTTACTCAGATAAGCTTGAATTTGTGGCAGAGTTTCAGAGCTTTCTCCATTACCTAGGGAGAATTTCGCCCATTCTGGTAAAATTTTATTCAGCCAGCCTAGTTGCTCTGGATTACAGATAACGAGGATGCTGACCCAGACAAACATCGCAATTAAACTAGCACTACTTAACAAAACCGCAATCACAACCATTGACACCAGCCTACTTCTCCTAGCTGTTAAGTTTGTGTCACTCGTTTGTGGGACACTCGAAAGCCGCCGTTTTGTCTTCAGTTTTTTCTTGACGCGCTTGTTTGTGCTTGGATTGGGTTGATTTTGTGGGGATGATTTTGGCGCTGGGTTTGCCATAGTGCTTCTTAGTACATCTAGAGAGATAATTTTCTTAGAGTATTTTCTTTTATACTCCCGTTTCTTAGATGTTGGCTATAAGCTTGAAAGGCAAGTAGGGGTTAAGAAATAGAAATTAGGGGAATTCACGCATCCCTACTTACCACCTCCTTAAAATATCAGTAAATTTTCTAGCGCGATAAAAAAGATTATACCGTATAGTGTGTTGATGCACCTTTTCATTGCGATCGCTCAGCTAAAAACTTCTCATTAACAGAGCATTAAACTAGAGGGTGTCATTGTTTTTTGGCGCTTCTGAAACGTTAGATAACTGGGAGTTAATCTGAAGAATGTCTAACAACCTCTACGATCGCGATTTGCAATTATGGATTCAGCAAACAATTCAGCAGTTACAGAATCATGAATTTGGGTCGCTTGATATTGAGAATTTGATTGAGGAGTTAGTTGATTTGGGGAAATCAGAGAGAAATGCGCTCAGAAGCAATCTCAAAATCTTGTTGGCTCACTTACTCAAGTTAAAGATTCAGCATGATGTACCCGAATCGATGAAAGCAAGTTGGTACAGTTCGGTTGTGGAACATCGTCAGCGGGTTCTTGACAATCTGGCAGATGCCCCATCTCTCAAAGGCTTCTTGGTAGAAGCTGTGGAAAAAGCCTATCCTGATGCTCGTAAGGTGGCAATTAAGGAGGTGAAGTTGGCGAAGTTTGGGGTTCGTGTACCGGAGGAGAGTGAGTATCCCATAACGTGTCCTTTTTCGATAGAGCAAATTCTGGATGAAGATTTCTACGGGCTATAGAGGGTTACTGGAACGCGAAGCTAAAGAAATGAGCGATTTGGTGGAAGCACTCGCGCCCCTCCCTAATACCTGTACAACCAAGCTAACAATTCGCTTCATTATCTGCAGAACTTCGTATAGCTCATTCTTCCTACGCTATCGTGGTAATAGAGTAGTAGTGTATGGTAGGCAGTGCCTACCCTGCGTATATTTCAAAAATAAAATATGATTTCTCTATGAGCAATACTTCCCCTGAACTGCCACAGATTGGAAATATTCAGCCTGAAGTGGAGAGTCAAACCTCTACTTTTGAGAATGCAAAACCCCACAACAAACCTGAGCAACAGTCAAAGGTACTACAGACTTTATCAGAGTCACAAAAACTACAAATAAAAAGCACATTGCAACCATTTGTTGGAATTAAGAAGTATACAAGTCAATTTTCACCCAAATCAGCTAACCCAGAATTTATCAAACGTTCTCGTCAACTTTATAGTAAACTTTGTTCAGAATTAATCAAAGATTATTCTGGGTGGCATGTTGCTATCGAGCCAGACAGCAACGATTACTTCCTGAATACTAATAAAGCAGTTGCCCAGCAGTTAGCATGTCAAAAGTACCCAGAACGAATGATTTGTACTTTTCAATTAATTGGAGCAGGATAAATTTTTGAGAGCCGAGCAGTATTGCCTCCCACCCAACAAGACATAGAATTTCTAGTGGATTGCCACTAGAATTTATTTTTTGACAAAGATAGAAGGTAATTTTGGTGGTAAATGCAGGGCTATTTCATTCTAGACCAGAGCCTTGACATCTAGTCGGGGCTTAGAACTCAAGTCCATTGAAACGAACGCTCATTCAACGAAGTTCTAGTCGGCTTAAGCCGACTTCAGCTATTAGCCTGGGAATTTATTCCTAGGCGAGGTGCTAGAATTTATTTTTTGACCAGAAATGATTTCAATTTGAGAATTTATCTGCTATCATTTGGATAGAGGGTATGTATTCCTACTTCAAATGAACTGGAGCAGATAAATTTATAAAAAAAATTAGATCGCTTCGCTAACGAAGGGTAAAGAAAAGAAGGGTAAAGGGTAAAAGGGCAAGAGTGCCATGGGCTATTGAGTCCTCTGCGCGCCGCATACCAGCCGAAAACCGACGTCGTCGTTGTCGTTCTCCGGGAAGTACCTGAAACGGTTGGCAGAACGGCAGCTGTCAGGAATGCTGCCACATGAACCACCGCGCAGCAGACGGCCTTGATTATCATTCTTATTGATTAACCAAGCGATGCCGTCCCATGGAGATCCCCTATAGTTCTCATGCCAGCTATCTACACACCATTCCCAAACATTCCCATGCATATCGAACAAACCAAAGGAGTTGGAAGGGAAATGCCCGACTGGCGTAGTAGTTCCTCGTCGAACCTTTCCTTCAGGTTCGTTAGCAAATGTGTGACTGGCATCATAATTTGCTAACTTATCTGTAATCGTCTCGCCAAAATGAAAAGGCGTCGTCGTGCCAGCGCGACAGGCGTATTCCCACTCCGCTTCGCTCGGAAGTCGATAATCTTTTCCTGTCCCATTAGATAGTCTAGCACAAAATTCTACTGCGTCAAACCAAGAAATACTTTCTACAGGAAGGTTATCACCTTTGAAATGAGAGGGGTCAGGTTTAAGGTCACGGCCAACTCTAGGTAAGGCAGCAACTGCTCTCCATTGCGCCTGAGTTACCAGATATTTTCCCATAAAAAAGGGTTGAATAGTAACCTCATGCTGTGGATGTTCGCTATCATATCCTTCTCCTTCTGGGGAACCCATCATAAATTTGCCACCAGGGATTGCGACCATTTCTAGGGCGATACCATTGCCTAAGTCTTGAGTATAGTAACTGGCTTGTTTGGTTTCTTGTTTGATAATTTCGCCGCGACGGTTGACGGTGACTACCTCAAAGTCAAAGGGAAAGGTCGGCGGTTCATCATTGTTATCTGAAGGCGGAATTTCAAACCTGACTCCCCTAACTTCAATTTGCTTCCCTGGTTGACCCAACTGGTCAAACTCTGCTGCGGCTGTTTCTATTTCTCCTCGTGCTTTAGCATCCCAACCATGAGCTAAGATTAACAAGGGTTCAAAACCTGATTTCATGAGTGGGTCAATATAAGCATAGCTCTCTATTAGCGAAGTTAACTTCACCCACTCCGCAGGTTTTTTTTGTGCTAATGCCCTTTTCAGTGCCTTGGCAATGTCATGAACTGCTTGTTCGGGTTTGATGTAAGCTAGTGCTGTCCAGTGGGGGGCTGCACCTAAGTCCTGGTCAGCACGATAATTGGTTTTTAATTGCTGGCGAATATAAGCGACCATAAAATCAGATAAGTTATCTAGTCGCTTTTCACCAAAGTGGTTTTTCAACTCAACGAGTAACTCGTTACGGACTTCTCCTTCAAGTTCATAAAGTTGGAAGCCCACAGGGTCGCACAAGGAAAGCAAAATATCAGCAACGGCTATCCAGGGAGTGCGAGGTCGGAAATTCTCGCGCAGGCAGTACAAAAGTTCTGGTGTGAGTGCTAAAGGGAAGGCAGCATGATAGGCTAAATCAAGGTGTTCTGGACCAAAGCGTTTCGCAAAGGCTTTAAGACGTGGGTGGGTAAATTTCTCGCTAATTTCGGAGTGAGTCAGAGAGGTCATAAGTTTCAACTTTTACCCGAACGGATAGCAGCTTTAAGTCCAAGGGAATTGAGTTCAAACATCTGTACACGCTGAGAAATTACCTGGGCAGTTGTGTCTTGCCAGCGTTCCTCTGGTATAGGATTAAGCCAAGCAGCATGACGGACGCAAGGAGTCAAATCTTCTAGAAACCTAGCTGTGAGTTCTATGCGATCGCGATTCATCCCTCCACGAGCAGCACCCCCATCACTTACAATTAAAGCAAAAGTCCGGTTACGATGCAATTTTGGCAGCAAGTCCTGAATCAGTTTAGCATCAGGACGGTAGGGAGAGAGGTAAAGATAATCTCTGGGACAGTTGCGAAAGTAGTAGGTATCAGCCATACCCAAACGCCCACCCTGTAGATGATCAACCAATTTTTGCCAGAAGAGATGAAAGGGAACCATTGAATTAGAAACATCTATCAACAGCAGTAATTCTGCCTGATTCACACGACTTGGAATCAGCACTGGTTCTAGAAAAACTCCATCTTGGCTAATTTTTTGAACCGTGGCTTCTATATCGACCTCGGTTAATGCGCCTTCTCGAATGGGACGGCGCAGGTAACGCAAATTTTGCTGGGTTTGTCGTTCTGTTACTGGAAAATCTCTGACACTCAACTGATAGGAACGCTTGCGGCTAGGTTGATCGGGAAGTAATTCTCCCTGTAGGGCGATAGGAATTTGTGGAGAACTCTCTGAGGAACGATGAGGCGTTCCTGAAGTTGATATTTCATTTGGGGAAGTTGGGACTTGTGAGTTTTGTGCTGAGGTGGGACTTGACTGGTGCTTTTCGGGTTCAGGTTTTAACTGTTCAAAGTATTGATCGAAGTATTGCTCAAATCTCTCCGCTTGGGGTGAAGATTTAGATTTAATCCACAGCAGCCGACAGATTTGCTTCAACTCATCACGACTAGTAATGCCAAATCCTCCTTTCAACGCTTGCAGGAGTAGGTGATACTGGTCAATAGTTAGATCTAAGCCTGCGTTTTCTCGCAGCCAAATGAAGAGGTCAAATAGAGGTGGCTTTTGCTTATTCACTGATGCTGTTGGCGAAATATTTCCTAACATTTTCAACCCCTTAAAAGTGGAGTATTATCTGGCGATCCGCCTATGAATTTACAGCTAACCCACTGCAAACCCGGTATATTGCCTCACCAAAGGTTCATGAAATGCCAAAACAATATCTGACTTTGGGACTCCCAACTTCACCAACTCATCAGCAATCCCAATCTCCGTGCCATCATGATGTATCCAAATTTTATCACCTTTAATATCCAGATGAAGAACACAACCGTACATTGGTCGTCGATTCTTCCAACCCGTATTCACAACTTGATAATGGTCGCGCTCAATATCAAAAACTAGCTCAGTTTCAGCTTCATCATCTGATGAGCTAAGACCTGCATATTCACTCAATAATTGTTTAATATAAGTGCGATAGAGTTCTAGTTTTTCCATATCATTCACTAATTTGTTGCTGATAAGATTCTTGGTCTTCTTTGGTTTTAAGCAAAGCTCCCAGTAGGGGAAGATTATCTGCTAGGTTGTCAATAATCTCAAAGGCTTCTTGTGTGGGATAACGCTTAAGCCAATGTATCCAGTCTAGTAACTCGCTGATACTGGCTTTTTTTCCATCTCTTCTGCTGACGCCATTCTCACGCAGTTCAATAAATCGCCCAACTGCTGCTTCTACTAATTGTCTATCCAATGAATCTGGGAAATGGGCATTGACGATATTGATTAACCGTTCTTCGTCAGGAAACTTCAGATAGTAAAAAATGCAACGCCGCAAGAAAGCATCGGGTAATTCTTTCTCACTATTGCTGGTAATGAGCGTAATCGGCGGCTGTTTAGCTTCGATAGTCTTTCCGGTTTCCGTGACTGTAAATCTTTGTTCTTCTAGTTCACGTAAAAGGTCGTTGGGAAAGTCAATATCAGCTTTATCTATCTCATCAATCAGGACAATCGGACGGCATTTTTCTTCTAGAAAAGCATTGCCCAAAGCTCCCCACGTAATATAAGCATAAGGGTCTTTGAGTCGCGCAAACAGTTCTTCGATTTCTGCTTCACTCATGTAATTTTTATAAGAATTTGTACCTACTAACTGAGCATCGCGCAAGCGTCCAACAGTATCATAGGTGTATAACCCTTCTTTAGCACGGGTGGTAGATTTGATATACCAAGGAAAATAGGGATAGTCTTTGACTTGCTGACGCTGACTAAATTCATCAGCAATAGCACCAGCCAGCAGTGTTTTGCCACATCCCGGTTCTCCTTGGAGTAACAGGGGTCTTTGGAGATAAATTGCTAGATTAACAGCCTTAATTAAGTCTTTAATCGGTAAATAAGGATACAATCTTCGTTTTTTTATCTCAGTACTTGCGGAGTCTGGCTTGGGCTGGTATTTTAGCTCACCTGTGTACTCTAGTTGATCGTCACTCATAGTGCTAACCTTCCGATTATATGTTGCTCCCAGTCCAACTCAAAACACAGACAAATGTCGCGGAGAACAGAGACGGGCTGATTATTCCGTTTTACGATGTCCCGCATAACCTGTTCTATAGATTCTGAACTATTCCAGAGTTGCGAGAGTGATTGAATTTGGACACCAACCCAAGTTTCTATCACCTCTTGGTTAAAAGGTTCTAGTTCCTGTAATGTCAGGGGAATATGAGGCTGGTTTCTATCTGGTTCTGTAACTAGAGGTAATGATTTTTCTAGCTTTGACTTTGAGTTTTGGTCGTCAACTAAAAATAGCACCAATCGGAAGTTTTTCTGAGTTGCTTCATTCTTTGCTTTGTTAACCAACTTCTGCCAAAAATCATCCATGAATTGTTTGAGCGAACTCTCATCGATTAAATCTACGTTATGGATAGCTAAAATAACCGTACTGTTTTTCCAATGCTGGTAAAGTTGCTCTATAACTGCTTCGGGTGAAGGAGAAGTTCCCAATTCCTGAGCTAAACTTTGCCAAAGAGTTTGAAGATCTTTGCGATGGGGCTTAATGTAAATTGACTTTTGCCAAGCATCTGTATGATAAGGAACTTTATACCTGAGTAGATTAACTAACCAACGTTGTCCATAATGAGTTTTGCCATGAATTAAAAAAGTTCCGGCTGGTTTGATTTGGCTGATAGCCTCGGTGAATAAGAACTTTTGGTGATGGTAGTTTAACTCCCCCAAAACATTTTTGAGTTTGTCAGTCTTTATTTCATTGAGGATGAGGTCATTTTGATGAGGTGAGGACGGGGATGGTGTTTTACGACCAGCTTGGGGGGGGCGATCGCATTCTTCATAATCCTCTTCATCTAGCTTAAGATCCAACCCCTCAAATAAACGTCTCAGAGAATCCCCATTTACTCCCTTATCACCATTTCTGATCTTTGCGATCGTCCCTCGATCCATTCCAGTCATGTTACCTATGAAGGCGTCAGACTTGTCGTTAACACACTTTTCAAGTTTGTCTTTTCCACTTTTGCTTAGAGCATAACTTGGTTTAGAGGTTCGAGATTTTGGCACACTTCACACTAAATTGCTGATCATCAACATCTAGACTAACTTAACTTAACCGCCTTAGCTTGCAAAGCTTACTGTTACTGGCTTTATCCGATTGCATAAAAAATTTTATCATCTTGCGGATCATCTGCACAGATCATCAGCAATGGCAGTTTCTCCGGCTCATAGGATAGCAATCAAAGAACATTAAGAAACAGGAGAAAAAAATGACTAATAATCAAACGACTTCTTCTCAAACAGAACCCCAGACCCAAAAGCAGAAACCTCTGCCAAAAATCGACCTTGGGCAAATCATCTCGTTGGTTTTGAAACTAGCAGCCACCAGCCTAGTCACACTCCATCAGCCACTAGGGTGCAATGAGGTGAAATGGAACCTCAAAGTTTATGGTGTTGAAATTGAGCGCACTGCCAAGTCATGCCATTTACCATCTAACCAAGCTGATCTATCTAACGGTAATAGATTACCAGGGCAGAAGATTCATGTAATAGACCTCTGGTGAAAAAGATGTAGAGACGTAGCAGTGCTACGTCTCTACAAGAGTTTCGGGGAACGCATAATTAATTTCCACTCCTTGTCTAATGGATTAGACCAAGAGTTAATGCCTTCTGCCCAGATGCAGCCCATTCAGGGTATTTTGAAGATTCGGCGTATTTTCTTCCTTGCCCTGCATGGGTTTAAAGCTTGTTTTGATGTCACTTTTTAAAATGTGATGGTTGCTGGATGCACAAGAGTAATCTCACTAGAGTATCGGGTAAAATCTCCAGTGTTAAAGGTCAGGATGTGGGAAAGGGAGTGAACACGCATCACGGCAACAAGTCTTGCATCATGAACATTAACACCCATCACTCTATACTCTAAAACTAGCCGTCTCCATTCAGGATAAATCTCAGGCACATCGGGCAGTGAAGGAAAAAGCGTTTCTAAACGTTGTAGTTCTGCTTCTGCTTCTGGTAAAGTTAACCCTAACCCGTTCCTCTCTACTGGGCGGGTAGCACTTCGCCAAAACTCAACTAAGTTTTGAGATGTAATAAAAAGCTCAACTCCTGCACCTCCTAAAATAGAGATGGCATTTACAGTCTCCCTATACATGGGGTGATGCGGCTCAACGCTTCTCAGTAACAAATTGGTATCTACAAGATAAGCCACTAAATCTCTTCATCCTCGGAGTATATTCCAGCCCGACTCACAGCGTAGTCGGAAAGCAAAGGAGTATCTCGCCTGTGGCTGTCTGCCCATTCACGAAATGCCTTTACCCATTCATTTGGGGTGGCGGTTTCATAAAATGGACGTTCAACTTGAGACTTCACTAACTGCAATAGCATCGCATCAAGGTGAGGTTTCACTGTTTCTTCTGATAAATTTGTGATCGTAACTAACATTTGGGCGATCTGTTGGATCTCTTGTATGTGAGAAGACTTAAATTCATGAAGCACTTGAGATTCACTATTTTTGTTGATGGATGTGTTGGTGTTCATAGGAATTGAAGAAATTAGGTTTGACGACTAACTTTACTATAATGCTACTGTCTAGGTTTAATTTAAACGAAATCAACTATATAAATGGTTTTAATTTTGATGACACTTAACGCCCGGTATTGCTAGAACCTCATCGGTCAGGCTCTCTATTTCTAAAATGCCAATGCCCCATACCCCATGCCCATTGTAGGTGAATTTAGGCACCTCCAGAAAATAAAATGCCCAGCCGTCTAATTGATCGGTTAACCGATACTTGGTCGCGGTGGGTGTCCCAGCCCTTTGGGCTGGGACACGGCTGGGCATTTTATTTATTGGAT
>Ga0116229_10013647_pt1 | contig 11447 bp, 12 predicted proteins | sample S1TSphgellanicum_3_FD_87313 | JGI IMG/M metagenome (GOLD analysis project Ga0116229, IMG submission 87313) | Host-associated microbial communities from peat moss isolated from Minnesota, USA - S1T2_Fc - Sphagnum magellanicum MG | ecosystem: Host-associated > Plants > Peat moss > Unclassified... | reverse complement strand
TCCCAAAATGGTATTCCCCCCCCCCTTTTTTCTTTTGCAAGTAATCTTTGGAATTACAAACAACAAAAAAAAGCTGAAAAACAAGGTTTTTTTTTTTTTTTTTTTAAATTTTTTTAATCATTTTTTATTTGATCATTTCTAAAGTTTTTTTTTTTTAACTTCATTTTTTCAATTTTTTGTGCATAATTTTTCTTTTTTTTACATTTCAATTTTGTAGGAAAGGGAAAGAAAATAAGAGATTGTTTCTAAACCTTGTAAGTCATATATATATAATCCATTAAATTATTTTCCTTTTTTTTGGTTGATATTATTTTTAAACATTCCTTTGTATTTGATTTGTACATTTGTAAATAATTTTTTTAATGTATTTTTAACATTTTTATTATTATTTGTAACTTAACCTTGATTGTTAGAAGGAAATTGGTGTTTGTTTGAAAAGGGTAATCATAGTTTCCATTCAATTTTTATTCTTTGCTTAAAAGTGAGCTATTATTTTTATCTTTGTAACTACTCTCTTCCCTTGACCCTTGACCCTTGACTTCTTGCTCTACCTATGCCCTTATGATCATTAATTTTTTAATTTACAAACAAAAAACAAATCTAAAAAAATTGTTAAAACCTTTTGATTTGAAGGAAATGGCTTGTAGTATTTTAGATTTTGGTTGTTGGAAGTTGAAATTTGCATTGCGTAATGTTGTTTTTAACATTTCTTCCAATGGAATAGTCAAGTGCAAGTGAAAAAACTAGAGAGGAAATTGAAATTGAACCTTTTCAAAATGAAAATTTGATGTATGATATAACAAAATTTTCAATTGAGAATTTGAGCTTGGAAACTAAAGCAAGTAGGGCTTCTGAAAATAATGATGAAAGATTCATTTTAAACTTACAAAAATTACAAGGCCTAAATGGAGAAATGTCATTTGTTGGGCTTTCTATGTGGTCAATGATAATAAACCAGTGGATGGCAAAATTCTACTAGTCATGAGATGACATGTGTGTTAAAAAACACATGTGCTATATAATCCAAGAACAAAACTAAGGAAGGGACTAATTTCATAATATAAGACTAATGGTATACCAACTTTGAAAAAACATGTGGATTTCGAACACAGTTTATTTGTAAAATAAACTTGACAACCAAGTGAATAGTTCAATGCACTAGTATGGTCATTTTGCAACTAGTCCTTGTGACTAATTTTTAACACAAAGGCATGTTGAGGAAAGATGGACTTTTTTTAACACAAAGAAATATTGACCTCATTAATGTTCTACAAAATATCTCTTGACAATTCATAAATGGGATCATTCCTACACACTTGGTGATTTTAAAATGGCATTAGGAACCTTATACTCTTAACCAAATGAAAGTACAAGTACATTTTATGTGAATCCTTCAATAAGATGTAAGAGGTTCCCTCCTCTTTGACAATAAAGACCTACAACATCATCACCTTCCTTAAATGTAATCCCTTGATTATATTTTACTTATTTGTAATTATGAAGCAACTCAATGCATATAATCAACAACCAACCAAAAAGATGCACCTTCATCATTGCTCTCATCAACATTGACTACCAAATTATCCCCAATCTCTACTATAGTAGCCAAAATTATTGCCTACATGGGAAATAACAACAATTTGTGAAAAGGAACAAGAATGAATGAGAAGTCAGAACAAAGTTAAGCTAATCATGACATAATGAATGTAAAAAACCTTTCTTGTAGTCCAAATTGCCAATCTCAATCCCACACTTCATGCGTTTTTTTTGTGAATATTACAAATCATGATACTAAAGTTACTTTGGCACCCCTTGTCTTGTCCATTAAACATTTTGGAATTATATGTCCAATGGCTATTTGAACAAAATTCACAAAACCATGCCAAATCTTTGACAAGTGATTGAAGGAGGTTGGTTTTGTTAGGAACATAGATTGAATGGATCTCCATTGTCCTTTCGATAGGATCACAAATAATTAAAGGTGATACCTATCCACATCTTCTACTTTAACATGTCAAAATATTTAATCCATTTTTTGAAATGCTTATCTTCCTATTGGTGTGCAATAAACAAGATGGATTGTCCTTTTCTAGTAGGTCATATTTACATAAGGGACAAGATTACAAAATGAGTTAAAAAAGACACATAAACCATTTGATCTTATCAAGTCATGCTTGTTTTATGACAAAATTTTCATCTTCTATTCTTTTTTGCAATGTCAATAATAGTTCTAAGGGTTTCCATAAGTTGCCAAGGATATTTTATATTCATATAATAAATAGTTTATTAGGATTATCATCAAGCAATGACCTTTGTAATTGGAACAATGTTTGTCATCTACCCATAAAATTAACAATGTTTCAAATTAAATTTTTAATTAATGAATCTCCCCAAAAAAATAAAAATAAATCACAAACTTGATCAATTATGAATACATAGATAGATCATTTTTATTCAATATAATATTCATGAAAAGGTTTTCCTATATATTTATGATAGGAAAATTTGGATTGTCAAACATGTCATTATCCCAATATATTATTGACCATTGATTTTGTCACTAGTCATGCACAAAGTTATTTTAGTTCATTTATTCATATTATGTACACAATCTTGTAACAATGAAAAAATGACAATTTGCATGTATAATGTCTTGTAAAACACTCATAAATCATTATTCAATTTTGTTAAAGATTGATTTTACAAGATAACAAAATGTCAAAATGTGGATTTCAAAGATAGTATTATTCACAAATATACCTCTTTAGCCATTATATGATCAATTTTCTTTTGTATTATTGCATCTTCAAATTATTTTATCTTTTGCTTTATCTTGTTTAAATAATTTGAACAAATATGTAGGTTTTAAATGTTGAAGGTTTTTTCTTCTCTTTTGAAACATGAATACCCATGTCACTTAAAACAAGCTTGTAAAGGTATAAATAGGTTGATATCATATGACTTGTGCTATGTAATAATGATGTGATGCATAAAACTTAATCAAATTAAAACACATATCAAAATAAGCTTTTAGCCAAAAAAAAACATAGGAAGAACATTGAGGAAGATAATTTTTTTTTTTTTTTTGCACCACTAATTATTTCAATATTTTATTTTCACACAATGCACACATAATGGAGTGAAGTCACTTTTTTTGTAATATGTGCATGCCAAAACACAAAATACTCATAAAAAAAATGCCCTGTAAAAATCACATCAATTTACATAATAGAAATACAATTTTATAAAATTCTAATATCTTTAATTCCATAGTCAACCTTCATTCTTGCTCTATGTTTGAAACACATATTCATTGGATCATTACCAAACTCATAACATGCTTATGCATTTGGTCCTTTTGACCTTTGTGCATATAACTCTACCATAATATTTACATAATGTAAAAAAAACGTAAATTTATACAATTTATGATTTATGAAATAGATAAAAACGTAAAAAGGAAATTGAATTCCATGTATAATATCCAAATGAGTTCATCATGGTTGTTTTTAAATGTTAAATGAAAAAAACATAATTCTATTCTCACCTTTTGCATTGACATTTGCCCCATTGCTAATAATCTCTTGAATAATGTCAAGACATTTATATGAAGCATAATTAGAAAACACATGTGCATAGTCAATAACATGACATGTTGAAACAACTTTGATATAAATGAATTTTAGTCAGAGGGTAATAATGATATGATGCAATCTATAACATGCAATAAATCCCCCTTATTTGCACCAAGACTTAAAACATCAGAGAAAAAAAAAGAAAAAAACAAATATTTTGCAAAACAAAACAAAATTTTGAATGTTTTTGGGTGAGAGACATTAATTCATTACTATATGAAATTGAGGCATGAATTAACATTGAAATGTAACTTGAATTCAATTTATATTAAATTCAATTCAATTCAACAATTGGATCAAAATTGAATTGAAAACAAATGGGATGCAAATTGATGGAAAATATATTGAAAAATCTTCTCCTAAATATAGTGTTTAAAAAAAAAACTTTGAAAATACACAAATCTAAAAAGACATCTTTCCATGTGTCTTCACTTGAAAATGGGTTAAACATATTTTAATTTATAATTATCCAATCTCCAACAACTTATGAAACATAAAGTAGTCCTACCCAAACTAGTTCCAATGAATCATCACTAGAATTTTTGTTTATAACTTGATATCCTTATGCCAATTTCAATAGTTGAATTGAAAATATAAGAAATTAATAGTTTCTCAATCATTATTCGTCCAAAAAGGCCATAGGCTTTATTTATCTATTACTTTTGGAGATTTACAATTCTAATGGTTGTCTTGTGCCATTTCAAAATTGGCCACAATTATCTTGACCAAAAAATTCCCAAACCAAAATTATTCATGACCCTTACATATTCCAAATTTGAATTGTTTTTTAATCCTTTGAATTACAACCAAATGATAGTTCACACTAAAATTGGTTTTATTAAACAAAAATGTGAAAAAATTGAAATGACACTCTAAATTATTTCTAATATAAAAGAAAAACCTTTTATTTTGAAATTCTATTACAATGAATTTTCATTGGAGATGGTTTATATAGGACGAGAATAGGTTCCCATTAGTATTTTGTCCTACCATGTTCCTTCCCATAATATGTTGAAATGAATTATTCTAACTCAAAATCTATTATATAACTACCTAAAATGACATATTTGCATAACAACCTCTTCTATGGTTGCAATTTCTTGGATTTCTTGTTTTTTTAAAAAATTTGTTGCATGCATCTTTTGAAATCTTTTTATTGTCTTTCTATTCGAAGCTTGTTATGTTTTTATTTACAACATTCATGGCCTTTCTTGTATAGTGTAAGAGATGAAAACATATTTTATTTTGAAAAATTTGAGAATTCTTTCTTTGTTTTTAGTTTATTATAATTTTGTTATCATAATCACAATTCCAAATACGCGTAGAAATTTATTGTCATTGGTAGTGCATAGCAACATGGAGCCCAAATTTATAGATGTTATATCGTATCTTGTGTACCAAAACTAATTTGTATCCCAAACATATAATATGGAATCTAAATATGGTGGTCCTTTTGGATCCTAAAGGTTTTGCTTGTATAATTGTTCCTAGAAATATTAATCTTAAGAACATTTTTTTCATAATAAAGAAATATGTAAAGTGCCTTTAGGTCCTCCTTTCATGTCCTATCCTCTATTTCAATCTCAAACATTGTTATTTGTGAAATGATTTTTTTTTTATTAAATTAAGGGTAAAACTTAAGTCCATGGTATCTAATGCATGGGATTCAAAATAATTATGACAATAATAAGCCCCAATAGTAGTGAACTTTGAAATTGATAAAAGTAAAGTAAAATAATGAAGTTCATATTATCACAAAACTCAATGTAATTTCAGTTTCACCCTGCCTTCATTCCTTGTTTAAATGTTATATATATATATATATATATATATATATATAGACACATTAAAAAAATTTAATCTCAACCTTAATTACCAAAACTTAAGGTACTAATGTTGTGTTTTCTTCACTTTATGAATCACAATATGTCCTCAAATTAGGACATGAGACTATAATTACTCTCGAACCTTGTGCATCAAATGCTGAGTTTCAGCATTTCATACCCCAGAATTAATAAACAAACTCTTCTTACTTTGTGAATACCTCTGAAAGAGAGAAGGGTTTGGGGGTGAAAGGAGGCCCAAAGACATGGTAAAGACTGGGTGGTGACTTTGAGGATATCTCTATTATGTGCTTAGAAATCTAGATCACTCCTATGCCTTCTTATACTAAGCAAGGTGGCAAGTTTGCTACTTTCTTCAAATTGAAAATAGAAAAGGATTTGATTACTGTGCAGCAGGTTTTTCTTTGTCAAATTCCTCAAGTAGGTTCACTTGCAAGGTTCTTCCCTAGCATTGAATGGTGACTGCCACCATGTCTCTCTCTCCTTCCTTGTGTGGACCTTGGGAAATTTTGCTGTTGAGTGACCTACCTTTGGTGGGCAAGCTACTCTCAACACATGCACAATTTGTTTGGGTTCTTCTGCATCTCTTTGTGGAACATCCTGCGAAAAAATAGGGTTTCTACTCTCACATGCTTTGCACAGTTTGCATTCTTCTGCATTTCTCTTTCTTTTGTAGAAGAACATCCTGTGAGAAATGGAAAACCCATCACTTGATAGTTTCTAGTTTTTTACTGTCATGAGATGCTTGAAGCTGGAAGATTGGTTTCTACCATCACATGCTGTGGGGTATAGAATTGCCCGAATTTGGAAGATTGGTTTCTGCTGTCACATGCTGGTGGTATAGAAGTGCCTGAAACTGGAAGATTGTCTTTTTGTGACGGTGAGAGGAGCACCTCAAGGTGGAAGATCACAAACCCAGATTTTTTCACTCATGCTTGTCCAAATGCTTGCTGTTTGTCTGAAAATGTGTATGAAATCAAATTGGATATCCCCAATAGTATGAACTGAAAAAGGCTCTGCTTGATACAAAACATCTGTATCAGCCATTATCAATTCCACAATGGTTGAATATCAGGCACTTCAGATTTGAAGAAGCAGGTGACGCAAAGGTTATGAAGTTGATACACTGTAACAGAAAAAATTAACTGCAGTAACACCCACAATTCTGTATAAACTTCCTGTAGATCTGCTTTGTTGATGCTTGTACAGAATTACAAAGGGTTTAGGGTTTAGGGTTGCCTTCATATCATGTATCATCATTGATGATACATGATATGAAGGCAGAATCACCAGTACTCTGCACCTACTTCATGCCAAGCTTGGCATTCTTTCACCAGTTAACGTATAGTCCATATCCAAGCGTGGCACACATCTGCGTGTTTTAAGTACAGCGCATTATCACCTACCTCCCTTTCTTCTGAGCTCTTCACTCTAAAGGGCATTGTCATATGTTCAATATTTATTGCCCAGTGTACTTCTCAGAGTACATTATGAAAGGATCTGTCACCCATAAATTTCTAGCCAAAGCTTTGACCTCCAAGGAATCTTCAAAAATATTTTTATTGTAGCAATAGTTTTTCCCTGATTTAGTTTAGAAAAAAAGCAAGCTCGCCTTCGGCTAGGAAGACAAACTTGATATTTTCCACCTCACATAAGAAATGTCTGATATACATCAATCAGATAGTCTCACCTAGTTCAAACCTGGATGTCATCTGATGTATACAAAATACATAACAAAGTACACTGTAGGCCAACAAGGCCCAGGAAGTCATGCAAATGTGCATTCAAAATTGTGGTAAGTATATCAATAACCTCATAGAAAAGGCAGAACTAAAGAAAACAAATCAATTTACCTCTGGAATCATGGCATTGTATCTAATCACTACACTACCATATGTGCTCTTTTAGCCTGACCTTGTTCAAGGTGAAAAACAAATGCTCTTAGGATGACACAAGCCCTGTATTACCCTGTTGTGTATTTACCCCATGCTTCTTAGCATGTTGACTTCTATGTGTACTGACTTCCAAAGTGAGACTGTCCTGATGATGCTGAGTTTTGACCTGCTGCTTGACTGGGAACAGATGTAGGTTGCCATCCTTGATTCTGTCCAGAAGATTGTTGTGAAGAGTACACAGTTTGGTAAGGTACTCCAGACCCTTGATGGGTGCTTACACTCATCAGACCCCTTGGAGGGTAGAAGCCACTTTGGGGATTGGAGGAATTTTTCCCTCTCCTGAGTATAGACTCCCTCATATTCTTCAATCCTTTGTCATAGTTCACCAATCCTGTGAACCAAAACTCATGTCCATCATCCATGAATACTAGGATGTACTTCTCTGTTGGTTTATTCTGGTTCTCTGAGGGAGCCACATCACACACTTTCTCCAATGGCAGTACCACCTGCCCATACCCAAAAATTTAGAACAGCTGCTTATCAAGTCAATAGAGATCCAAGAAGGCAAGTTTATGCCTCCCACCCTGAAGCTAGTATTACCATACAGACACCTATTATCACAGGCCAAAAGTGCAGTCCTTCATGCTACAAGTAAACAAGTGTCAATTGTTCAACTTAGTTAACCTGGAAGGACTCCATTTCACAACTGCAAAGTTAAACAGCAAACAAAGAATATTCAATCACTTGTGTGAACAGTTTCTGTTGTGTTAAACAAGGAAATTGTGCACAAGTGGGAACTCAGTGAGACCTTGCAGGTTGCAATACCATACAACCACCCCAATTCTTATCTTTACAAAATACTAGGCAAATTTCTAAAACCACTCTGAATCCACTTAGGCTGCATGCAGCAAGACTCCTCTGGGAAACATCAGAATTGAAAGACTGGTTTGGGAACATCAGTGGCCACTCTGCCCATTGGAACTCTAGTCTACCAGGACAAACTACCTGCAGTAACCAGAAACGCCTTACTACTAATATTCCACTGGAAGCCTGACTGGCTCAACTGAAAACATACAAGGACAAAAGCTGCGATACCTTGTAATAGCTCAATGCCTGCTGACCAGGACTGGATGCATATGCAATAGGACGGTCACTGCAGAAGGCAAATTTCTGATTGGTAATATACAGTGTGCCACTAATAGGACCTCTCGAGGTGGACAAATAGCAGGCATAGGTTTTAAGAAGCCGCTCCTTTGGTGCTAATCCAAAAATTTGCTTATAAAGTCCTTCAAAGCCACTTCCTGTCAGTAACTTGCTCCCCTGGCTGATTATTCCCAAGGCTGAATCTGACACAGAGTTCCCTACTTTCACTGTACCCATGCACCCCCGAGAAGACTGGATTAACAACACAATCTCCAATCTTTCAATATCGTGCGAACAGGGCATTGCGTCATGAATGGCTACGCCCATGGCTTCATACCCAGAAGCTAATCCAGAAAAGGAAAATCTGAGGGAGCATTTTTCCACACCGCTTTTGTAATGGCATGCTACACAAATGAAGAACTTTGCACTCAGCTGCCAACATAACCAACATAGGACTTGAAGCTGAATGCAAGACACAGTACTCAAGAACCTAATTTGCATAGATCTCAAGAAAGATGAAGACTTACAATGGCCCCAAACATTTCCAGCTATGCACTCTACCTGCTTTCCAAGCTTGTTCAAGAAATCAATGGGACCTGCACACAAACATGCACTCAATCAGCTGCAGCAATACAGATGCAAACAAGAATTCTTGGTGCATGCATCAAACCATAGTCAAAATAATCGCAGACTCCCCTCTACCAATACAGCAAATAATAATCAATCAGTTTGGGTCTAAAAGACTTCCCTCCCTTAGTTTCTCCAAGGTCTGCCAGTTTTCACTCTAAACCTACATTGAACTACAGTAAAATTCTGAGAACAAAATTCAGACTTCTGTTGTGAAACTCTAGCACTTAAGGAAACTCCATGAACATCCACCCAAAAAAAGGAAAATTCGATGCTAGACATAACTGCCATAGCATGCCTGGTACTATCTTCCCTTTACAGTATGTACTGTCTCCTTTTGAAGGTAGGTTGTATGTATCCTTGCAGCACTAGTATCTTGGAATGTCACCCCATTCAAAGCCTGTTTTCAGCCTAGGGTGCTTAATTCAGAGTTCACATGCAATCCAGTGTGTCCACCCTGCTAGGCCATACTTGATGTACATTTTATTTCGTCATGAAATAACATCAGGCCAAACATACCCAAATGTTTGGTCTCTGACCCACAGAGAAAACAAATTCTCAAATCTAAGTCTCTATTTCCACAATCTTTTGCAACTAAAATTCTAGCACTTCAGGGACTCACATATTCAACACTTTCAGTTTAATCCCCCCACCAGTGAACCAGAAATGTTTCCAACAAAGAACCCTCACAATTGGTGCGAGCCATCACCAAAATCCTCCCACATGAACTCTCACCCACAATAAACAAATTCAAGCAACATATATACCTGCACCACCACGGGAAGCAGTCGGTGTAATCTGCACATAAGGGTTTCCAAATTGAGGTCCGGAGAAACCAGTTGTTTGAGGGACCTGTTGCCCACAGTATCCAGCGCTGGATAGATGTGGATTATTCCACACGTAGCTTGCTGCTGCTGCTGCTGCTGCTACTCCTCCTCCTCCTCCTACCTGCTCGTTCCTGCTAGGGTTCAAATTAGGGTTTCCACTTTCTGGAGGCGCTGAGGGTTCATAGCTTGCGTAAGGACTACTACTAGAAGAAGCAGACCCGAAGGGCTGTGCACTGGAATGCCGGTCTGGCCTGTAGTTTGAACTCATCTTTCGTCCAACGATTGCAACTGCAAATCCAGTTACGCAATTTTGTCTATATTCAAATCACGATGCTGAAATGCTTTTTTGCTGCTTCAGCAATAACAACCTGTGTGCATATCTCCCATGAATGGGAAATAAAAGATTTGTGCAAGATATATGAAGTGGGCGCGTTCCCTCGACGCTTGTGAATAAACTTCAAATGGTGATCGAAAAGAGCGCAGCTACTTGAGTAGATTTCCATCTGTGGGCCCGGCGCTGTTCGGCTGGTCGTAGGTAGGAGAGGTGGGAGAACATCAAGGGGTCTGGGAAAAGCAAACTGCCCCAGAAGGAGCCTGAAACTTCCAAAAAGGCACAGGGTAAAAGCCATACCCGGATGGATTGCGAGCCGACGCCTTGGGATGAACCAGCACCCACGTTGGAGGTTGGAGGTACCTCCAACCTCCAACCTCCAACGTGGGTGCTGGTTCACCCTGGCCGCGAGTCGACTAAAAATCTTCAAAGAGCAAAACTGTGGGCACCCCAAAGACTGCGAGCAAAAGACGAAGCAAGGAGAAAAGACATAGATGCTAAAAGGGAACCGTGATGGCCTGAAACCGAATGCAAAAGGCCAAGCCCATAACACAAGAACAGTTGAGACGCAAAATCTCCAGCTGAGAAAAGCTTCAATCAGAAACCGTTGAAGAGGGATTTAGTATAGCAGCTTGATGTATATGGCAAAGCACCCTAGCAGCAATGGGCGTCACCAGATCGAGCTTGCAATTGCCTGAGAGCATCTCCCACCCCCACAAACACACCGGCAAGCCAACTCCTCTACTGATCTTGCCTACCAAGGCCCTTAAGGATGTTGTGTTTAGATTCATTATAGAGTATAGTAGGGTTTAGGGTTTAGGGTTTAGCTTGGGTCTTTGAAGCTTGAGATGATGAGCGCATTTCCAAATTCAAACTACACCATAAAAATTTATTATTATTATTATTTTTGTGGAACATATTATTGAGTGCAAATTGATTGAAAGGTTTTAACTTCAAATTTCTTTTTTTTCTTTTTTTTCTTTTTTAAAATTTTTAAACTCCACTTTTGTGAGTGATGTGGATTTGAAGCCACCCTAATTAATGGGTAGAAATTCCATACATGAAACTCATGAAAACTCAAGATGAAATAAAGTTCATCCAAGAAATACAATCCATAATTCAATTTCATGCATCAATACCCAATT
>Ga0116229_10013646_pt1 | contig 11447 bp, 11 predicted proteins | sample S1TSphgellanicum_3_FD_87313 | JGI IMG/M metagenome (GOLD analysis project Ga0116229, IMG submission 87313) | Host-associated microbial communities from peat moss isolated from Minnesota, USA - S1T2_Fc - Sphagnum magellanicum MG | ecosystem: Host-associated > Plants > Peat moss > Unclassified... | reverse complement strand
TTCGTCGGCGGCCTTCTTGGAGCCCTTGCCGAAGATCTGGAATTCCCACTGGCCCTTGGCCACTTCGGCGTTGATGCCTTCGTGGTTGATGCCGGCGTCGATACAAAGGTCGAGGTGCTTGTCCACGATCTCGCGCGCGATGTCGCCCACGTTCTCGTAGCCCACACCGGTGTAGTACGGGCCCTGCGGGGCGGGATAGCCGCTGGCGGGGAAGCCGAGGGGGCGGCCGTCCTTATAGAGGAAGTACTCCTGCTCGAAGCCGAACCACGTGCCGGGATCATCCAGGATGGTGGCGCGCGCGTTGGTAGAGTGCGGCGTCAGGTCGGCGTGCAACACTTCGTTCAGCACGATGGCGCCATTGCGCTTCGTCGTGTCGGGATAGACGGCGACGGGCTTGAGCACGCAGTCGGAGCTGTGGCCCTCGGCCTGACGGGTCGAGCTGCCGTCAAAGCCCCAATTCGGGAGCTGTTCGAGGGTCGGGAACTTGTCGAACTCCTTGACCAGGGTTTTGCCGCGGATATTGGGGACGGGGGTGTAGCCGTCGAGCCAGATATATTCCAGTAGGTACTTCGCCATTGTATTTTCGGTTGTGTGTTGGGGTTGTAGGGTTGTCCCCGCTTTAACGAACGGGTGACGAAGACGGAAGCACCCGCCATGCCACCACCCGTTTTCGGGCGATCCCGTGGCGACCGCGTATAAAAGTAGCCACTTTTGTGACAAAAATGGCGCTCTTTTCGCGCACCCGAGGCATATTGGCGGCGTGGAGCAGGTCAAAGACACACTGCGAGCGCTCGTACGCATCGGATTTGATGGACGGGTGTATAAAACCTTCCGCGGCCCGAAGGCGCAGGAGCGATTTGAGACGGAAGTAAAAGTCCTGCGTTATCTCGAGAATCGCGCATGTCCGTTCGTCCCGCGTCTGATCGAATCCGATCCCGCCGCGTTGCGCATCGTGACGTCGAACTGCGGCTCGCGCGTGGAGCATCTTGACGCGGAGCGGCAGAAGGAAATCTACGACGAGCTGCTCCGGTACGGCGTTCGCCACGATGACGCGGAAATGCGCAACGTGACGTACAGCCAAAACATGGGCCGCTTCTGCGTGATCGATTTCGAGTTCGCGACCATCCTGGACGAAGAGGGGAAAAATGGATCACCCGCGTAGCGTCTCCAACGTCCGCCATGTGCACTGGAGCGCCCACACCGACTGCGGCCACGTGCGTCCGAACAACGAGGACAGCTTCCTCGCGCTGCGGTTCAACGCGCAGGAACTCGACTACCTCGGCAAGGTCGGCGAGGCGCCCACCGGGCCGCACGATTTCGTCTTCGCCGTGAGCGACGGCATGGGCGGCGCGCACGCGGGCGAGTTCGCCAGCCGCATCACGGTGGAAAAAATCACGCGCCTGCTGCCCCGCTCCTTCAAGCACACCGCGCTGGGGATGGAGGCGGGCTTCGAGGACATCTTCGAGGAGCTCTTCGCGCAGATTCACAAGGCGCTGGTCTTCGTGGGCGACAGCGACGATGAGATTCGCGGCATGCAGGCCACGCTCAGCCTCTGCTGGTTCACGCCCGGCTGGCTTTACTTTGCGCACATCGGCGACACGCGCATCTATTATCTGCCCAAGGGCGCGGGCGAGTTGCGGCAGCTCAGCCAGGACGACACGTTCGTCGGCTGGCTGCAGCGCACCGGGCAGATCAACGAGCGCGAAGCGCGGCATCATCCGCGCCGCACCGCGCTGCAGAAGGCGCTCGGCGGCGGCAACCAGTTCGTCGATCCGCAGGTCGGCGCGGTCGCCATCGAGCCCGGCGACCAATTTCTGCTTTGCACCGACGGCCTGACCGAGGGTCTTTACGACGCGCAAATCTTCGAGCTCCTGCGCCATCCCGACGCGCTCGTTTCCAACCTGCCGCCCGCGCGCCGCCTCGTCGGGGCGAGCCTCGAACGCGCGGGCCGGGACAACACGACGGCGGTGGTCATTGAGATGCAGTAAAGTTCGCACAGAGGACTGAAGAGGGGGATCAGGCAGAAAGGTTTAGGGATGAGGTCTGGCGCGCCTGTCAGCCCGTCCGTGCGCGAAAAAAATAAGCGTGTGAGGCGTGTGGAGCGTGGGAAGCGTATGTCGGCTCCGGGGGGTGAGATGTACCGATATCATGGGATCTGACAGGCGGTTATCACGATTTCCTCGTTTCCAAGTTGTACTTGGGAACGCACTTGTCCGCGCAGCTTCGCTGCCTTGGCGCGCGAGCACGAGGGTTCGCGAAGATCGGCAGTGAAACTGCCTCAGCAATCGCGTTCCCAAGTACATGAACCTGTCCGCTTTTTCGAGACAGGTTCAACAACTTGGGAACGAGGAGATGGAAAGATGATGCGCGCATTCTCGCACGAAGCGTACGGAGAGCGGTAGCCTTGGATCGCCTAAACGGCATCGGGACCTTAAAAAGATTGGCGATTTAGGATATGAAAGATACGCTCACTTATTCCGGCTTCGAAATCGTGCCGTCAGTTTTGAGCGAAGCGGAAATCAGTGAATTGTGCGCCGCGCTCGGTGCCTTCGAGATCGCCCCCGGTCATCGCAATCTGATGCGTCGCGTTCCTGAAGTCCGCGCGTTGGCCCTATCGGGGAAGATCGCCGCGCTGCTGGAAGAGCGAATCGAGGCGCGTGCTTTTCCCGTCCGCTCGATCTTCTTCGACAAGACGCCGGAAGCGAACTGGCTCGTGCCGTGGCATCAGGATTTGACCATTGCGGTTCAGGAGCGGCGCGATGTTCCCGGCTACGGCCCGTGGTCCGTGAAGGATGGCGTGCCGCATGTTCAGCCGCCGGTAACTTTTTTGGAAAAGATGCTCACGATTCGCCTTCACCTTGACGACTGCGGCTCGGCGAACGGCGCCTTGCGTGTCATTCCCGGCTCGCACCGGCGCGGTCGACTCAGCGCGGCGGAAATCATCGAATCTCGCGCGCGACAAGCCGAGGTCATTTGCTCTATGCGCGCCGGCGATGCTTTGCTAATGCGTCCGTTGTTGCTCCACGCCTCCTCCGAGGCGAGCGAAGCGAGCCATCGCCGCGTTGTGCATCTCGAATACGCGACTTTGCCGGTTGCGGAAGGTCTTGCGTGGGCGGAAGCGGCGGAATGGTAGCCGTCAACCTCCGGGCGACGGGCTCGGTGATTTTCGCGAACCCTCTGCGTGAATCCGTAAGCCAGCTCGCCCCGCGCCCGGAGGTCGCGGGCTACCCAAGCGGAAACCTCAAATAAAATACTTGTCACTTCCCCGTGCAGCTCGCCGCCAATGAGGACGATGGTTTTCATTAAAGCCGTTTTACTCGCCAAAAATCTTTTCTTGAGGACTCCTCAATCGGAGCGACTTCGTCCTGTGCGACAACCCTGCCAATCCCTTTCGAATTGAGAAGTCGGAATCAATGCACTACAATACCTCCAGTATGAGCACGATTACCGAAATCGAACGGGCGATCGAACGATTGCCTGCCTCGGAGATTGGCGCTTTGGCGGCTTGGTTGGAGGTTTACCGGGCCGGCTTGGGAACTTCCGCCTCCACTCACGATGCGGCGCAGGAGAAAGCCTTCATGAAGTGGGCGGGTTCGGTCGAAGGCCCGAATGATCTTTCCCAGCGCAATGGCTTTGCCGCGAAATGAGGGGCATTGCCGATACCGGCTTCCTGGTCGCGTTCCTGAACCGAAAGGATCGTTTTCACCGGTGGGCCATGGAGATCGTCCAGGAAGTCGAAGTTCCCTTGCTCACCTGCGAGCCGGTGCTGGCCGAAGCAGCCTACCATGTCCAATCCTCCAGCCATGTCCTCTCCCTGATCGATTCGGGTCTGATCCAACTTCAGTTTGACCTCGCCACTGCCTTCCCTCGCGTGAAGCTTCTTGCCACGCGTTACAGCGATCGCAATCCCGACTTGGCCGATCTCTGCCTCGTTTGCATGAGTGAGGATTTCCCTCGCCATGAGGTCGTAACGGTCGACTCTGACTTTCAGATTTATCGCCGTTGGGAGCGCGAAGTTATTCCCACCCGCCGCCCTATCTAACGACGGCTACCCAGCCTTTCTTGTCGCAAACACCTCGCGGATGATTTCCTCGATCGGCACGTCCTCGACGGTGAAGTCGTCGACCTGCAGCTTGGCAATGAGGTCCTGGCTGGCGGCGACGATTTTGGCGCGGGGGATTTTCAGCTTCACTTCGTTGTCGTTGCGCTCGAGGACTTCGCCGTAGGCGGTGAGGTCGGCGCCGGCGAAGCCCTTGCGGCGGACGAGCGTCATCATTTTGTGCGTGGCGAGGCGGTCGATCACGTCCTGGAGCGCGCCGTCGAAGAAGACCTGCCCGTGATCGATGATGATCACGCGCTCGCACAGCTCCTCGATGTCCTGCATGTAGTGGGAGGTGAGCAGCGTGGTGATGCGGTAGCGCGCGGTGTATTCGCGCAGGAAATCGCGCACCTTTTTCTGGGAGACCACGTCGAGGCCGATGGTCGGTTCGTCGAGGAAGAGCACCTTGGGCCGGTGGAGGAGCGCGGCGATCAGCTCCATCTTCATGCGCTCGCCGAGGGAGAGCTCGCGCACCATGACGTCGAGCTTGTCGCGCACGTCGAGCAGCTCGGTCAGCTCATCGATGGTCTTTTGCGCCGTGGCGCGCTCGATGCCGTAGATGACGCGGTTCAGTTCCAGCGACTCCGACGCGGGCAGGTCCCACCAAAGCTGGTTTTTCTGGCCGAGGATGAGCGCGAACTGGCGCTTGAAGGCGTTCTGCCGTTTCCACGGCGTGAAGCCGAGCACGGTGGCTTCGCCGCTGGTGGGATAGAGCAGGCCGGAGAGCATCTTGAGCGTGGTCGTCTTGCCCGCGCCGTTCGGGCCGAGGAAGCCGACCAGTTCGCCCTCGTTGACCGAGAAGCTGACTTCCTTGGCCGCGGCGGTTTCCTTGTACTTTCGATGCGCCAGGCCGCGCAGCGCGCCGAGGAAGCCCGCCTCCTTTTGATAGGTGCGATAAATCTTCGTCAGCTTCTGGACGTGGATGACGGAGGACATTCGCCTTACTCTACAAGGCTTCACGGTGGCCGTCGACAGTGCCGGGTTGATGCGGGGGATTTCATCCCGAGCTATTTGCTTATTCTGGCTGAAAAGCGACCGATAGAAGTAGAGAGAGGACAGGCATCCCATTCGTTCAATTTCGCTATTTGGTACATACTGCTGTCCAGCTTGTGTTTAGGCTCAAAAAGCCGTCCTCATGGCGGCGCAAAAAGGGTCGATAACATTACTGGACTTTAATGATGGAATCGATACATTAGGCGCGTGAATCATAAGAAGACATGGATACTCGCCCCGAGCGTGCCCTCCCTATTACCACCATTAGCCCTTGATGGTGTGACCGACCTTCCCTAGATTGATTGCCGCTCAATTTCGCCCACTACTTCACGATGCACAAACCTTTAGCTTCTCAAAATGACGTACTGGTTTGCCCGGAGGGAGATTCCATTATTTCCACCCGGTTTGAGACGCAGGCGGCGCTTTATCCCGGCAACGTGGCGTTGAGCCTGGACGGTGCGACGCTCACCTATGCGCAGCTCAATGCGCGCGCCAATCAGTTGGCCGCCTGCCTGAGGGAGCTCGGCATCGGCGCGGAATCGCTTGTCGGGATTCATCTGGATCGCACGTTCGACCTGATCATTGGGATCATGGCGATCCTCAAGGCGGGCGGCGCCTATCTGCCGTTGGACCTGGTCTGCCCGGAGGACCGCTTGACCTTCATGATGGAGGATTCCGGCGCGACCGTGCTGCTGACCGATTCGAAGCTGGTTTCCCGTTTCGCCGGCTACCAGGGGACGATCCTGTGCCTGGACAAGGAGGCCGCCCGGATTGCCAAACAAAGCGCGGCCAACGTCGAGTCCTCGACCCAGCCGAATCAGCTGGCCTACGTGATTTACACGTCAGGCTCGACGGGCAAGCCCAAGGGCTGCCTGGTCACGCAGGAAAACGTGATGCGGCTCTTTACCGCCACGGACCATTGGTACCGTTTCGGACCGGAAGATGTCTGGTCGCTCTTCCACTCGGCCGCGTTTGACTTTTCGGTCTGGGAAATCTTCGGCGCGCTCCTTTATGGGGGCCGGCTGGTCATCGTGCCCTACGCGGTGAGCCGCTCGACGCTGGATTTTCGCGAGCTCCTTATTAAAGAAGGCGTGACGGTGCTGAACCAGACGCCTTCCGCGTTCCGGCAACTGGTGCAGGCCGACCAGACTTTGCCGAAGGGCGACATCGCGCTGCGATACGTGATCTTTGGCGGCGAGGCGCTGGAATTCCAAAGCCTGCGCCCGTGGTTCGAGCGCTATGGCGACAAGCAGCCGCAGTTGGTCAACATGTACGGGATCACGGAAACGACGGTCCATGTGACGTATCGCCCCGTTTCGCTCGAGGACCTCGAGGCCAACTCCGGCAGCAACATCGGCATCCCGATCCCTGACCTTCAGGTTTATGTCGTCGATGAGAATCTGAAGCGCGTCGATGTCGGCGTGGCGGGAGAGATGCTCGTGGGCGGCCTGGGCGTGGCCCGCGGTTACCTGAATCGCCCCGATTTGACGGAGAAGCGGTTCATCCCCAATCATTTTGAGCCGAACCTCAGCCCGCGCCTTTACAGGTCGGGCGACCTGGCCCGCCTGCTCGAGAATGGCGACCTGGAGTATCTGGGCCGGATCGATCTTCAGGTCAAGATTCGCGGGTTCCGCGTCGAGCTCGGCGAGATCGAGTCGCTGCTGGCGCGGCATCCCGCCGTGAAGGATTGCGCGGTCCTGGCCCGCACCGATGCCGGCACGGAGCCGCGCCTCGTCGCCTATCTGGTCACCCGTGCGGATGCCTCGCCCAACGTGGAAGAGCTGCGGAAGCATCTCGCGGAAAAAATGCCGGAGTATATGGTCCCCTCCGCGTTCGTCTTCATGGACGTCTTCCCGCTGACGCTTAACGGCAAGCTGGATCGCGCGAAGCTTCCCGCGCCGAGCTCGGAACGGCCGCGGCTCGCCACGGAATTTGTCGCGCCGGAGACGGAATTGGAAAAGACCATCGCCGCCCAGTGGCAGGAACTGCTGAAGCAGGACGCCATCGGCATCGACGACGACTTCATCAGCCTCGGCGCGAATTCGCTGATGTTCACCACGGTCCGCCTGCGCCTGGAAAAGCTCCTCAAGCGCGAAATCCCCGGCACCGATTTCCTTCGCTTTCCCACCACGCGCAAGCTGGCCGCGCATCTTGAGCAAAAGCCCGGCGCGGCGGCGTCCGTTCCCGCGCCTCCGCTGATGACCTGCCTGCAGGCCGGCAAGGACAAGCCGCCCTTTTTCTTCGCGCACGGCGATTGGCTTTACGATGGGCTCTACTGCCAGCAAATCACGCCGCGCCTCGAGGCCGATCAGCCCTTTTACACGCTCGCCCCGCAAGGCACGTTCGGCCGTGCGCTGGCTTCGAGCTTCGAAGAGGGCGCTGCCGAGTACGTGAAGTTGATCCGGACCGTGCAGCCGAAGGGCCCCTATTATCTGGGCGGCTATTGCAACGGCGCGATTGCCATCTTCGAAGTGGCGCAGCAATTGACCCGCGCGGGGGAAACCGTGGCGGCGCTCGTGCTGCTCGATCCGCCCGATCTCGATCTGCTTTACTGGCGCAGGATCACCGCGCTCGGCAAGCTGCTCCATTTGCCGGAACGCCGGTTCCATGGCATCTCCCTGCGCATTGCCGATGCGCTTGAGGTGTGGCGATACCAGGGGACCGTGCCCATGCTGCGGGAGTTGGGGAAGGCTGCCCTTCGCGTCGTGCCCAAGCTGCTGGACCAGGCCGGGAAACGCGCCATTCCGGAAGCGGCATCGGTACTTTCCTTGCAGGATCTGACCTACCACTATTATGAGCTCATGGCCTCCTATGAGCCCCAGGTCAACTCGAGCTTCAAGGCGGCGTGGATCGTTTTGCGGCGGGATGACGGGCATCGTCCCGCTCTGCAGACGGGGTACTGGAGCCGGTTCATTCCCAATGCCCGGTTCGAGTCGATTGGCGGCACGCACCTCGAGCTTTCAAACAACATCGGGGAAATCGCCGATTCGATCAAAACGGCGTTGCGGGCCACTGCCTGACCGCCGTCAGTGCTTCGCAGCAGGCATATACAGCAAAGTCGTTATTAGTGTTGCTTCCTATTGGAGGCGAGGCCCTTATTCTTTTGTAAAATCCCGGTGGCGCCTTGCTTCGTATTGAGGCTCGGGCATATTATATCTCGTTTTGCTTTAGGGCCCTTACCGAGAACCAACATGTTGACCAACAAAGAGGAAGCGGTGACGTTCGAACAAGCCGGTGACGAGGTGCACGTCTCGCTCACGCGCGTGAATGAGGCTGCTCCCGAGGTCCGTACGCAGGCCTCCGAAGACCAGCTATTGGAGATTTACGACCGCATCGCCGAGACGCGGCCCGGCACGCGCGACGCGGAAATTTTCGCGAAGATCCGCGAGTGGATTTACAGCGATTTCGCCCAGGAGCCGCATGAGGCGGCCGGCATCAGTGAGGACGAACTGGAAGCCTGGGCCGAGCGCAACCGCATCAATCTCAGCGCTGGTCACATTCGTCCGGACAACGTCGATATGGAGCGTGGCCACGCCTGGGGCCACATCCGCCGTTTCAACCACATCAACGGCATTCACGCCCACATCGGGCCGCCCTCGGCCGGCGAGCTGCTCGACATGCTGTCGGGTTTTCCGCTTTATCGCCGCTGATTTGTAGCCGCCGCCGTTAGGCGGTGGATCGGTCGAGTTCGAGAGTTTGCTAATTCCGTCAAACCTCATTGAGTTCGCCCAATCAAGAGTTTTTTGACGCCGCTTGAAATGGCCTTAGGTTTCGCAGCGCACCATGACTGATCCATCCGCTCCCGCCAAACGCCCGCGCGTCGTCGTGGTCGGGGGCGGATTTGGCGGACTGGCCGTGGCGCAGGCGCTGAAGAACGCGCCGGTCGACGTGATCCTCGTCGATCGCGCCAATCATCATCTTTTTCAGCCGCTGCTCTATCAGGTGGCCACATCGATCCTCGCGCCCGGCGACATCGGCACGCCGATCCGCCAGCTCCTCGCGCCGCAGACCAACGCGAGCGTTTTCATGGCCGAGGTCAGCGGCGTCGATGTCGCGCGCAAGCAGGTGCTCGTCGATTATCTCAACCGCCGCGGCGTCCCGTTCAAGTACGATTACCTCGTGCTGGCCACCGGCGCCACGCACAATTATTTTGGCCACGAGGAATTCGCCGAGTTCGCGCCCGGGCTCAAGCAGCTCACCGACGCGACCACCATCCGCGACCGCATCCTGCGCGCATTTGAAATCGCCGAGGAGGTCGCCGACCCGCAGACGCACCAGGATTTGCTCACCTTCGTGCTGGTCGGCGGCGGCGCGACCGGGGTCGAGATGGCCGGTTCCATCGCCGAGCTGCGCCGTTTCACGCTGAAGAGTGAGTTCCGCCGCGTCAACCCAGCCGAGGCGCGCATCATCCTGATCGAGGGCAGTCCGCGCGTGCTCGGCTCCTTTCACCCGGACCTCTCCCGTGCCGCGCAGAAGCAGCTCGAGCACCTCGGCGTCGAGGTCCGCACCGGCGTGCACGTCACGAAGATCGACGCGACCGGCGTCATGATCGGCGACGAACGCATCGCCAGCCGCACCGTCATCTGGACCGCCGGCGTGAAGCCCTCGCCCGCCTCGAAATGGCTCAACGTCCCCGCCGACAAGGCCGGGCGCGTCCTGGTGCAGACCGACTGCAGCGTCACGGACCGCCCCGGCGTCTTCGTCATCGGCGACACGGCCTGCTTCATGGCCGACGGCAAGCCGCTGCCCGGCGTCGCGCAGGTGGCGCTGCAGCAGGGGCAGCATGTGGCGGCGGTCATCCGCGCGCAGGTGGAGGGCCATCGCGCGCCCGGCCCGTTCAAATATTTCGACAAGGGCAGCATGGCCATCGTCGGCCGCAACTTCGCGGTGATGGAGGCCGGCAAGATTCGGCTGTCCGGGTACATCGCGTGGATGGCGTGGGCGCTCATCCACGTGCTCTACCTCGCCGCCTTCGGCAACCGCGTCTCCGTCGTCACGCAGTGGATCTGGACCTACCTCAGCCACAAGCGCGGCTCGCGGCTTATTCTGGGCTCGGGCGGGAAGAATCCGCTCTACGAGTAGGGGAAGTTTCGCACAGAGGACTGAAGAGGGGAAGGCAGAGGATTTATTTTCCCCTGTTTCGAAGGAAGAGCAGTCCGCCAAAAATCGCGAGAAAGATCACGATGGGCAGAAGATTGAGCGCGGCCGTGCGAAGAGGTACATGGAGCTCCGAGATAACGGCTAGTAGAAGGAGAAGCACCGCAGTAGCCGACCAGCCGTAGAGAAATTTTCGTTGTGTACCCGATCCTTTCTCGAAGCGAAAGGAGATCAACGCTGCCACTACGAGAAGAAAAAGAAAGATCGGAAGAAGATTAATAACAAGCGCTGAAAAGTAGGGCATCATCTTCGTCCTTTTTCTCAGTCTTCACCTCTGCAGTCCTCTGTGCGAAACTTTCTTCACGCATCAAACATCTTCCCCGGATTCAAAATAAGATTGGGGTCGATGATGCGCTTGAGCTTCCGCATGATGTCGAGGTTCAGGTTGCCGACCGACTCGGGCAGGAACTTTTTCTTGGCGAGGCCGACGCCGTGTTCGCCGGTGATCGTGCCGCCGCGGCGGACGGTTTCGGTGACGATTTCCTGGAAGGCGGTCTCGACGCGGTGCATTTCCTCTTCGTTTTTCTCGTTGGTGAGGAACGTGGGATGCAGGTTGCCGTCGCCCATGTGACCGAAGACGCCGATGCGCAGGTTGTGCCGCGCGGCGAGGCCCTGGATGAAGGCCACCATGCCGGCGAGTTCGCTGCGCGGGACGGTCACGTCCTCAAGAATGGTCGTCGGCGCCACGCGGGCGAGGGCGGAGAACGCCGAGCGCCGCGCGGCCGCGAGCCGCAGTGACTCGGCCGTGTCCTTGGCCATGCGCACGTCGATCGCGCCGTTCTTGCGCGCGAGCTGCGCCATGATTTCCGCTTCTTCCGCGACCACGGCCGGATGCCCGTCGGTCTCCATCAGCAGCACGGCTTCCGCATCGGTCGGCAGGCCCACGTGCGCGAAGTCCTCCACGCACGTGATCGTGGTGCGGTCGAGAAACTCCAGCGTGCAGGGGATGATCGGGTGCGCGATGATCGCCGAGACCGTCTCCGCCGCCTGCTCCATCTTCGCGTAAACGCCGAGCAGCGTTTTCTTCGCCGCGGGTTTCGGCAGCAGCCGGAGCAGAATCTTGGTGAAGATGCCGAGCGTGCCCTCGCTGCCGATGAACACTTCGCGCAGTGAATAACCTGCCACGTCCTTCACGCACTTGTTGCCGACGAACGTCACGTCGCCGTTCGGCAGCACGATCTCGAAGCCCATGACGTAA
>Ga0116229_10013645_pt1 | contig 11447 bp, 9 predicted proteins | sample S1TSphgellanicum_3_FD_87313 | JGI IMG/M metagenome (GOLD analysis project Ga0116229, IMG submission 87313) | Host-associated microbial communities from peat moss isolated from Minnesota, USA - S1T2_Fc - Sphagnum magellanicum MG | ecosystem: Host-associated > Plants > Peat moss > Unclassified... | reverse complement strand
CAATAAATGAACTAACCGTAAATTTTAAAACCATCTTCATCAACGAGTACAGGAATAACACCAAATGGTTGTTTTTCTTCCAAGTATTTGGGGCTCTATGTGAAAATTCATTTTGAAATAATTGCTTTGAAAACAAAATTTAATTTTACCTTGTGTTCACCTTTAGCGAAATCTACAGGTACCAATTCATATTTAAGACCTTTTTCTGTAAGTGTAGTTAGTACACGTTGTGTACATGTTGACATAGCCAGACCATAAACTTTAATCGGCATTTTTGTTCAATATGTTTACTTGGTTATCGGTTGTTGAGAAAAAAAAAATAGAATAGGATGAATTCTACCAGCCATGTTGTATTTATAGGAGAGATAAAAATGCAGTGTCATTCAGAGTTGTACGCTGAGGACGCCACATGAAAAGAGGACAACAACAAAAAATGCTTCGTCACCATTTGTCGAACAGAAAAAGAGGAAAAAAGTGCGTATGGTTCTTGTGAACCCGCTTTAGTCATCGCTACTGATTTCCTACAAAGGTCCATCAGGAAAAGAGAAAAAAACCGCGTGTGGTTCTTGTGAACCCGCTTTATAAAAACACGTTAACAACAATTTTTGAGCAGCTACTGAGATACTTTTTGCGGTTTTTCAATAAATTCCTATGCAATTTGAGATAAAGCTCGCACAATCCCTCGGTACATGCATATGCTTTCAATGTGAGTGCGCTAAAATGCTGACACAATTAATAATTCCTAATAATCCGGTAAAACTAATAAAGCCCAAAAAAACAAGTCCCAATAGCCTCGGCTTCTTACAAGCAAAAATTATTTCTAACATTCAAACTAATGTCTTATTCCACTTTGAAGGTATTAGATGCAAATATTAGGTTATGGAATACTTGAACGATGAGATTCTGTTAAAAAACCGCTTTGAGAAAATACACGTTCAACTGGTTTTGATGCAGCAAAAGCACACATGATAGTTATTAGACAACTTCTTAACAAATTGATATGAATTTACTTTTTTGAAAATAAGATCACTAGTTAAATTTTCTTTCTGAATAAAATGATTAATTCCTTCTAAAACTGATTTTGATGTTAAAGTGTATCAGCTTTTATTTTTTCGAATGACTGACTCGGGTCAGACAGTCGAGTCAACATGGCTCAAATTTCAAGTCCAAGTCTTTCAAAAAAATGTAACTCGAGCCGACTCGAGTCCAAGTTTTGACTCGGCCTTGTTTATCCCTGATACATGGAATACGGAAACACAAATCAATAATTGTTGTTTTTTTATTTTTTTCATCTGTTTTCGTTTTGACTATATAATGTTTTTTCTTTATTTTCTTTTTCATAAAAATACAAAAATGACAAGCCAATTGTCTAACAAGCAAATGAATAACGACGATTGTTTCTATTTCACATTATATAGACGGCGCACGAATATTTTATTATTCATCGGTCAACATTTTTTTGTTTCGTCAAATAAGTTCATCATATATAATGAGTAGCAAATTTATATTTCTTTTAAAAATACATTCATACGTATTATTATAAAGTATAGTCTGAAATCTCGTTATTTTTCGATATTAGGTTTATAATTTTAACTGAAGTCTCAAAAAAAGAGAAAACAAAGCAAAGTAATTTTTTAAATTTTTTTATAAAAATAAATTCGATAAAAAAATGATTCTTTTAATATTTAGTTCATTTCTATCGTATTGTTTTGAAAGATATCCATATAAAATTATTTACATAATCGAAGAAATACTGATACTTGTTTTATCGATAGTAAGTAAATTTGATAGAACTTTTATTGCATTAAGAACTAAATATGAACAAGAGTACATCATTGTTACAAAGGAATACTAGAATAAACATCTGAAACAAATATAATCGATCTTATTGTGAGTAGTAATAATTTTTAAGATGATTACTATTATGCATATAATGAATATTTTAATCTCAAACTTGAAAATATCATATTATTTATAAAAAAATTCTTATTCAATTTATTGAAGTAATAAATATTTCATGTTTCAGTATAAAAGATAATCTACTTAGGAAGAATAATATTTAATTGGAATATTTAGTCTTCGTTTCAAATTTGAGATTTTCAATTGAAATACAAAAATTTCAAAGCGATGTGGTTTTATACATATACTAATTTATGAGATATTTCTTTGTTTGTTTTGTATTTATAAGACTAAAGTCTAAAATTACCAATTTCTTTTTTCATTTATAAAAGAAATTTAAAATGAAAATATTTCATCTAATTGAGTTTCATTATTGTCATACACAGGAGCGTAAATAGGACATGGGGTGTACCGCCCCCTGCTCTTGAAAATTGTTTTTTTTTGCTGATCAAAATCGAAAAAAGTGGTCTTTTAGGAGTGTTTTGCTGTTGAATGCATATGAACGGAGACATGCCCTCCCCTTCTGGATTGTCAGATTCCAGAAGTTTACGTCTCCCCTGTTTCGGAGGTTGACTTACGCCGCTGATGATAGATTAATTATATTCTTCAACATATCGAAATAAAAATTTTGTTTATTTGATTGATCCAAAGGTATCCATGGCGGCGTGGTAGCGGTAATTTTTTTCAAATAACCATCGCGGCAGCAGTAGGTTTTTTTGGAGGACGAGGCACAAATGCATGAATCTGAACACGAACTCAATGTTCATAAGTTCAACATTATAAGACTCGATGAATCTTATCGATTAAGTAGTAACAACAGTTCTAGTCCAGAACAGAAAATTTATCAAATTTTTACATTTAGAATAAATACATATATCTGAGAGATGTGTATTAATGCCCAACATTGATCAGTTTTTTCTTAATCCGAGGTCGAAAAAGTTTTAGATCAACCAAAGTGAGTTTTTATAGAAATAAAATACTTTTTTTCTGGTCAGTCTATACGAACTCTTCCGAGAACTAAAAAAATGAAATTATTACCTCATTTTAAGTTGTTATTTCTCTTATATGAATGTCAATATCAGTGAAGTTAATGTCAATCGACCCGAGTCGAACACTCGTGTTTATAAAACAAAGATAATTATCTATTGATTATTTTTATTGAAAAGACTAATATTTTCTTTATTTCTATAAATATTGTAGCTTTTAATTTTTAAGAATATATATTTCTGTTTGAAATTAAAACTATCCGTAACATTTTTATAATTATATAATCTAAAAATATGCAGTTTAGATAATATGATTACAACGTTCGAAAAATTGCCAAACGAGATTCTTCTTACAGTACTTTCTTATTTTTCGTGGTCAGAATTATTAACATCTTTATGGTCATTAGATACACGTTTCGATGCTCTTATATGCTCTATTCTTTCAAAATCTAATAATGGTCTTATTATTATTGAACCAGGTTTATCTTTTACTAAATGTCATTCAATATTATTTCCATTGATTTCTCGTTCTTCATCATTACTAACTTGCATTCAACGTATTCATATTGATGGAGCAAATTCGAATGTTTATGATTTAATATATGAATGGCTTTTTGATGATGAGAAACATATGTTTCGTTTTCCAAATCTTAAATCACTTATTCTCACTCAATGTTTATTGATAAAACCTTTATTGAAAGCTTTACCTTCACTTATTAAACATCAACTAGATGAACTTGCATTAACGTTTGATCGAGACATGATTAAATTGCTAAGAAAGTCAAAGTCGAATGAATTATTGTCGATCAATTGTCGATCAAGTAATAATGTATTCTAAAAATACACTTTTAATACTAGAAAAACTAAATATTGAATGATAGTTTATTGTTGTTATATGAATTTTTTTCTTTCTTTATTAGGAACATTATTGTACTTGTTCCAAGAATTAATTCGTCAATTTTTCACTAGTGAATGTGGATTAACCTCGCTTCGACTCAATATTGCTTGTGATGATGATCATCGTGATCTTCATCACTGTTTAAAAACTTCTGATGATACTTCTGTATATCCAATTTTTGAACAACATCAGCCATATTGTCGGACTCTTCGTCGTTTATACATTCATCTTGAATATACATGTTTCCTTGAACACCTTATTGAACATGTTCCTTCTCTTGAAGAACTATATATCTGCTTTCGACATTCGTTGGAAATCTCGCCACGATCTGAGGTCGAGGTGGAAACATTAATACAAACAAATGGAAATTGGTTTAGTAAAGTAAAACAATTGTCATTGTAATAACTGTTCATCTGATAAAGTCGTTCTGTGAGAGATAAAAGTTTTGATAGTCAGTGTAATTTATTGACACGTAACGAAAGTTAGCAGAGGATTCGAGTATTTCTTGCTGATATTCGCTATCTGACTTGGGCAAAGTCTAAAACTATTTGTGCTAGATGTAGAATTAAATTTTACATCGAATGGTGATATTTTCGAGGGGGCTCATCAAGCAAAAAAAAGAGGTAAGGGTCAGAGTGAAGGGGTGTGGATGAGATCCTCATATCCTCACCCTCAATCTTTTTTTGCCTGACGATCCCCCTCGAAAATACCACCATTCGATGCAGAATTTAATTCTACATCTAGCCCGAATACTTTAAGACTTTGCCCAAGTCGGATAGCGAGTACCAGCAAGAAATACTCGAATCTGCTGCTAACTTTCCTTACGTTTTATTGACATGTCTGTCAAACAAAATATTATTTAGTAGAAATGGTGATTCGAGAGAACGAAACATCTATTAATAGATATCTAATTATTCTCATAAACTGCATGAATAAAAACATACAGTACTGATACTGGTATCTTTTTGTCATTTCCTTATAAACTGTTGAAGAAACTCAACTTGAAAAATAGTTTGAATCACTTGACGCAGCACGTAGTTCTACTGACAGATATACTCAGATGATGACGAGAATACCACTTATGATAAGTATAGATCTGCGTGAACGATGTTAGGTTTAAGTTTAAAATAAACAGAAAAAATATCATTATCAGACCATTAATAATTAGATATGGATGTATTTATTAGTAAGGTTGTTTACTAATATATCCCTAGTATTGGTGATTTGCGAAGATCAGGCAGTCTAGTTTCTCTTCAAAAAGAATAGTTAGTAAAAATTAGACTTTGATAATCATACATAAGAAATTATATGATACACGTTGTCTTGACTCATAAGCGATTTATCAGTTGGATATGTTCCCTCGTAAATTGTTGTCTATTGATGATTTTTAAATGACTACCTATTTTTTTAATATTTATAGGTGCCAAAGTTGAAATGTTTTATACTAGATACAATAATTGCTGATGATTTGGAATTTGCATATTTGAAATGGATTCTAAACAATCTTAACTATGTTCAAAAACTTAAACTTCGCCTTAAAAACGACTATGAATCTCGAACGAAAAACACACTTTACACTTCCGTTATTGATGCGAATTTTATTCGTCAATATTGTTTACCTGATGAAGCTATTAATTTAATACATTTTGATTTTTATATATATTCGAAATGCAAATTAACAATTATTGATACTGAACAAACAATTCGTTCATTTCAAATTCATCCGTTTTTTGTTGATCGTCAATGGACAAATGTCAAATACTTTTATGATCCAATAAATTCTTATCAATATGTCTCTTCTTCTCTCATCTATACACCTCGATTTTTCAATAAATTAATGTAAGAAAACATTAAATATCACAATATAATTATGTTTATGTTCTAGCAATCATCCAAATATCTTTTATCGGTCAAATATCCGATATGTTTCAATCGATTTACATCCATCTCTTTATCGATTTCTTGAAAAATTCAATGATTTATTTCCTGATGCTTTTTGCATTCAACTTGATACGGGTGAGTGTTTGTAACAACTTTAGACATATCAGTTCTGAATAATGTTGATATTTACGGTATCTGTATGTCATGCGTGTTTCCACGAACCCGATTATGAGTAAGGACGTTCCCAGTTATGTCCTATTGTTAGGATCTATTCAACAATTTTTGAAAATCAATAATTTTCCTTGTCTTTTAGAAGTCGACAGATATTCCAACGATTCCGATGTTCTGACATCATTGGAAATGTCATTTGAAATGGAAAAATGTAAACTGAGCGATATTAAATTGCGACATGTCACTAGACTTGACTTTGGTCCTTATATCAGTTGTGCATCTAGTAAGTCACTCTCACGATATTTAATAGAAATATAAAAATGATATTTTTCTTAAATTCTGATCATCCGAATTCTAAGAAACTGTTCTTTAATCTTCTATTGAAATTTGATACATTTCCAATTTTTTATCTTCTTCTTTTGAAATATTTTGATCAAAGGTTACGTAAACTTAAAGAATGTTAAGATAAATTTATCATTTTTTTATAATGAATAGTTAAAAAGGAAATTTCTTTTCAAGTAGATTGTGATGACTCAATTGGTAGCATTAAAGCACGTGCAAACATACTCGCTCATCTCATTTCAATGCCTATTCAACTTAAAGATCTTCGAATATCTCAGTTTGAATGGCTTTTGGATATTGTTCAATATGTAAGTATTTCTATATTTTACAATGAAGAAAAAAATAATCTTTTCTAAGTAAAAATGAAAAACAATTTTGATCAAAAATGACAGATATTTAATCGAAATAATTTTGTTTTATCGATGTAGTCATAATAGAGCTTAGATAGTTTTACAATTTTCTGATTATTTTCTGATTAAAATTCGACTAGTTTCAATCGAAATAAGAATGTGATATCCAAATTTATTAATCACTATTTTCCATTTCAAATCAGAATCATATACAACAGATTATGGAATATTCCGACATTAAATTCTGGTCTAAATAATTAAGTCAAATTGGAGATTTATCGATTGTAACTGGTTTAAAATTCATCCTATCTGATTATGGTAGTAGAAAGATACTAAAATAATAATACGAAAAAAACCTAATTGAATAGAATTTGAGTACCAAAAATAAATATATTTTCAATTATTACATAATAAAATAATAGAGATACATTCTGTAATATTATATAACATATCGACTAAATTCTTAAGAGTTTTCAACAAGGAGAAAATAGTGAACTCTAACTGCTCAGAAACGTCGTGAGACTTTCAAGATCATTAGCCTGCTGTACTCTTTTTATTTTTCAGATCGTATGTGTCTGTTTTTGGTATTCTCTGTTCTATTTAAATTATCTAGAAATAAATATCCACTGCTTTCAGCCTCATGAGTAATCCAAAAAGATAAACTAGCTGTAGCTCATTTGAAAAATCTACCGAAATAGTAATTGAGATAAAAAAAGTTTTCATCGAACACATGATGTTATACTTAACTTCGAAAAAATGAAAAGAAAAGAGAAGATAGGTTTGTTTTATGTGTGACAAGAAAAAGAAATCCAATTGATTCATCTTGAATTTCTTAAAAAGCAATATGAAGCGTTGAAAGAATAATTGAGAACTGGACAAGCTGCAAATATGATCAAATATTGTATTGATAATTGACCATAGAGAAAAAAAAGACTAAATAGCGCTTGATATCCTATCAACAAATGTATCAGAAATTTTTCATAAATTGTTCATCAATTTTTTTTACATTTTACTTTTAGACATCTGATAAACTAAGAAAAAATGCATTAAATACTGTTCGATATGCTGAATTTCACATTCCTAGTTGTCATCATGGTCCAAACGAATCAATTCGTATTGGCGAAAATCTTGTGCCTTTTCTTACGACTTACATGCCTAATTTACAAACATTACGTCTTTGGCGACCTGATGATTTTCCATGGACATCTAGTACGTATAATTTAAATTTTTAAATGGATATTTACGATGAAATATCCTATACAGAGTCGGATAAACAGATGTCAGAATATGTTTGAATGTTCCAAAAGTATGTCGACTTTCATTCACTTAGATTTGTGTTATAGCATTGCTAATAGTTAATCATATAATCGATTCGAACATTGATTCATCGATTATGAAATCAAGATTACAGATATGCAAGATGAGAATTGAAGACAAGAAGGTCAATTTTACTGATATCTAACTAAAAGCTAAATCATAGCCAGTATCAGAAGTAATATTGAGATCAAAGAATATACGAAGATATTTGATTGCTTCTAAATAAATTATCTTATATATAATACCTACAACCAGAACAAAGCTCAAAATAAAGACAAAAAATGATTCTATTTATCGATTAATAAAATCGGTTAAGGAGAAATTTTTTGAAAAAAAAGAATCTTATAATTTATCATATATTTGTCTATGATGTAAATTTGTATTAATCTTTCATCTGTTTCTTTATGTAAGTTCGAGCAGATTTCAATCCACGTCTTTTCGGTCTTTTGGCTACACGATGGCATCTGTTTCTTCAAACACCTGAATCGATCAGTATGTAAATAAAAGAGATTTAAATGATAATATTTAAAAAAGAAAATATTTATATTTTTAAGATCAACTTGTCAACATTTTTGAACAAGATCTTTGCCAATTAATCAAACAATTGAAAGAATTTATTTTTCTTGATATTCATGGTGAAATTGATCAAGAAAAAGTCGAACCTTATCATTCTATGGTTCGTGCACGTTTTCCTAATAGTCGAAGTATTGTTGAAACATTCAGATTTTGTCTTTGGCTGTGATTTTTTCATCAATTATATTGGAATAATTGTATAATTATGATCCGAGAGAATTTTTGTTTATATACTTCTTCAATAGACAATAAATCATAAATCTTATATAAGATTTATTTTCTAATTTAATTTTGATTCCATTATTATTTTCTGTAAAGAATGAAGAATGAGAAGAAGACACACAAACCATATAACTTTCTATATATCTTTTTTGTACACACGACAAGATCAATTTTCTATCACATGAACGAGTATGTGGCTATTGTTCTTTCCATCTTTGATATCCTATGATATATTTTAATGTTTCATGTTGATTAGATTTCAATAAATTATAATTCATTATTATTGAATGATATTATGGTCTGCCCTATTGTCTTTATGTTTCTATGTATTCTAATCTGTTGTTGTTAAATGATATTCTGACATCTTCAGAGTGATATTTTCATGTATTATCAGTATATACATAAATTGATCTCAAACGAATTAAAAACTTATTACAATGTTTATAAGAAATATTTCCAATAGGAGATTAGACCTTATCAATATGATCATATCATAGCCTTATGATTAATTGCAACGAGAGATATTGTTCAAAAAAAACTCTCTCGCCTATATCCACGTTCATTTGTTTTTGTTTGATTTAAATATAACATCTGGTTACAATAATTCATGCATTTTGTTTCACAAATATTCAATGATATATTTGATTCCATGAAAATATCCGATATATTTATTTTTTACGAAATTTTGTAATTTAAAATGAAAGTATGTGCAAAGTATAATGATAATGATTCTATAATATTTCATTTTTCATACGTGCGAAATTTCTTCGTAATTGAAAACTCGAAAATTTGAAAATACTACGACTCGAAGCGACTTTTCAACCTCTGCTCTACTAGAATTAATAAAAAAAATCGGATTAGTCTTGAAAATCTAATGTTAAAGATGTGTCACTGGATCCATTAAAATCATAAAAAAATTAGAGGACTTTAATTCCTGTGAATGTTGTTTGTTATAGAGTAATGTATATTGAAATAGAGCTATGATCCTTAATTGTAATCATTTGAATACGATGATCGCTTATCGGAAATGAAAGTTCTTTTTTTCATCGAGCTATGCATTCAACCATAACTAACAAAGGACATCCATATATCGTTTAGCAATAATGAATTAAAATCTAACTACAATCAATATTATATTATTTTCTCATTCAATAATGATGCATTAGAATGCATTAAAATATATTCAATAATCGACATTAGAACATCGTTTAACAATAATGGGTTCAAACAGCATTCAAATATTACCAACAGTGGATATCGGAATGTCATCTAACAATAACCTATTATAATGTATTAAAAAATAATCAACACAGCACTATCAGAAGATTATCTATTAATAACGGATTACAATGCATTAAAACATAAATAAGACTGGATATCGTGGTGTAAATTGATAATAATGGACTATACTGCATCGAAATTTGATCAATGGTAAACATTAGAATATTATTGAAAAATAATTTGTGAACAAATGACCCTGAAGATATCAGAACATCATTTACTAATAATAAATTAGAATACATAAAATTTCAACAATGATGGATATCGAGAATATCATTCAATGGATTCTAATTTATTAAAACAGAACTGACACTGAACATCATAATATCATTTAATGATAATTGATTATCATGTGTTTTGAATCTCATCAACAGTGAACATTGAAATATCATTGCATAATAATGTATTAATATATCACCCTGAACATATCCAAATATTATTCGACAACAATCTATTGCAATGCATTATAATATAAATTATATTGGACATAATAAAATCATTTAATAATAATGGAATAAAATATATTAAAATATTATCTGCACCGAATATTAAGACGATCATTTATTAATAAATTAGTGTGAAATATGAGAATATATTTTATTATTAAGTATTCGAATAACTTCTTTTTCTATTGTATTTTAATCCATTCAAAAGTAATTCATTACGTTAGATAAAAATTATACAGAATATGATAAATAAATTTGTTGATATTAGTTTTTTCTGTAAAAGAACAATATTATGCGCATATGAATGGTGATGTTGATTTTGAAATCGTTTGATGTAATAATAAAAATAGAGGTTTAATCACTCTTTATACAAGGAAAATTTGTATAGAAACTACATAGAAAGATTTAAAGAGAGTAATATATATGAATGATGTTGATGATTGAATATTATTAAATTGTATTGACAACAGTGAATTCGTGTTTATTAAATAATGAAGAAGAAATACAATCGAAATTAGAACTAGAACAATTTGCATGTAGTCGAATGGGTAACGAGAGCGAAAAGTAATATAGCTTAGGTTCAAATCCTATGTAAAGCGGTTTTTATTTTTTGTCATTATTTAAGAAGATTTTATTTGACATTTGTTCCGTAAACATCAGTAAAACTCTGAAAAGATCTGGATGAGAATCATGACTTTGAAATGAATCTGATTAAGAATATAAAATTCTTTTTGTAGATCGAAAGCTTTTTCTCCAAAATGATCTTAAGCTTAATAATGTTAATTAATCAATTAATCAATCAATTAATGATATAATTTTTCTTTCTGTCTGTTGATTTTAAATATATTATTTGATAAAAGAATAACCTGCCAATACTTGATCAATTCAATGTTTTTTAATTATTTAGTACTCATTGATTGAAGGATTCAAAATAAGAATAGATAAAGTGGAAAAATCAATACAGCGAATCGAATCGAATCGAATAAACAATTCAATGTTCTACCTTGTCTAGTCAATTTTACTATTGCATCATTTCTGTATCAGTCGTCAATAATTCATTCGTCCACAAAAAAAACATTTT
>Ga0116229_10013644_pt1 | contig 11447 bp, 12 predicted proteins | sample S1TSphgellanicum_3_FD_87313 | JGI IMG/M metagenome (GOLD analysis project Ga0116229, IMG submission 87313) | Host-associated microbial communities from peat moss isolated from Minnesota, USA - S1T2_Fc - Sphagnum magellanicum MG | ecosystem: Host-associated > Plants > Peat moss > Unclassified... | reverse complement strand
GCCGACGTTGAGGTCGGTGATGGCGGAGGCCGAGGCCGTCAGGTTGACCGACGCGATGTTGTTGTTGTTCGCGGCGTTCTGCAGGCGGCTGATGACGGCACCGAGGGCGGCGCGGGCGCCGTTGACCTGGGTGATCGCCTGGTCGATCTGACCGATCGCGTCCTGGGCGCCCAACACGGCACCGGCCGTGCTCGGCGAACCGTTCACGTACTGGGTCGTGGCGACGTTGACGTTCGAGATACGCAGTTGCGAGGTGCTGACGGAGACGAGACCGACCTGAATCGTGTCGCCTTCGTTCGCGCCGCCTTGGAACTGGAACGCCGGACCGTTCGGGTTCGAGTTGACCGTGACGTACTGGGTGATCTTGACGAACGCCGTTTCACCGACGTCCACCGTGCCGGCGAACGAGTTGTAGCTGATCGTTACGCCGTCGATCACGAAGCTCGCCGTGCTGTTGGCGACGCCGAGGGTGTACACGGTCGAGAGCTGCGAGTACGACGCCGTCGACGTCGTGTAGAAGCTGACGACGATACCCTGCTGGGTCGCGTTGAGCTGAGCGACCTGCAGCTGAACCGTACCGTCGACGATCGCCGCGTTGGTCGCGCTGATCGAAACGGAGGTGACGAGCTGCGAGCTGCTCAGATAGGTGTTCTCGGCACCGATCTGCGCGTTCGAGGTGATCGTTGCCGCGGCGCTGGTGGCCGGCTGGAAGCCGGCGTGGCTGCCGTCGAGCAGGGCCTGACCGTTGAAGTTCGTCGACGTCGAGATGCCGTTGACTTCTTGCAGCAGCTGCGTGACTTCGTCTTGCAGCGCGGTACGGTCGGTGGGCGAGGTGATGGTGTTCGCCGCTTCGATGGCGAGCGAACGGATGCGCTGAAGAATCGTCGTGATGGTCGAGAGCGCACCGTCGGCGACGTTCGCCGCGTTGGTGGCGTCTTGCACGTTGAGGTTCGCGGTGTCGAAACCGGTCGCCTGATTCTGCAAGTTGACCGAGATCGCGAGACCCGACGGATCGTCAGCGGCGGTCGTGACCCGGAGACCGCTGGAAAGCTGGTTGACCAGCTTGCCCAAGGTCGCCTGGTTCCGGTTCAAGTTGAGTAGGGCGGTATTCGCCAACAGGTTGGTGGCGACCGAAATGCCACCGGTAGTGTTCGGCATGAGGTTCCTCCATGATCACACGTGTGGGTACGCGGGCCATCATGGCTCCGCTTCTACTACTTCGGCGGTTGCCGCCGAGACTTTAGCCGAGCAGGTACGGCCGGTGCGGCCGGCGCGGCGGCGGGGGTCAGCGTCTCCTCGCCCAGCGCGGCCCGGTTCGCCCGGCGGATCTCGTCGTAGACCTCAGCCCGGTGAACGGGAATCTCGCGCGGCGCCTGGATACCGAGCTTGACGGTGTCGCGGTCGATGGCGACCACGACGACGTGGACGTCGTCGCCGATCACGATCGACTGGTTGAGTTTCCGGCTGAGGACGAGCATCGCGGCGCCTTCCGTGGCAGAGGGGACGAACGACGCCGTTCTCTTATTCCGGGGTCGCCTCCGCTTGGGCCGCCGGAAGGTCGATCAGCGGGATCGGCGTCGCGACGGTGTAGCCGCTCGATTCGAGCGCGACCTGGCGCGCGATGCGCGACTTCAGGTTGATGATCACGGGCGCCATCAGGTTCATGAACATGCTGCCGTCGCCGGGCGCGACGACGATCCCGAGGATCGTGAAGTCCTCGGGTTTGTCGAGGTCGAGCGAGATGCGCGCGAACGCCGGCAACGTCGGATCGTACGCGGGGAAGAACGCCCACGGATCGGCGGCGGGCAGCGCGACGTTGAGGTCCTCGACGCTCTGGAGCCAGAGCAGATGGTCCTGCGTCGGGAGCGAGAGCACCAAGAACGACTTGAGGTGATCGAACCCCGGGATGCCCCAGGGGAACACGATCAAGTCGTCTTCGCGATACGAAATCGTGCCGAAACGCGGCAGATGGAGCGTTTGTACGTCGGCGTCGGCGTCGGTATCGGCCGTGGCGTTACCCATGAAACTCCTTACGCAGGCAGGTAATCGAGCAGCGACTTGTCCTCGAGACGCGTCGTGGTCGAGTACGCCGCCTCCAGCGCCGTCTGGATCAACGAGAACTGCGAGGTCGCGGAGGCGACGTTCGTGTCCTCGTATCCGGACTTCACCGTTGTATTATCGGTCGATTCGGAGTTTAGTTGACTGGTCGTCGACGCAAGGTTCTGGATCTGCTGACCGATCGTCGCCCGTGCGGCGACGACCTGGTTCGTGACCAGATCGATGGTGCCGAGCATGTTCGAGAGATTCGAGACGACGCTCACGGTTTGCGGGATCTGCAGGACGCCGCTGAAGAGGTTCGAGGCCTTGGTGGCCGCCGTGGTGGCGGGCGGGGTGCCTTCGCCGACCTGCGTCGGCACGTCGGTGATCTCGAACGGCGGGCTGTTCGGCGCGGTACTGGTGAGTTCGAGGCGCTGATCGGCGACGTTCCAGGTCGCGGTCACGCCGGTCTGGGGCTCAACCGCGTTGATCTGCTGCACCACGCCGGGCGGCGCCGTCGAGTCGAGCGGGGTCGCGTTGGTGAACGTCAGGTTGACCGAGCTCGTCGCCCCGGTCGACGGATTCGTGCCGGCGATGTTGACCGAGTAGTAGCCGGTTCCGGCCGGCGATCCCGGCGAAGCGTCGTCGGCGGTCAGCTGGGTCGTCGTCATCGGCGGCGGGCCGGCGATGTCGCCGAGCGTCGTCTGCGTGCCCGCGGGTGACGCGTTGCCGTAGATCACCGCACCGCTAATGTTGATGGGCGCGGCGCTCTGGATCGCGGCGGGTTCGGTCGTCATCGTGTTCGCGATGTTCGCGAGCAGTTGGAAGACGTCCGGAGTTCCGTTGCTCGATTGATAGTTGAACGCCGACTGCAGCGTCGTGCCGACCGCGACTTCCTGCCCGTTGATCAGCTGCGTCGCGGTCTCGTTGTTGCCCGAGAACGTGACGCCGGTCGGCGGCGTGCCGACGGCCGTCACCGGCGCCGTTGTGGATTCGCCGGTGCCGGCGAAGACGTACGTGCTGCCGTACTTGGAATTCGCGAGGCCGATCGCTTCTTGGAGGAGGCCTTCGATCTGCTTGCCGATCAGCGGGCGCTGCGAACCGTTGGGAATGATGTCGGTCGCGCCTTCGACGACGAGCGACCGCGCCGATTGGAGCACGCTCGTGAGCGAGGAGAGCACCGAATCGGTGTTCGTGAGCTGATTCTGCGCGTTGGTCGCGTTCTGCGCGTCTTTGTCTTCGGCGTTGATCGTGTTGTTGATCGTCAGCGCCTGGGAGACGACCGACGGATCGTCGCTCGGAACGTTGAGCGAGATGCCCGTCGAGAGATCGTTGCCGACGCTGTTGTATTGCGCCGAGAGGTTGTCGATCGTCGTCGTCTGCTGGTCGTAGACCGTACTGGTAGCAATGCGCATCTTACGTCACGTTCCTCGCTTAGTTCCCCATGCTGATGACAGTTTCCAACATCTGACTGAGCACGTCGACCGTATGGGCCGCGGCCGCATACGCGTTCTGGTACTTGATGAGGTTCTGCGTCTCTTCGTCGACATTGATCCCGTCCGTCGACTGGCGGACGCTGTCGATGCTCGACGCGAGACTCGTCTGCGTCGAATTGCCGGTGGTCGCGGTCTGCGTGTCGAGACCCAGCTGAGCGACGAAGTTGGCGTACGTCGATTGCAGCGTCTGCGTCTGCGCCGCGGCGATATAGAGCGTCGTCTGACCCGTACCGTTGTGCGTGTTCTTCAACGTGAACGTGATCGTGTTGTTGTTGCGGTTGACGGCCGTGACGGTGACGTTCTCTTCGTTGGCAAGGCTCGGCGTCGCGGGCGGCGTGCCGTCGTAGACCGTGAGCACGTCGCCCACGTTGATCGTCGCGAACGGCGGCGTCGTCGAGGGTGGCGAGGCGGCCGGACCGGTCACCGTCACCGTCGTGCCCGCGGTCGGCGCCGGCGTGACCTGGGTGGCGATCGTGGCCTGCACCTGGAGCGGCGGTGCGCCGAGGTTGTTCGAGAACAGCGAGAGCAACGCGTTCGCACCGGCGCCGTTCGTCGAGCCGTAGGCGTTGGTCGCGTTCTGGTCGACGCCGCTGATCGCACTCGCGCCGAGTGCGCCGAGCAGCGACGTGGACGCCGTGCCGAGTGACGCTTGCGGTACCGCGCCGGCGACGCCGCCGGCATAGGCGACGTTGCTGTCGGTGATGGTGAAGTCGGGCGTCGTGATGTCGCCCGCGGCCTGTTGTTGGGCGCGGAAAGCGAGACCCACGTTCGTCGGATCGGCCGAGAACACGACCGTCTGCGAGGTCGCATTGTACGAGGCCGTCACGCCGTACTGGCCGGCGTTGAACGCGTTGATGAAGTCGCTGACGGAGTCGGAATTCTGACCCGATGCCGTATTGTAGGTGAACTTCTGGGTGAAGCCGTCGATCCCGATCGTCAGCGTCCCCGTCAACGCCGCGGCGGGCGGGTTGTTCAAGGTCACGTTATTCGTCAGCTGCGCCGACGTGTCGACGGTGCTGTTGGCCGCATTCAACGGCACGACGAGATCGCCGGCCGATGTCGTCGCGAGCGCGGTCGGCACTTGCGAGGGCGTGGAGATCCCGACTTCGATGTTGCCCGCGCTCACCGGCAGTTGTGAGACGACCGGCGCGAAGAGCTGCGAACCGGCGGCGCCCGTCGTGTCGTAGCCCGCTTGGCTGATGCGGTCGGCCTCGTTGGCGAGACCGGCGGCGAAGCCGTTGAGGCTGTTCGCGTACGCCGACAATTTGTTGTTGTACACGTCGAGCAGACCGCCGAGCATCCCGCCGGTGACCGAGACCGGCGTCGGGTTCGTCGGATTCGGATCGTTCGCGAAGCCGACGACCAGCTGCGCCGTCCCGTTCGCGGAGTCGGCGACGACCGGCGAGGCGAGATGGTAGTCGACCGTGTCGTTGACCAGCGCGTGACCGTTCACGGTGACGAGCGTCGATCCGTCGGCCTGCACCGACGTCTGCACGGGCAGATACGTCGAGAGCGTGTCGATCAGCGTGTCGCGCTGATCTTCGTAGGTGTTGGGATTGTTACCGACGGCCGTCGCCGCGCGGATCTGACCGTTGAGGGCCGCGATCTGATCGAGCGTCGAGTTGATCGTGGTGATGTACGACGTTGCCTGCTGCTGCACTTGCGTCTGCTGCCCGGTGACCGCGGAACTCGCCGAGTTCAACGACACGACCAAGGCCTGGGCCGACGAGAGCAAGCCGCTCTGCTCCGCCGAACCCGACGGGTTGTTCACCAGCGTCTGCACGGCCGTCTGGAAATTGGAATAGGCGGTGTTGATGCCGTTGGACGGCTCGCCGAGCGCCGATTGCAACGCGGTGAGCGATTGCTGCTCCACGCTGTAGTAGTTCTGCGACGAGGTCGCACCGCGAAAGAGCGCGTCGTACGAGTTCTGGTGGACGCGCGTGATCGAGGAGACGAGCACGCCCGTGCCCTGCGTCCCCGGCGAGAAGTTGCCGGGGTACGCGCCGCTGCCGTCGACCGGCGGTGCCTCGGAGAGGTTGGCGATCTGCCGCGAGGCGCCCGTCACCGACACGTCCGCGATGTTCTGCGCGGTGACGTTTTCGGCCGTCTGGTAGGCCTCGAGTGCCGAGCCCGCGACATTGACGCCAAAGAAGCTCATGCTTTCCGGCTCACGATCACGCTACCGTCGGGCTTCTTCACGACACCGCGCCGCTTGTACGTCCCGGTCGATTCGGTCATCGTGTCGTGGATCAGCTGCACCGTCTTCTGCAAGCGGTCCATGCCGGCGATCAGCAGCGCCTTGTTGTTCTTCACGGTGATCGCGAGCGAGATGCCCTTGATCGTGAGCTCGCGCGAGAGATTCTGCAGGACGCGACGCATCGGGCCCGGTGCGTAGGCGCACACCTGCTCGAGCTTGAGATCACCGAAGCCGGCGCGTTGCATCTGCAGCCGCGCGCGCTTGGCGTGCTGGTGCAGGATGCGCTGACCTTCGAGCTTCCGTTCGATCGCGTTGATGGCGGCAACGTCGCGCTTGACGAGCGCGTTCGTCATCTGCAGCGCGACGCTCCCGAGCTCGCCGAGAGCGCGTGCCTCCTCGGCGAGGAGCGCCCGGAATCCGTCCCAGGATGCACTCATCGTCCCTGTCCTCCGTGGCTGGGGCTTACGCGGGCAACGCCTCCAACACGAGGCGGCCCAACAATTTCTCGACGATCTGCTCGCCGGGAACGTAGTACTTGCCCTCGGCGATGCGACGTTGCAAGTCGCGCACGAGCGCTTCCCGGTAGAGGGGTTCGTCCACGACGCTCGCCGACAGATCGGCCAACATCGACGCTTCGGTCGAACTCACATAGGCATCGTTCGTATCGAACGATACCGATTGCGCCGCTTGCGCCCGCTTCTTGCGGGTCGTGCGGTAGGCCGAGACAGCCGACTCGATTTCGGCGCGACTGATGATCATGCCGCGAACGCACCTCCTGGACAGCATCCTTGCTAGGGATAGTGTCGGAGCGTCCAAGCATCGACTTTAGCGCCGTCACGGCTCATTCTCCGGGTCGGCCGTTGCGGGGACGGGCGGTGCCACGGGCAGCGCGGGCGTCGCGTAGGCGTTTTTCGGCGCGGTGCCGGTGCCTGGGATCGGGGTGACCGAGGCCAGCACCGAGGCGCGCAACTGCGACTCGACCATCTTGGCGATCCCGAACTGGCCGGTCTTCGCGATCGCGTCGGCTCGCTTCTCGTCGAGCATGTCGTTCCAGGTGTCCTCGGCATTCGATTTCTGGCCGAAGATGTCGCTCTTGGACTCGCCCTCGTGCATCTCTTTGAAGAGCATGCCGACGAACACGCCCTCGAGTTGCGTCGCCGCGTCGTGGAGCTTCTTGAGCGCCGCCGTCTGTTCGGGCGTGAGCGGCGCGTTGGAGGCGGCCGGAATGATGTCCATCAGATGATGTCCACGTTGGCCTGCAACGAGCCGGATTCGCGCAGCGCCTGGACGATCGAGATCAGGTCGCGCGGCGACACACCGATCGTGTTGAGCGCGCGCACGACCTGGCTGAGCGTCGCCGCGCCGCTGATGTAGATCAGCTTGCGGCCGCTCTCGGTCGAGCGGACCGTGGTGTTGGCCTGGTTGACGGTCGGGTTGTTGCCCAAGGGCGCACCGGGCACGGCCTGGTTCGCGGTCGCGATCGTGATCGAGAGGTTGCCGTGGGCGATCGCGACCGGGGCGAGCACGATGTCGCCGCCCATCACGATCGTGCCGGTCCGCTCGTTGATCACGACCTTCGCCACCTGATCGGCGTCGAGTTTGAGATCGCCCGCGTCGGCGAGGAACGAGACGATATCGTTCGTGTAGCGCGCGGGGACGTTGACCCGGATCGTCTCGGCATCGAGCGCGTGCGCCGTCCCTGAACCGAACCGTCCGTTGAGCGCCTGCACCGTGTGTTGCGCCGTCTTGTAGTCGGGACTCGAGAGCACGTACGAGAAGCCGGCCTGATCTTGTTGCAGCGGCGTGATCATGTCGCGCGCGATGACGCCGCCGTTCGGGATGCGGCCCGCGGTGACGAAGTTGACCGAGATCGCGTTCTGCCCGGCGGCCGCCGTGGTGCCGCCGGCCGAGAAACCGCCGACCGAGATCGGGCCTTGCGCCGTTGCGTAGACGAGGTTGTTCGGCCCGCGCAGCTCGGTCAGCACGAGCGTTCCGCCCTGCAGCGTCGTCGAGTCGCCGAGTGCCGAGACCAGCACGTCGACGTTGTCGCCGGAGTGCGCGAACGGCGGGAGCTTCGCGGTGACCATCACGGCCGCGACGTCGCGCGTGCGAATGCTCGTGGTGGCGGCGGTGAGACCGAAGGTCTGCAGGATGTTCTGGATCGTCTGGCTCGTGAAGAGCACCGAGGTCGAGTCGCCGGTCTGGTTGAGGCCGACGACGACGCCGTAGCCGACGAGTTGGTTGGCCGTGACGCCCTGGACGTTCGCGATGTCCTTGAGCAGCACGCCCTGCGCCGACACGCGCGCGGGCATGATGCCGAGCGTCGCGGCGAGCGCGGCGATCAGGAGGGCGGCGACCACCTTCGTCTTCATCGTCATCCGAACAAGAACCCGATGATCTTTTGCAAGATGCCCTTGTTCTTCTCTTGCGAGTCGATGCCGGTGAACTTCGCATCGATGTTCGCAACCAGCGACGAGAGCACGCTATCGGTGTTGTCGATGTCCTCGGGCCGCACCGTGCCGGTCACGTGCAGCGACTGCGGCACGCCGTTGATCGAGAGCTTCTGATCGCCGGTGATCACGAGCGTGCCGCTCGGCAATACGTTGGTGACCGTCGCCGTCATCGAGCTCGTGAAGGTCTGCACGATGGCCTGCGTCTTGCCCATCGCGAGATTCTGCGTCGCGCCGATGCCGAAGCCGAGCCGCAGCAGCGGCAGGTTGAAGAGGCCGGTGCCGGGCGAGCCCGAGTTCGTGTACGAGTTGGTGGTGGTCGACGTGTCCGAGTTGTTCGCCGTGCCGTTGAAGTTGAAGACGACGTGCACGAGGTCACCGATCTGGGAGGCGCGATGATCGGCGCCGAGGCGCATCGGATGACCGGGCGCGGCCGGCGGCGGCGCGGCCACGTAGAGCGAATCGGCCGTGGCCGGTGCGGCGACGGCGAGCAGCGCCGCGACCGCGAGTGCGAGCGATCGGTTCATTCGTCATCTCCCGGGAGTTCCAACTCCACGCGGTTCGGACCGGTCACGGTCCCGGACAACACCTTGTTGGTCTTTGCGTTGTAGACGGTGACGCTGTCGCCGAGGCCGCCGTCGGTTCGCGCGATCACGTCGGCGGTGAGCTGCACCGCACCGTCGCGTACGATCAGGATGACGCCCGAACCCGACTTCACCAAGGTGACCACCGACGTCTGTTCCACCTCGACGACCGCGCCGTGGTTCGCAGCGATGCGCAGGCGGCGGCCGGCGAGCGAACCGACGTCGACGCCGGGACGTCCGGTCGAGAGCACGCGCTGCATGACGAGATCGGCCGGCGTGAGGATGTCGCCGGGCGCGAGGTCGTGCGCCGCGACGGCGGTGTGCACGAACTGCTCGACGCGATAACCCGCGACGACGGTGCGCACGACGCGGCCGTCGACCATGATGTGCAGCGGCACGGCGACGTAGGTCGGGTTGATCTGCGGCGTCTGCACCGCGATCTCGACGGGTCCGGACGGGACGTACTGATCGGTGGCGGGCGAGGCGATCACGAGCGTGCGATCCGGATCGGTCATCAGATCGGCCGCGACCTTGTTCGCGAGCGCGTTCATCTTCGCGGCAGCGACGAGCTGTTCGCTCGCGGGCGTCGCGAGCGCCGCCGTCGTCGCAGCCGACGCCGAAGCAGCCGCCGCCGAAGGCGCGGTTGCGACGAGCAGAACGACGGCGAAGCGGCGCAGCGCGATCATGATGCCTTGGTGGCCACCGCGGTCTGGAGCACCTGATCGGCGGTCGTCACGGCCTTCGAATTCGCTTCGAACGCGCGCTGCGCGGTGATCAGGTTGACGATCTCGGTCACGACCGAGACGTTGCTCTGTTCGAGATATCCGCCTTGGATCGAACCGGCGCCGTTGAGCTGGGGCGCCGAGATTTGCGGCGCGCCCGACGCGGCGGTCTGCTGGAAGAGGTTCTGACCCTGCGGCGCGAGCCCGGCGTTGTTCGAGAACCGCACCAGCGTGATCTGGCCGAGCTGCTGCGGCGCGACTTGACCCGGAATCTGCGCGCTGACCGTGCCGTCTTGGCCGACCGAGACCGCGGTCGCGTTCGCCGGGATCGTGATCTGCGGTTGTAAGAAGTAGCCGTCGGAGGTGACGATCGCGCCGTTCGCATCTTCGCTGAAGTGGCCGTCGCGCGTGTACGCCTGGGTGCCGTCGGGCAGCGTCACTTGGAAGAACCCGTCACCCTCGATCGCGAGGTCGAGCGAGTTGGACGTCTGCTGCAGCACGCCCTGGGTGAATTCTTTCTCCGACGATCCGACCTTGACGCCGAGACCGACGTCTTCCCCGACCGGCGTCTGCGCGGCACCGACCGGCGTGCCCGGCGCTTGAATCTGCTGATAGATCAGATCCTGGAAATGCGCGAGGTTGTCGCGGAAGCCGGTGGTGTTGACGTTCGCGAGATTGTTGGAGATCGTGTCGATGTTGTACTGTTGGGCGATCATGCCGCTCGCAGCGGTGAAGAGGGCTCGCATCATGGCGTGGTGTGGCTCCTGTTAGCTGCTTTTGCCGACGATCGCGATCGCCTGATTGGTGGCGTCGTCTTCGGTGGAAATGCTCTTCTCGTTCGCGTCGAACCAGCGTTCGTTCGAGATCAAACCGACGATCGAGGTGATCACGTCGGCATTGCTCTTCTCTTCCGCGTATTGGATGACGGTCGTGTTCTGCGCGGGCCGGATGCCGGCGGTCGCCGGCGCGGTATACGTGCTGGTGCCCTGTGCCTGCAGTGCTTGGAGGCTGTTGAATTCGTAGGTGCCGATCTGATCGGTCACCACGCCGTTGACGTTGATGACGCCCTTGGTATCGACTTCGATGTGCCCCGTCGCCGGAAGCGTGATCGGATTGCCGCCTTGATCGAGCACGAGCGAACCCGATGCCGTGACCAGCTGTCCCGTCGCCGACCGCAGGAAGTTCCCGTCGCGTGTGTACGACGTGGTGTTGTTCTGCGGGTTGCGAATCGCGAAGAAGCCGGGGCCGGCGAGCGCGAAGGAGAGCGTGTCGCCGTTGGTCGCGATCTGCCCTTGCTGATAGGTCGTCGGTGTCGCGTAGATCTGCGACCCGGATCCCATCTGCCCGACGTACGTCTGCGTCGGCACGCCCGGAAGCCGATTCTCAGGCACTTGGCCGGGATCGGTCTGAAACCGGAAGAGCTGCGATTGCGGCTGCGATTCCACCTGAAGCAACGTCTGCTTGAAGCCGGCCGTCGAGACGTTCGCGAGATTGTTCGCGATGTTGTCGATGGACGCCTGAGCCACGATCGCCCCGGCCGCTGCCGAGTACATCCCTCTGACCAAAAGAAAAAACCCTCCGCACTCCGGGGAATGCCGCCGTTACCGGGCGACGTGCAAGACCATCAATCATTCCGGTCCCACCGCGGCTCCCACCGTGCGAGGGTAGTCCAGCCGCGTTCATTAGTATCTTCGGCCGCCCCCACGCCAGACTTTAGCGGACCCCACTCCGAGCGAAAGCGGCAACGCCCGCTACGCCCTACGTGCCATGCCGACGGCAACGCCCAAGTGCATGCTCATCGTCGTACCTCGACTGCGGTTCGCGACGACGCGAACCTTCGCTCGGCATGACAAGCGGCAAGCATCAGGCGATTGGCGATGGGCAATTGGCGATGGGCAACGCCACCGAAACCCATGACGCGGTCACCACCCGGGTGCGCGGAGCGAGCGCAGAAACAACTG
>Ga0116229_10013642_pt1 | contig 11448 bp, 10 predicted proteins | sample S1TSphgellanicum_3_FD_87313 | JGI IMG/M metagenome (GOLD analysis project Ga0116229, IMG submission 87313) | Host-associated microbial communities from peat moss isolated from Minnesota, USA - S1T2_Fc - Sphagnum magellanicum MG | ecosystem: Host-associated > Plants > Peat moss > Unclassified... | reverse complement strand
TCGCTCTTCTTCGTCGCCGAGTACGCGAACATGATCATCGGCTCGGCCGTCTTCAGCCTCCTCTTCCTTGGCGGCTGGAACCCGCTGCCCTGGCTGCCGCTGGCGACCTTGGTCCACGGCCTCCACCACCTGACCCACTGGGCGTTCTGGCTGCACCCCGCAGCCGTCGGCGCCCTTTCCGTCCTCATCTTCTGCGGCAAGATCCTCGCCGGCCTCTTCTTCTTCATGTGGGTGCGCTGGACCGTGCCGCGGTTCCGCTACGACCAGGTGATGAAGCTGGGCTGGCAGAAGCTCCTGCCGCTCGCGATCGCCAACCTGATCGCCTACGCGATCGGCATCTCCTTCCTGCAGGGATAACCCGCGCCATGGCCATCAAAACCGTCGAACGCCGCCCGCTCAGCCTGCTCGAGCGCAGCTACCTGCCCGCCCTCGCCTCCGGGCTCAAGACCACGATCAAGTACCTCTTCGGCCCGACCGAGACCCTCTCTTACCCCGAGCAGCGGCCGGCCATCCCGCCGGGCTACCGCGGGGTGCCGGCGCTGGTCAAGGACCCGAACGGCCGCGAGAAGTGCGTCTCCTGCCAGCTGTGCGAGTTCGTGTGCCCGCCGAAGGCGATCCGGATCACCCCGGGCCACGCGCCGGCGACCGGGGTCTCGGTCGTGCAGGAGAAGGCCCCCCAGGCCTTCGACATCGACATGCTGCGCTGCATCTACTGCGGCCTGTGCGAGGAGGTCTGCCCGGAGGAGGCCATCTTCCTGCAGAGCCAGTACTCCATGACCGGGCTCAGCCGCGCCGAGATGGTCAACCACAAGGACCGGCTCTACGAGATCGGCGGCACCCGCCCCGACCAGCACTTCAAGTGGGACGTGAAGCAGGCCGCCGAGCAGGCCCACGCCGGCGGGGGTCACCCCTAGCGCGCCGACCGATGGAATCGATCGCCTTCGTCATCCTGTCGGCCCTCACCCTGGCCTGCGCCCTCGGGGTGGTGCTGGGCAAGAACGCGGTCAACGGCGCCATGTGCATGCTGCTCTGCCTGGCCGGCATCGCCGGGCTCTTCGTCCAGCTGCGCGCCTTCCTCTTGGCCTTCGTCCTCATCCTGGTCTACGGCGGCGCGGTGGTGATGCTCTTCCTCTTCATCGTCATGCTGCTCGACATGCAGGGCGGCCAGCCCTGGCGCTTCCGCCGCGCCCAGGTGGTGGGGACGCTGGTCTCGGCCGCCCTCCTCATCTGCGGGCTCAACCTGCTGACGGTGCGCGGGCGGCTGCCGAGTCCGGTCCCGCCGGCCGCCGGCGTCGGCTCCTCGCTCTCCTACTACGCCTACCAGCTCTTCACCACCTACATGCTGCCGACCCAGGTGATCGGCTTCCTGCTGCTGATCGCGATGCTGGGCGTGATCGTGCTCAGCCGCCGCCACCGCGACCCCGCGGATTCCTGATGACGCCCTCCCTCAACGCCTACGTGATCCTGAGCGCCGCGCTCTTCGCGATCGGCTTCCTCGGGGTCCTGATCCGCCGCAATACCCTCGTCATCTACATGTGCCTCGAGCTCATGCTCGGGGCCGCCACCCTGGCGCTGGTGGCCTTCTCGCGCTTCAACGGCACCGAGGACGGGGACATCTTCGTCTTCTTCATCCTGACCGTGGCCGCGGCCGAGGTCGCGGTGGGCCTCGCCATCATCGTGGCCCTGTTCCGGCTCCGCCAGACCATCCAGGTCGACGAGCTCGACTCCCTGAAGCGCTGAGCCCATGGACGCCGTCAACACCGCCCTCTTTTGCCTGCTGGTCCCGCTGGCGTCCGCGGCGCTGATCCTCCTGTTCCTGCGCCGCGCCGGCGGGGCGGCGGCGGCGCTCTCGACCCTGGCGGCGACGGCGGTGGCCGCCGCCGCCCTCGACCTCGCGTTCTCCGGCGCCCGCGGCCACGCCAGCTGGGAGTGGATCCGCTTCGGCAGCTTCGCGATCTCGATCGGCGTCCGCTTCGACGACCTGGCGGCGCTCATGCTCGGGATCGTCGGCGTGGTCGGACTCTGCGTGCACGTCTTCTCCCTCGGCTACATGCACGAGGACCCAGCCCGCCCGCGGTACTTCGGCGGCCTCTCCATCTTCATGTGCTCGATGATCGGCATCGTGCTGGCCGACAACCTGTTCATGATGTTCATGTTCTGGGAGCTGGTGGGCTTCAGCTCCTACTTCCTGATCAGCCACTGGCACGAGCGGCTGTCGGCCTCCGACGCCGCCAAGAAGGCCTTCATCACCAACCGGGTGGGCGACTTCGGCTTCATGCTCGGCATCATCCTGTGCTACTGGAAGAATGGCACGGTGGACCTGGCCGAGCTCCAGGCCCACGCCGGCGCCGGCCACCTGGTCTACAGCCGGGCCATCCCGCTGCTCCTCTTCTGCGGCGCGGTGGGCAAGTCGGCCCAGCTGCCCCTGCAGGTGTGGCTGCCGGACGCGATGGAGGGCCCGACGCCGGTCTCGGCGCTGATCCACGCCGCCACCATGGTGGCGGCCGGCATCTTCATGCTCTGCCGCATCCAGGTGCTGATGGTGCCGCCGGCGCTGACCGTCATCTCCTGGGTGGGCACCCTGACCGCGGTCTACGCCGCCCTCTGCGCCGTCACCCAGCGCGACATCAAGAAGGTGCTGGCCTACTCCACGCTCTCGCAGCTCGGCTACATGGTGGCGGCCTTCGGCCTGGGCTCCAGCGCCGCGGCCATGTTCCACCTGACGACCCACGCCTTCTTCAAGGCGCTCCTCTTCCTCGGCTCCGGCGCCGTGATCCACGCCTGCCACCACGAGCAGGACATCTTCCGCATGGGCGGCCTGCGGACCAAGATCCCGGTCACCTTCTGGACCTTCACGATCGGCGTCGCCGCCATCGTCGGCCTGCCCGGCCTGGCCGGCTTCTTCTCCAAGGACGCGATCCTGGTCCTGGCCTATGGGCACAGCCCGGCGATCTTCGCCGTCCTCGCCCTCACCGCGGTGCTGACCGCCTTCTACATGCTGCGGCTCTGGAAGCTGGTCTTCCTCGGCGCCCCGCGCAGCGAGGCGGCCGGCCACGCCCACGAGGGCGGCATCACGCTCACCGCGCCGCTCCTGCTCCTGGCCGCCCTGGCGGTGGTCGGCGGCTACTGGGCCCAGGTCTACCCGGCCGGCCTCCGGAACGTCTTCGCCGCCCTGCCCGAGGCCGAGGGCGCGACCCATACCATCATCTTCGGTACCAGCCTCCTGGTCCTCATCCTCGGCGCCGGCTCGGCCCTGGCCTTCTACGCGTCCGGCCCCGAAGACACCCTCGAGACCAGGGCGCCGGCCGTCTTCTCCTTCCTGACCGCCCTGCGAACCAGCTTTGACGCCGCCTACGACACCTACGTCGCCAAGGTCCAGCAGCGGGTGGCGCTGGCGCTCAACTTCCTCGACGTGATCGCCCTCGGCGGCGGCGTCATCCGCGGCCTCTGCGCCGGCACGGTGGAGATGGCCGGCTTCTGGGTGCGGACCCTCCACACCGGGCGGATCAGCACCTACGTCTACTGGTTTCTCGGGGGCGTGGCCGTGCTGTGGGCCTTCGCCGCCGGCGTCCTCTGAATCCCGCGATGAGCACCCTTCCCCTCGACCCCCTCCTGCTGGCCATCGCGACGCCCCTCGGCCTGGCGGCGCTGATCGCGCTCGGCCTGCCGAAGCGGCTGGTGACCAAGCTGGCCTACCTGGGCTTCGGCGGACCGGCGCTCTGCGCCCTGTGGGCCTGGTGGAACTTCGCCGCCGCGCCCAAGGAGGGCCACGGCTACGCCTTCCTCACCCGCTACCCGACCGGCCTCGACGGCTTCGGCGTCAGCCTGGAGCTGGGCCTGAACGGCCTCTCCCTGCCGCTCTTCGTCCTCGCCGGCCTGGTCGGGCTCGCCGCCGGCCTCTACGCCCTGCAGTCGACGGCGGAGCGGATGAAGAGCTACCTCCTGCTGCTGCTGGTGATGCAGGCCGGCCTGATGGGCACCTTCGCCAGCGTGGACGTGTTCTTCTTCTACTTCTTCCATGAGCTGGCCCTCATCCCCACCTTCATCATGGTCGGCATCTGGGGCGGGCGCGACCGCACCTACGCGGCCATGACGATGACCATCTACCTGACGGCCGGCGCCATGCTCTCGCTCCTCGGGCTGATCGCCATCTACGTGAAGAGCGGGGCCACCTCCTTCGACCTGCTGACCCTGCGCGACACCCTCGCCGCCCGCCCGATCCTGGAGGTGACCCAGCAGCACATCTTCGGCGTGCTGCTCTTCGGCTTTGGCGTCCTGGTGTCGCTCTGGCCGCTGCACTCCTGGGCGCCGCTCGGCTACGGCGCCGCCCCCAGCTCGGCGGCCATGCTGCACGCCGGCGTGCTGAAGAAGTTCGGCCTCTACGGGCTGGTCCAGATCGCGCTCCCGCTGCTCCCGCTGGGCGCGCTGCACTGGGACCGCCGGCTCGCGCTCCTGGCCGGGGTCGGCAACGTGCTCGTGATCGGCTTCGTCACCCTGGCCCAGCGCGACCTCAAGCAGATGGTCGGCTACAGCTCGGTCATGCACATGGGCTATGCCTTCCTCGGGCTGGCCGCCGGCGTCACCTTCGGGGTCGGCGCCGTCGTGATGCTGATGGTGGCCCACGGCCTCTCGGTCGCGCTGCTCTTCCTGCTCTCGACCAGCGTGTACCACCGCACCCACACCTTCAACCTGGAGCAGATGGGGGGGCTGGCGCCGGCCGCCCCCATGCTGGCGACCCTGTTCCTCGCCGCCACCTTCGCCAGCATCGGCCTGCCCGGCTTCGCCAACTTCTGGGGCGAGGTCCCGATCTTCGTCGCCCTCTGGCACTTCTCCCCCGGCCTGGCCGCGGTGGCGGTCAGCGGCACCGTCATCTCCGCCGTCTACGGCCTGCGCGCGGTCGCGCGCGTCTTCTTCGGCCCGCGCAGCCCGGGCTTCAGCGAGGTGGCCGCCGCCCACCCGCCGGCCGACCTCACCTGGGGCGAGAAGGTGCCGGCCCTGATCCTGGTGGCCGCGCTGGTCTTCATCGGCCTCTGGCCCCGGTCGCTCTCCGCCGGCATCGACGCCGCGCTGGCCCCGGCGCCCGCCCCCCTCACCGCCGCGCTCGCCGCGTCCCGCTAGGCCGACCGCGCCATGGACTTCAACCTCCTCCGTGAATCCGCCGCCAGCAACACCTGGGGCGCGCTCTGGCCGGAACTGGGCCTGGGCAGCCTGGCCCTGCTGCTGCTTCTGCTCGAGGCGGTGCTGCCGCCCCGGGCCCACCGCCACCTCGGGGCGGTGTCGATCTTGGGCCAGCTCCTGCTGCTGGCCGGCCTGGCCCTTGGCGGGTCGCGCCCGGCGCCGCACCAGGCCTTCAACGGCCTGATCGGCTTCACCGAGCACACCGGTCTCTTCCGGGTGTTCTTCATCCTCTCGTCGCTCCTCGCCACCATCCTGGCGCAGGTGGCGCTGGCGCGCCAGAAGCTGCCCCGCACGGAATTCCACCACATCGTCCTGGTGGTGTCGGCCGCCGCGCTCCTGCTGGTCGAGAGCCGCAACTTCATCCTCCTCTTCGTCACGCTGGAGACGATGACGATCGGCCTCTACATCCTGGTCAGCTACTTCCGCTCCAACCCGCGCACGCTCGAGGCGGGCCTCAAGTACCTGATCATGGGGTCGCTCTCCTCGGCCCTGCTGCTCTTCGGCACCGTGCTCCTCTACGGCGCGGCCGGCAACCCGGCCCTGGACGGGCACACCGCCCAGCCGATGCAGTTCGGCGAGCTCAACCGCTTCCTCGCCGCCAACCCCGACGGCTTCCTGTGCGCCGCCGGCATCGTCCTCGTCCTCTCGGGCCTCGCCTTCAAGATCGGCGGCTTCCCGTTCCAGATCTGGATCCCGGACGTCTATGAGGGCGCCCCGACGCCGGTGACGGCCCTCCTCGCGGTCACCTCCAAGGCCGCCGGCTTCATCGTGCTGGTGGAGCTGGTGCGGGTCTTCGAGCCCTTCCACTGGCTGGTGGAGCCGGTGCTGACCGCCATGGCCGTCGCCACCGTCCTCTTCGGCAACCTGGCGGCGCTCAAGCAGCACAACGTGAAGCGCCTGATCGGCCTCTCCGGGGTCTCGCACGCCGGCTTCCTCCTCCTCGGGGTGGCCTCCCTGGAGACCGTGCCCCAGGCCGCCGGTGCGGTCTACTTCTACCTCTTCGTCTACCTGATCGCCTCCTACGCGGTCTTCGGGGTCATGACCGTGCTGGCCGGGGTGGACGACACCCGCCAGGACCTGGCCGACTACGGCGGCCTGGCCAAGGAGAGCCCTTTCCTGGCCGGCATCCTCGCCTGCGGGCTGGGCTCCCTGGCCGGCATCCCCCCGCTGGCGGGCTTCATGGGCAAGCTCTTCGTCTTCGTGGCGGCCTTCAAGGCGGGGCACTACGGCCTGCTGCTGGCCGCGGTCGTCGGCGTCGTGATCTCGATCTACTACTACTTCGGCTGGATCCGCATGGCGTACTTCTCGGACGAGGCGGCCGCCGCCCCGGGCGGTCCGACCCGGGCGGTGGCGGCCGCGGGCCCGACCTTGAAGTTCACCCTCGCGCTCCTCGCCGCCGCCTCGATCGTCCTGGGCTTCTACCAATCCGGCCTAGGCCGCCTGGTGGCCGGGCTCTGAGCCAAAAAAAACCCGGCGGCCGCAGCCGCCGGGCGTGGAGGGGAGCCGGGCTGGCTCAGTGCCAGCGGCCCTCGTGCCAGACGAAGTGACCGTGCTCGCGGTCCCAATGGCCCGCCTCCCAGTAGCCGCCCGGGTGCCAGTGCGGGTGGCGTTCGAAGTGGCCGCGGACCCAGACCCAGCGGCCCTGCCAGGACCAGCGGCCGCCGATCCAGAAGAAATCCGGACCCGGAGCGACCGGCACGGCCTCGACGACCGGGGCCGGCGGCTCGACCTCCACCTGGAAGGTCTCGGCCACGGGCGGCGGCGGCGGGCCGGCCTGGACCACCACCGGGGGCGGGGCGGCCTGGACGACGACCGGCGGCGGGGGCGGGGGCACCTGGTAGTGGCCCTCGACCCAGACCCAGCCGCCGCCGCGGGCGACCCAGGCGCCGGGGACCCAGACGGCGCCCGGCTGCTGCGGATATTCCCACCGGCCGCGGATCCATTCCCAGCGCTCGTGGCGCCAGGCCCAGTGGCCGCGGATGTAAACGTAACCCGGCCCCGGCTGCGGCGGGATGACCTCGCCCCGCTCGGGCGGGGGCTGGGATTGGATGACGACCTCGGGGACGCCGATGTTGATGCCGAACTCGACACCGGCCCAGCTGGCCGCGGGGGCGGCCGCGCAGGCGAGCGCGAGCAGGGATAGGGGGGTGAGCTTCATGGGTTAAAGGGATTTTGGTTTCCGCTGCTTTAGACGCGGATTCGGCCGGAAGGTTACCCCCTGAATTCTGCGCCGGAGCGGCCCGGGGGCCAAGACCCGAATTCGCCGACCGGGGCTGTTTCCGGTTTGTTTCCCGACGCGTCGGTCGCTCATTCTGCGCCCATGATGACCGTCACCGGCCTGGCCTTGGTCCCTTCGCCGAGCGCCGCCGACCTGCCCAAGGTGACCCCCGAGCTGCTGGCCTCCGTGCTGGCCCGCTACTCCCGCAGCAACGAGGGGCTGGGCGCCATCCTCGGCAAGGTCGACGTGACCCACCCGGACGCCTCGATCGACCGCATCCTCAAGTTCGTCGACTACGGCCACGCCTCCATCGGCGGGCTCACCGGCGGGCTGGCGATCGCGCTCGACGGCGTGTCGATGTGGCTCGCCTACAAGCTCTTCGAGATCGCGCAGATGGCGGACGGCCAGGAGTCGAGCACCCGCTACATCGCGATGGACCCGACCAACCTGCCGGCGGCGGAGGAACTGGGGATCCCCGGCGACCTGGCGGCGCGCTGGCGCGAGGTGATGCGGGGCGCCTTCGCGGCCTACCACGCGGAATCCACCCGTCTGGACGCCCTGGCGGTGGCCGAGCCCGGCCGCCTGCGGCTGCCGCCGGACGCCAAGCCGGCCGTGCTGACCCGCCTGCGCAAGAACTACTCCCTCGACCGGGCGCGCTACTTCATCCCCCTGGCGACCCGCACCAACGTGGGCCTGGTCCAGACGTCGCGGATGTGGGCGGAGACGGTGAAGCACCTGGCCTCGCTGCCCCACCACGAGGCCCGGGTGGCGGCCGAGCTCATCCGGGGCGAGCTGCTCAAGCAGTCGCCGCGCCTGATGCGCCACAGCTACGCCGAGGAATCCTTCGCCGAGCAGGCGCGCCAGGAGCTCCGGGTCTCGCTGGACCTCGGCCTGGCCCAGCTGAGCGCCGACCCCCGGCCCGACCAGGTCTGGGTCCGGGTCGACCGCGCCGCGCCGCCGTGGCTGCCCCAGGGTCAGCCGGTCGGCGAGGCGCTGCGCCACCGCGCCAACCGCTACGGCCAGCAGGGCCAGGCCACCCGCCGCATGCGGGTGACCTTCGCCTGGAACAACCTGGCGCTGGCGGAGCTGCGCGACCTGAACCGGCACCGCACCGGCCACCGCTACACCCCCTTCATCCAGGCCGGCTTCTACCTGCCGCCCGAGGTCGACCGCGCCCCGTTCGGCGCGCTGCTGGAGGAGCAGCGGGCGCTGACCCACGACCTCATGGCCCGCGGCCTGCCCGCCTACGTGTACTCGCTCCTCCTCGGGGCGCAGACCCCGTTCGAGCACAGCACCCAGGCGGACAAGTTCATCTACGAGGCCGAGCTGCGCACCGGCATGGGGGCGCACTTCCGCTATGCCGAGCATCTGAGCGCCGCGCTCGCCCAGTTTCTCGCCGCGGTGCCGGAGGCGCGGGATTGGGTGGTCGAGGGAACGGCGGAGCCGGAGTGACCGGGGCCGGGGCCGGCCAGCGAGGGCGGGCCGGGGATGCCGGGCCGTGGGCCGGCCCCGCGCCCCGGCAATAAAGTTGTTGCTGCAATCCGGTGGCGTCGGCAGCAATGAGCTCCGCCGGAGTCGAAACCGGCAAACCCCGTTGTCCTGGCGGGGCTTTTTTGCCGATCATGTTTCGCATTTTACAGTTCAACATGCAGTTCGGGATGGGGTGGAGCGATGCGGATCCCGACAACGTGCCCATCGATCTCGAGGCGACCATTGCCGAGATCAAGCGCCACGAAGCCGACCTGATTCTGCTCCAGGAGGTCGAGCACGCCCAGGCGGGCGGCGTCCAGATCCAGCCGCCGCCCAACTTCACGCGCCTCCAGGCCGCGCTCACGGGGTACCACGGCTGGTTCGGCTACCCCAAGGCCGACCCCCGCGAGCTGCCCTTCGGCATCGGCCTGGCGATCTTCTCGCGCACGCCGCTCACCGACCTCCAGCGCATCGACGTGCCTTCGCCCGCGATCGTGTTCGAGTTCGGGGGCAAGAAGACCACGCCGACGGACCGGGTGATGATCGGCGCGCGCACCAAGATTGGCGGTACCGAACTGCAGATCTTCAACGTGCACCTGCTCGCCTTCTTCATGCTCGGCTCGAGCAGCACCATGTTCCCCTGGCAGCGCGACCTGGTGGCGGAGCGGCTCTCCACCTCGATCGTCCCGACCATCCTCGGCGGCGACTTCAACGTCAGCCAGCACGCCTCATTGGTGGAGCAGTTCGCGGAGTTCGGCTACGCCACCGTGCAGTACCAGACCCCGACGTGGCACCGCCGCCCCTTCGTCCTCGACCATGTCTTCTACAACAGCGGCCTGCGCTGCACCGGCCACCGGGTCGTGAAGTCGCTGGCCTCCGACCACCTGCCGGTGGTGGCGGAGTTCGAGTTCAACACCTAGCCCCGGCCAGCGCGTACGCGGTCCTTCTCGGCCTCGCGTTCCTCCTCGAGCCGGGCCCGCTCGGATGCGATCTGCTGCTGGATCTTGGCCACCTCCTCGGCCTGCTGGGCGCTGAGCGCCTGCTCCAGCGCCTGGCGGAGGAAGATCTCCCGCTCCGCCAGCTTGCCCTTGTAGACCTGGTCGATCTCGGCCAGGCGCGCGCGCTGCGCGGCGGTCGGGGGCTGGCTGGCGGGATCGCTCTTGGCCAGGCGTTCCATGGCGAGTTCGTAGGCGCTTTTCATGGGTAGACGTCACTCTCGCTCCGAATCGGCCCCAACACAAGGAAATGGCTTCTCATCCCCGCTGAACCGGCGGAGATTCGCCGGGTCCGATCCCCCATGCCGACCCTCGATCAGAGCGACCTCTTTGGCGACGCCCCGGGGGCGGAGCCGGCCCGGCCGCCGGACGCGGCCGCCGGCCCGCCCCTGGCGGTGCGCATGCGCCCGCGGCGCCTCTCCGAGGTGGTGGGCCAGGACCACATCCTCGGGGCGGGCAGCCTGCTGATGCGGCTAGTGGCCCAGAACCGCTTCGGCTCGCTGCTCTTCTACGGTCCGCCCGGCTCCGGCAAGACCAGCATTGCGGAGGCGATCGCCCGCGAGACGCAGAGCCGGTTCGTGCGGGTCAACGCCGTCCTCTCCAACGCCGCCGAGCTGCGCGAGGTGCTGGCGGCGGCGCGGCGCCAGCCGAGCGCGCGCACCCTCCTCTTCATCGACGAGCTCCACCGCTTCAACAAGAGCCAGCAGGACCTGCTGCTGCCGGACGTCGAGCAGGGGTCGGTGCGGCTGATCGGGGCCACCACCCACAATCCCGGCTTCTACGTCAACCCGCCGCTGCTGTCGCGCAGCCACCTCTTCCGGCTCGAGCCCCTGTCCACCCCTGCGGTGGCCGGGGTGCTGGCGGCAGCCCTGGTCGACCCGGAGCGCGGGCTCGGCGCCCTCGGGGTCACCGCCTCGCCGGCGCTGCTCGCCGAACTGGCGGTGTTCTGCGACGGCGACCTGCGGCGGGCCCTGAACGCCCTCGAGGTCGTGGCGGTGGGCCGGGGCGCCCCCGGCGAACTCACGGCCGCCGACCTCGCGGTCTTCGCCCGCGAGCGGCGCATCCGCTACGACGCCGACGAGGACGAGCACTACGACACCATCTCGGCCTTCATCAAGAGCTGCCGCGGCTCCGACCCGGACGCGGCCCTGTACTGGCTGGCCAAGATGCTGGTGGGCGGCGAGGACCCGCGCTTTGTCGCCCGCCGCCTCATCATCCTGGCCAGCGAGGACGTCGGCCTGGCCGATCCCCAGGCCCTGCCGCTGGCGGTGGCGGCCCTGCAGGCGGTCGACTTCATCGGGCTGCCCGAGGCCGAGCTCACGCTGGCCCACGCCACCCTCTACCTCGCCACCGCGCCGAAGAGCAATTCGGCCACGCTGGCGCTGGGCGAGGCCCGCCGGGTCCTGGCCGAGCAGCCGGTCCAGGCGGTGCCGGCCCACCTGCGCGACAAGGGCGGCCAAGCCAGCAAGCGCCTGGGCCACGGCCAGGGCTACGCCTACTCGCACGACTACGACGAGAACATCTCCGCGCAGCCGTTCCTCGAGCGGCCGGTCCAGCTCTACGTGCCCAAGGGCCAGGGGGCGGAGG
>Ga0116229_10013641_pt1 | contig 11448 bp, 5 predicted proteins | sample S1TSphgellanicum_3_FD_87313 | JGI IMG/M metagenome (GOLD analysis project Ga0116229, IMG submission 87313) | Host-associated microbial communities from peat moss isolated from Minnesota, USA - S1T2_Fc - Sphagnum magellanicum MG | ecosystem: Host-associated > Plants > Peat moss > Unclassified... | reverse complement strand
TATATATATCGACAATTTCAACATTTCTGAAAATCATTTAATTAGTGTTGAAGATGATGCCCCAAGGTACTATGGTAACTTGTAATCCAACAAAATAACAAATTCGAGAATTGACATAATTACAAAGCCATGTATTACAAACAATCTATCTACCCTTAAACCCTAAACCCTTTCAACATTAATGCACATGTGAATAAATCTATGGATGGTTGTTTGGATTAACATTCTTCAAAATCATTGCTTGCCTTGTGCACTTTTCTTTTCACGACCTTCACAATCCTCATCGTATAGCTTTGATTCATACATTCATTTTGTTGTGTAAAATTTGAAATCCATTGAAGGAATCTCATATTTCACAAAATTATTTTTTCATGAAATTCAGACACAAAATTTTAGTGATGAACAATTGTAGAAGTAATTTGCAATGGATTATTTTCTCAACACCCTTGACACATTGCACAATGACCAATTGTTAATGGATAGTTTTTTTTAATATGTAAAGTTTAGAAGGTCTTTTAATAATTTATTGAGTTACTAATGATAGGAGTAGACTTATCATTTCTTCGTTACTAAGGGATGAAGCCATTAGGTTAGTTAGTCTTTAAAGATAGGATGATTGGCAAATGGTTTGCTATTAACAAATGATTTGTGAAGGTGATTGGGATCAGTTGATTTTGAAAAATAAGGTGAGGAAATCTATAAAAGATGAGAAAGACCCATGTGTATATAGGTGGTGTGGAACCTCTTTGGGTTGGTTCATTCTTGTTATATTTGTTGAAAAAAAAACTCGGATGACCCATTCTTTATTATAATTGTGAAGGAGCTTTGTGAAGAGGTATTGAAGAAAAAGTTTAAGAAGATGTATGTGAAATTTGTGGAATGAAATATGGGAGTGTGTGTTATGATAAGGGTTGACACCATGTGTGTTTTCTTTTGTTTTTGCATTTGTTTTTTTTTTTTTTTGTAAATAATTACATTTTGTTTTCTTTTGATATAAAATAATGTAGCTTTCTATTTTATTTTATTTTATTATTTGCAAATGGTCAATAAATGGTAGTTGTAGCCAAGGAAAACAACATCAATGGTGAACAAACATCCGTCTGGTGAAAGCAAGGAGTTTGTAGTGGGACAATCTATAAGATAGTTAAAAACATTTGGTAGAATGGTAATGACATTCTTAACACAATGGTTTTTTTCTTGTATATTTGTATTAATTGTGTTGAAGGTTCTCATTTTATTTTATGGACAGTAGTCATGCCTGAAGGTAACAAATTCCAAAACGGGTTTTATTATGTTTTGTGTGTTTTTATTCCTAATGTAAAACTATTGGGACCACAAACATACATTATTACTATAGACCTAACATGAAATGTTACAAAATTTCATGAAATTGATCAAAATTCATATGCACCATTGCATTCAAAAAACTAAGATAAAAACCTTTGCACTTTTCTTTCATGAGTTTTATGGTCACAAATGTTGGGATTACCTTACAATAATTCATAATTTTTGTATTATTCTTCTTGTTGACATCAAGGCCAACCCAACATTCAACTCACAACATTATTTTTTTATTCATTCATGAGACTCCTTTGTATTAATGAAATGAAAATCATTCCCCCAATCACCAGGCAACATTTTTTTCAAATGTTCAATGTTCTCTTTTGGATTTTCATCACTTCACAACCATCCTGAAACTTGTTTTTTACTAACAATTGATTCTATATGTGAAATTTACAATTCTTCGACATAATGGAAACCATCAAAAATGTAAAAAAAATACACTACACATTCATCAATATCAAATAGACAAACATTCATCTTAATAGCCTAGCTTATTCATACTTGCAATCCTTCTACTCTAACAGATTAAAATCACAAGATGGGATTTAATTATGTCTATCCATCACCATTCACATCCCCTTTTCCTAATATCCTCCTTCATGACCTTCCCCTCACCATCACACACTAGAAAAACCACTACCACAAATGTAAAACAAGATCTAACATCTCCTCCATAATTAGTTTTTCATAAACCCACACAACACCCACACACATAGTTTTCATTTTAATCACAAACCATAAAACTTCCATTTTGCTACCTTCAACAAATTCCAAAAGGTGATAATGCCTCCACCCTTCTATCATGATTATCCTCCATAAAGTAATTGATTTTGATTATCTTCTCCTTTCATGCTTGCAAAAAAATATGAATCATCATTCCACATCATAATTGATGTCACTTATTGAAAAGTCGGTTAGTTATCGACAAAGGGTTCAAAAATAAATTATTCATAATTGACCCATTGGTTTTGAAATTGGCTAAAAACCTTATATGAAACCCCACCTCTTTTTTGTACATTCTATAGATATCATATGAAACCCTTATGAACCAATTTTGATGAAAACCAAAAGCCCACTTGTACCTTTCCATGTTTTGTCCCAACAAGTTTTTGGATCCTCAAACAATAGAACCTTTGAATGATCACTTTTCATTTCGTTGCACTTCGCCAAATTGAACTTCATTTCACTTGGTTGTACTTCCCTATGGGTTGGCAATTATGAAGAATGCATCAAGAGTAAAGATTTTTTTTCTTTTGGGATAAGTCTTACTTTCAAAAACAAACCTTGACATTATATTAGGTGGTTATCATGTCATATATGAAGTCATGTAATATTTCAAAATTAACATTTATGCATAACACATGAGTGGGATCAAATAAATAACCAAAGTATCTGTTTAAACAAGCAAATTGATATTAAATGAGTCTCGAATTTTTTTTCAAAATCCTAATTATTTGATACCTTATGTAGGATAAAAAATAATGTCACAAAAACCTTACTTGGTTGGTTATGGGGGAAAAAACCAACCAACATTGTTCAAACTTGAATATAATGTAATGGATAATAATTTTTTAAAAAATTTAAATTTAAACTTGTGCTAACTTACCCATAAAACCTTTTATGACATGGTGACCATATCAATAAACATTTTTAAAAAATTATTCAATTATTTACATCATGATAAAAAAGTTTTCAAAAATGGAAATTTTGGTGTTGGACATCATCATAGGTTGTTATACCCAATTATCAACTAATAGTTTATCAATAGGTTATTTGGGTATATGTACTTTAAGTTGATTCAATTTGGGCAAATACAACACTCCAAACAATGCATACTTTAACACTAAAGTGGGAAACATTACAAATTTAATGTTGAGTGGGGATTATGTGGTGATCAATAAACTAATAAAGTCAGTATGAAAAAAAACCTAACTATACAACTATTTGACATCCATGTTGAAAAAACAAAATATCAACCCCCAAAAAAATGATAAAGGTAGGAACTTTTGAAAATAAGGTTCAATTTTAGTCATTCAAAAGTCCATATCAACTTGTTGGTACAAGTTGTAAATATTTCTTTGAATCCATGTTTTAAAAAAAACAATGATTCACATATTGAATCCATGTAAGACATCTTGAAGTGAAATGATAATGAAAAGTGCATTTGCATGGAAATACATATCCTAAACCATAGTCCATATTTCCATGTCAAAAATCCATTATTATATCACTATGAGAAATTGTGTTTGTTAAAACTTGTCTGATGCAATTAAAAAGTATTTGCATGGGACATAAAATAGCTACAAACATAGGTTGTAATGTTCATAATTTTTCATAATGTTTATTTGGTGTACATATATTGAATATCATCATTATTATTTTATCTTTATTCAAGTTCACAATCTTAATTTATAAAAAGGTTTGTCAAATTGATGATTTTACCATATGTTTGTGGCATTTGAATAAAATACGCTTTGACAATGTGAAATAAAAAATGACACCCTAACTTGTAATTACCCATTTTGTTCCACTTATTTCATGTTCAGCAAACCATTGCAAAGTTCTTTTGCACACATTTCAACAAACCCATCCTTGGGTAGTACCACAAGGAATGTCACACCCCAATTGTTTTGGACGCATTCAATTTTAGGACAACATAGGACTCACTTATGAAAAGGTTTCATTTCAAATTTTATATCAAAAGAATACCCAAGTCATGTTAGATTTGAAACTTCAATTGGATTTACAAAAACATTAATTTTAAGATTCCAAATGAGTGATCAAGGAAAAAGTTTCTAGAAAGTAACACTTTGAGTTCATTTGTTCACTTTATTCATTTGTGGTTCCTTTGATCAATTTGAATGATTATTCATAGGCTTCTAAGCCCAACAACCTTGATGTCTTACAATCATCAATTTCAATGATAATCCAAATTCTACAACTTGAAAGATGTATCAAATAATCAACAATCAATGCAATATGAACACTTAACAAATGCACATGAGTTGAAAAGAAACCAATGTTGGTCTTCATGCCAAACAAGATTAACAAGATTATTATGCATGCCATCAACCAAATCGACACAATTCAACTTAATGTTAACAAGAATTGGACTCAATCTTAAGAAAAAACCTTCAAGCAAGGTCTTAAGAGTTTGAAGGAGAAGGACAAGAAAATTTACAAGTTTTTTCCAAAATGCACAAAAACATGGTGAATGTTTTTTATTAAGGAAATACACTTATTAATAAAGATGAATGTAATGTATGTGGTTGGTTGGTGAGTTATTGAATTTGAATTTGGTTTTGGAGAAAATTTTAAGTATTTCCTCTCTTTCTTGTTCTTTTTGGACATTAGTTTTTCAATAGAATTTTGAAAAGCTTTTGCACCTTTTTTGTTTTGGTAATGGATTTTGGAGATGTTTTGTAAAGGTTTTGTTTTATATTATAAAATGACATGTAGAATTGTGGTTGCAACAATGATTAATACCTACAAGAACAACACTTATCAAGACTAAATGTACGTACTTGTTTATGTTCAAATGCTTGTAGATTTTGTAGTATGAAAAATCTTAGTAATTTTGTCTAGAAATTTTGATCAAGAAATATGAATTTAGTACTTACCATTTGGTAACCATCCTTGAAACGTAAAATTAGGGGATTTGGTTTTGGATTTTGTAATTAGTTGTTGTTTTTGTGTTTTCCATGTAATTATGTTGAAGTAGTGTTGTCGCCTATGGGCTTGGTTGTTGTTGTAAAAGCTTAGTGTAAAAACAAGTGTGTTGTTGTTGAAACATGTAAATTAGGTTATTAAATGAACTTAAAATTCAAATTAAATGATAAAATGTTGTAAGGATATTGATTTGTGAACATTGAAACAAATTGGTTTTGAATTTTTTATGTGAGCATATCAAGAATGGTAGCAAAGAGCTTGCAAAGGCAATTAGATCAAGTAGATGATAGAAATGAGTAAGTTCTAAATAAGATGTAAAAGAATGCTTGTAATAAAAATATTGCAAGCACCCATGGTAATGTTCATCATCTAAATCATCATGTGATTCCAAGAATAGATGAACAACTTGCAAGGTACATAATGTTTTCTATAACAAAAAGGAGTAACATAACGCATAATTAGCAAGTGATCAGTTGTTACATTAATGCTAACAAGATCCTTCAAAAGTTGAAATGATAAGGGTGATGGACACACATAAAAAAAATGAACACATTCCAATAGTTACACTTCAATGATTTGAATCACCACAACAACAAAATGTAAACATGTGGTTATGAATTCAAACAAACCAAACCCCACATCAAACAAGTATTATATTTGTTGGATGGGAAGTGATTCCAACGAATGACATAGCTAGTAGATGAAAAAAATCCATATTCATGTTTGCTTGTCTATAACATCATATTATTTCCACAAAACACAACTCGTTTGATGGTATGTAACACATGATGAAGAGATAGATGAACCTAATATGGTGACACATGTTTTAAAGGTTTAAGTTTTTCAATACAAAAGTGTACCCAATTGTACAACCAATGGTATGTTCTTCACAACCATGGGTTGGACATAGGCATTTAGTAACTCAACATGTGAAATTGCTTAAGGTTAGACTAGATGTAGTAGAGTAGCACTTGCAACATCTAGAAATTGTTGCAATGTTCTAAGGATTATGCATTAACTTCCCAAGGTGGTATCTATACTACCATTCCCATGAAGTTTTAAACCACAAATTGCATTAAAGCCAACTAGGGTGTTCAACCTAAAATAATGTACCTTCTACAAATTAGGACGTTTAATAAGAACATGTTTGTTCATCCAATATGAACTATGACAAATGATTACAAATGACTAATGGATCAATTTATCGACCGTGTGTTGATAATGGATCAAAAAATGTGGAGATGATATGTATTCCAATTGAAGTGAATGGAGTTCAACCATATGTACCTTTTCATAGTGAGCATGTTACATATGCAATACTTATTTCTTGACATTTATAGTGGACAATGAGGTTGTGGTTCCATCAAAACCTATTAAATAAAACCTATTATTCCATTTTGTATATTTTTTGGAATATTCATACAAATGAAATGAAGAGGTTTGAAGGTGCACCCATAATTAGATGCATCACAACTAAAATTCTAACTAAAGATTAGCATCAACCATAAGTTTCTACAATATAATAGAATACCTTTTATGGTAGTTGATGGAGGTGATAGAAGACAACTACTTTATCCAAATCCAAAATGAACAATTGGTCTCAGAGAGGTGGAAAAAAGGTAATAGAAATAAATCTTAGCCATTACCTTTGAACTACCCAAAATACTAATATCTTATTCATACATTCCTTTAGTACATATACGGAGTGGAACAAGACCTACTATTATTACATGAATGCATGTAATTGGAGTTAATTACCCACTACTATTTAGTGGAATCACAATTTTGCTAGGTTGTGGGAACAATGCATATTCTAGAATTACCATCCATGGGAGTATGTCATTACCTGCTTGGGTACCACATATAGCTAAGAGTATTGCAATAGTGAAATCTAAAGAAGCATCATGCAATGAAACAACTTTCATATCCTCCTTGTGTTAAGGATATAAATCATGATGCACACGTGCGAATGTTCAAAACTACAATCAAAGTCAATAGGGAAACTAAATTTACGATGACATTTTGAACTTGTTTGTCTTTATTAAATATGAGATATTATCTCAAAGTGGGGCCAATTTTTTTGGCAAAACATCCTAATTGTGCGTCTATTCAAGGTTGGGGTACACAAAAGGAATGTCTTGCCCCAAAACTAGTTTAAAGACACTACTTTGAACAATCATTACATTTATGAAATAATGTTTTTGGTGGATTTCTTTTCATTATGTATTTACATACTTTTTGATAAAATTGTGGTGATTTTTTGTGATTTGGATGATTAAAAAATGTCTTAAGTGTTTTGAAAGATGGTTTGGGAACCATGTCCCACTACGTAGTTTTATCGAAAAGGACTCAATGTTCAATACTAGCAATATTTGTTCAAATTTCTCCAAAATTTAATCAAAAATAGAATGAAATATGTTTTATATGATATCATAAATTTTAGTACGATAAACCACCAAATTTTGTGGAATTGATGCTAAAATTGTTTATCATATAATATGAACATCATTATTTTAAGAAAAAAGTTTTATGAAAAAGACTATTCATTATGGTTGTCTTTTTGTATGTGTAAAATTTCATGAACAATTTTATTTTTAATTAGTATTTCTCAGTTGTTTTCATAAATTGTAGTATTTGTGAGAAGTTTTTACAAATTAAAAATGTATTTTAATCAACCATTGAATTGTTTAAATGTGCACCAATGTCATAACATAATGAGAGTTTATAATGTGACCCACCTTTAATTCCATATTTCTACCACAAAATCTTCTCCAAATACTTAAAAAGCCACCTAAAATGTTCAACTCCTTTTTATCTACACCGTACCATGGAAACACCAACATGAAAAGATGTGGAACATTGTTTTGGGGGCCTCCATGCCAAATTTCAAATGATTGCAAATCTTAGTAGATAATGGAATAAAGATGTGATAACATATGTGTTGATGGCACGTGTGGTCTTCCATGACCATTGAAAATGAAGAAGGTGAGAATCTAAAGGTAGCTTGGCAAGACCACAATCTTTTGTAGTTCAGAAAAGGATTCGCATTGGAAGCATTCATGAATGGGAAAAATGCAATAGAAGATGATAGCCACTTTAAACTTGAAAATGACCTCATTGAATATTTATGGGCATTGAAAGGCAACAACTTGCCTTGAAATGTAAATCAACAATTTGTACAAGGTTGAAACATGCCTCCAATTTCCAATGTCTATCCAAGTACATTATTGATAGTCTCTACAAGGTTCAAAATTGTGGTGATGCTTGGGATGCTTGGAAATGTAAAAGGAACTTGCATTTTTGTCTTCAAGAGTAATAGGAGTTTTTGGAGTTTCTTGCACCTTCACAACTTAAAATATTCCCACATCTCATTTGAGACCACTTTAGTCTTCTATCATGGTCAACAAAACCATGGTTGTTTGCTCCTTCAAAATTGTCGCTTTCTTCAACGTTGTTAAAACCATGTTTATGGTCACTTAGGTTTGAGCCCTAGCAACATAATCTTTGAACTTTTTCATTTTTCAACCTTCCCAACTTTCAAACCTTGAGGTTTTTTTAATTTGATTTTCTTTAAGTTCAAATTGTCCACTTCAAGAAATATTTCATCCCCATCTATTTACTACGAGATTTTTGATTTCATAAATGTTATCTTGCACCTATCCTCTCACATGCTTGCCATCGTGGTGTGATTTTGAAAAGTAGTTAACAATTTATAAACGTGTAGTATTGCTTCCAGTGTGTGCTTTTGTAAAATGGTAATGACTTTTGCAATGTGTTTGATTTAGATTTTAAAAAATCATTCAAGGCGATGACAAACCCCCATTACCCCACAAACTTGGAGATGTTGTGTCTTCTCACCTCCCATTTCATTTCCAAGCTCCTTGTTGATTTTTTTGCACATGTTGGAGGTCGATTTATAATGTGTTATTGCACCTTGTCTCAAAGCATCTTTGATTTTGGTCACAAAGTTATGCAAAACATGAAGATAGGATTTGCAAAGCTAGCAATCTTCTTTAACAACAAAGTTCTTCCCTTTTTTAATTTAGAGGTGGAGATGTTCTAAGTTAAAAGACTTCAAGTGTTCCATCATTCCCAAAACTCCATAGTTCTTACTTATGTTGGTTTGGTAATGACTTTTAAATATACCAACTTAGTCCTAATATTTGGTAATCTTATAAAGACCTATGCCATTTTATTTTTTTAGTATAGTTGTAGGTAGCCTTAAATAACATATTAGGCTGGTGGGCTTTTAAAAAACGCAATGCCCATAGAGGTGGGCATTACGTTTTTTGGAAAGCCCATTGGTGTTTTTTTTTTCTTTTTTTAAATTTATGGATACCCACAAGTTATCACGAGATTTTAAAAAAAAACTACAACATTTTTAATGTTGGTAAAGGCCTCCCCTTTGGACTTTACCCTACACTAAATTTTCCCATAGATGATGGTATTGAGTCTTTTTTTAAAAACTCTCATACTAGCTTGGTCCTAGTAATGGGTCCAAGACCAATTTTTGGTGTATGCAAAAGGGCCTAATGCCAAGGACCATATTGAGTGTAAAGACCCCCATCAATTTGTTTTTTAAAAATTCATGGTACGTAGCAAGTACCCATGGGATGGATATCGTGGGATGGATATTACCAGAGCAAAACTAGAAAAAAATTCTGGGCTTTTTAGAAATGCCTTGGGAAGAGCTGAAGGAAAAAAAAAATGCTCTTTAAGGTGCCCTCCAATTACACTAGCCAAAATTGAAGAAAAAAGAAAGACCCACCCACCAATGGTCACAACTTTTTTCCATCGCACCTTTTTCCTTCTTATAATGGTGCATTCACACTTGATGATGAAGTCAGCGTGAAATGAAAATCTAGGTGGCATCCTAGGTGGCACCCAATGCTAAAAATGAACCATAGCTCAATGTTAAGTGAATGCTAGCTTTAACATAAAAACTTTCATAGCAACTTGGTTTTAAGTCCTTATAAATGGCTGGCATGGTGTTACCATGGACTCAACTCTAGAGTGTCATTAACACCAAATGTGAATGCACCTTTAGTTATTTGCCATTATTTTGTGTGTTTTTGTTGATTTGAAGTTATACTCTGATGAGTCAGTGAGGTAATAGTTGTGAACAGGAGTTGTTGTAGTAGTAGGAGTGATGAGTGCTAGAGAGAAAGAGAAAGAGAGAGAGAGAGAGAAGAAGAAGAAGAAGAGGAAGAAGAAGCAGAAGAGTTAAAAAAAAAACACCCACAAAGTTTGTGGGACCTCACAAATTGACAGAAACTTGAATCATGTATGTACCTACAGCAAATATCTTTGCACAGACAGCTTGAGGATAGTGCAAATGAGCAGCAGACCAAAGGATTCATTGTCCTGACACATAAGAAAACAGCCTCCTCCTCCTCCTCACCGACTCAAAATGCAATTTGTATGATACTTTAATTTAAAGTTTTCATCAAGCAAGCAAGCAAGCAGACTAGCAAGCTATCTAGCAAGCAAGCAAGCTAGCTAGCAAGCAGGCAAGCTGCTGTTCAGCAATCTGGAGAATTTTTAAACCATCTCATCGCAATGGCATCTGGTGGGTGTGTAGGTAGGTAAGTAAGCAAGTAGATAGGTCGGTGGGGATCAAGCAAGAAAGAAGAATGAAATAATAACAAAAGAATAAAAAACTAAAGGAGTATGAACAAGCTCGAGGAGGTTAGTAGGTTAGTAGAGCTTGCCAAGGGTTGCTCCTTATTGTTTTTTCTTTACTACACAACAACTTCTGAATTCTTAAAAAAATGACTTGCATCATTTTTATAAAACTATTTTTTCCCTCATGATATCCGGAGGGTATCAAATGGGTACTTGCTGGGTATCACGAGAAAATCTATTTTTTAAAAGTAAAAAAAAAAAACCTTTGGTTGGCCTAGGGCCTTACCTACTACTTACTACCTCTTCATCCTATGTTTTTGATTTCTTTCACAGATAGTAGTGTTAGGCTAGCACCACCTAAACATCCAAAATTGAAGCAAAATAAAAAGCAAAACACCATTATTGTTTCATTTGCTATCAGAAGTGTTTATGTTCCTTAAAGGTGCGTTTCACACTTGGCGTTAGGGACTCTAGTTTTGAGTCCCCTAACATCATCATGTTAGTCGTTTAGGGTTTAAACCTAGTTACCATGAAGATTTTATGTTAAGCTAACATTCACTTAACATTAAGCTATCACCTATTTAACATTGCATGCCACCTAGGATGCCACCTAGATTTTCATTTAGCACTTACTTAACATCAAGTGTGAATGCACCAATTTGTTTTAGCCAACACTAGTAATACCCGCCTTCCATGAGGGTGGGTACCTATTGAGGTAAGAATATATGTAAGGTATAAAGCCCAAGGCCATCGGGCTTTGGCTTTTTATTGGAATAAGGGCCCATGCAAGGCAGAAGCTGAGCTTGGGCC
>Ga0116229_10013640_pt1 | contig 11448 bp, 6 predicted proteins | sample S1TSphgellanicum_3_FD_87313 | JGI IMG/M metagenome (GOLD analysis project Ga0116229, IMG submission 87313) | Host-associated microbial communities from peat moss isolated from Minnesota, USA - S1T2_Fc - Sphagnum magellanicum MG | ecosystem: Host-associated > Plants > Peat moss > Unclassified... | reverse complement strand
TCGGCGGCCTCATAACGTCCCATCCGATTGAGCGTCTCACCTAATAGGCGGTAGACGGCCGCATCGTTGGGGCGTGCGACCACCAGGTCGCGCAGCTTACGCTCAGCCTCATCCAGGCGACCGCCATAGAGGGGATCGGCGGCGGAGGCGAGGGCAGGGTCGCGGATCATGGCCCGATCATGGGCGGCGAAGGCGGCGTCGGCGCTCGCATTGTCGCCTTGGGCGAAGAACAGCTCGCCCAGGGCGCGCCAGGCTTCGGCCAGGTCTGGCTTGAGGGCGACCGCCTGGCGAAGCGCCTCGATGGCCGTTTCGAGCTGCCCTTGGGCGGCGAGCGTCATGCCCAGTTCGTAACGGGTATGGGCCGCGCGCGGAAAGGCGGCGGCCAAGGGCTTCAGGATCGCCAGCGCCGCCGCCGGGTCGCCCTGTCGGCGCCGCGCGGAGGCGACGATCAACAGGCCGCGGGGGTCGTTGGGCCTCATCCGCAAAAACGCCCTGGCCTCGCGTTCGGCCGTTTCGGGTTCAGTCGCAAGGATGGCGGAGGCGTAATCGATATCCGCTGTCCGCGATTTCAAAGGCCCATTGGCCATAACCAAACCATAATAACGGGGCGCAAGAAAAAGGCCCCTCGCCAGTATGGCGAAGGGCCCTTGAAATAGGAAGGGAGCCGGCCAGCCGGCGCCCACCTTAGTAGGTCAGGGTCACGCGGCCGTAGTAGTAGCCGCCGTCCTGGCCCCACGGCGCGAAGCCGTACGGCAAGTTGTAGACCAGAGCGCCGCTGTTCGGCTGACCGGTGCTGTTGTTCGGAATAAGCGGTGGAATGATGTTGAACAGGTTGTTGGCGCCGATATCGACCTTAAGATTGTGAGTGATCTTATAGCCGATATCCAGATCGGTGATACCTGTGGTGGGAATCTTCTCAAGTATGGGCGGTGAGCTCACATATTCCGACATGTCGTTGTAAACCGTCTCGCGAAGGTTCACGCTCCACGGACCTTTTGTCCAAAAGCCTTGGAGGATAAGCTTCTCCCGCGGCGGCGCGGTCGTTAGATCGCTCGCCCCGTCGGTGTTCAAAAACTTGGTCTGGTTGATCCCGACCGCTGCATTAGAGGCGTACAGGGCCGATGGCAGGTTCGAGTTCTGAGCCACCTGAGTGTGGTTGTAGTTGAAGCCGAGCGACCAATCCACATGCCCGTATTCGCCGAAGTCGGACGAATAGGTGGCCGTCATATCGATGCCGTCAGTGCGCGTGTTCACGGCGTTAATGAAGGCGGACACACCGACTTGAGTGAGGCCTGACGTCGTCACGCCTTGAGCCGCGAGGGCGCTTAGGATGTCGGGCGACACAACCACGTCTTGGGCCGAAGAGCCCGTGGGACAGGTTTTCACAACCGCCGCTGCGGTATGGGCGATATTCGTGCCGTTGGGGACGCAATAGGCTTGCAGCGCCTGGAACCCGCTCCCATTCAGGATACGATCATGCAAAAGGATGTAGTAGGCGTCGAGCGTGATCTGTAGTCTCGGGATCGGCTTAAAGACGAACCCGGCGCTGTAGTTGATCGACTGTTCCGGTCTCAAGGACGGGAACCCGACCTGTTCCGCGCCGGATGAGTTCGGTGCGAACTGACCGTTCACCGACGTCGGCCCCACGTTCAAGCCAGTGTAGTGTTCTTCGGCCAAGGTCGGCGCCCGGAAACCGTCGCTGACTGTGCCGCGCACAGCGAGGGTCGGTGTGAGGTCATAACGTGCGGTGACCTTACCATCCTCGGTCGCGCCAAAATCGCTATAGTTTTCATAACGACCAGCTATGTCTACGGTCAGGTGCTTGATCGGGCTGGTCGCCAAATCGATATACCCGGCATAGTTCGTGCGGGAGTAGCTGCCAGCATCGGCGGGCGAATATCCCGCAAAGGACTGCGCCCCACTGCCGAAATAAGACTCGGGCTCGCCAGCGCCGATCCCATAGGTGTCTCTGCGCCCTTCAAAACCGAAGGCGACGTTGAGCGGCGCAGCCAGCCCGATTGGGAAAGAGCGGTCCAGATCGAGGCTGCCGGTCCATTCCGTTGCGTCGTAAGAGCCGTCATAAATCGTATGGAGTGGATAGGCGACCTGTGTGATCGAGCTATTTTGCAGGGTCGGATACGTTGAGGCGTTATCGGTATTGATGACGTAGACCTGGGTGCTGTTTTCACCATACGTCGTGGACAGATCCCAATCCCAGCCAAATTTGACGCCTTTCAGGCCCGCGGTGATTGAGTAGTCCTTCTGATCGAACTTTTCACTCGGGTCGAAACCGTTTGGCACAGCATAAAATGTTTGGCCTGCGCCTTGATCAGCCAGCGTCGTACACGGCGCGAGGCAACCCCCAGCCGCGATCTTGGTCGGTGAGCGATAATTCTCGAAGTGCTGCGATGTGTTGGCGGAGTAGTTGCCGAACGCATAGCCTTCGACATCTTCGTTGAAGTGATAGCCGGAGTTAAAGAAGAAATTGTAGATGGCGGACTGAGGATCGCCATTCACACGGTTTTCATGCGGGTAGTTCGGCGAATTCACAACATTGGCCGCCTCGCCGGTCGTGCCTGGAAGAACAGCGCCGTTCGCGCTTTGGAAGCGAATGTCGCCGATGCCCAGCGTCGTCAAATCCTTCGTACGCTCTTCAAGCGTGACGTTCACGAAACCCTTGTCGTTGAGATTGAAACCCTGGTTGACGGAGAAATCCTGGCTTGCGCCTTGGCCGTTGAAGTACTCCCCGCCCGTTCCGTTGATCGTGCCTCCGCTGGAGCTCTTCTTCAGAATGATATTGACCACACCGGCGATGGCGTCCGAACCGTACTGGGCGGCCGCGCCGTCCGTCAGCACTTCGACGTGATCGATGGCGGCGGCGGGAATAAAGGCCGCATCGACTCCGGCGCCGCCGGAATAGATGCTGCCGCCATCCACCGCGAGGTTGGAGGTGGTGTGCCGGCGCTTACCGTCAACCAAGGTCAGGGTGTCGTTGGGGCTCAAGCCCCGCAGCGCGTACTCGACTTCCACGGCTGCGGCGTCGCCGCCGTTGGTTTGAACATTCAAGGATGGCACGGAGGTCGCCAGGGCGGTCGCCAAATCGATGGCGCCCGTCTTGAACAGCTGCTGTCCGCCCACGATTTGAATCGGCGCGGCGCTGTCCGCCGCCTTCACGCCGACCTGGCGCGTGCCGGTCACAATGACTTCTGAAACACTGGCGTCGCCCGTCTGAGCCCAAGCCGACCCCGCACAAGCCAGCAACGCAAGCGTGCTGACGCCCAAAAGACTTTTCTTCATGATAACCCCCGTTAGACCTTTAAATTTTGAGCCCCGTCCGACGTTTCCCAACTTATCAAAAATAAGAGACGGCTTATCCGTCTGCCTTGATTGCAAACCTAAGCGTTATCTATTGAAAAACCCTAGGCTTGATCAAACTCTTTATTGTATATAATCGCGTTTTTGGCCTTGAGGATACTCACTTGAGGATACTCAGCGGCGTAGAAACCCCATTTCCTACGACCCCATTCCTGGAGGCCTGTCGCACCCTTAGGCGACATGGCGACGCCGTTAAGCGTTCATTCCGCAAAGGTCACATTTTAGCAATGATCGGCAACATGATGCCCAAAAAATAGCCAATGTGGCCTCCAAACATGCAGTATCGAAATGATCGTCCCATTCGCCACGATTATGGCGCCGTTCGATATCTGAGCGACTTCAGCTGGCAATGTTTGAAATCGTGCAGCCGCAGCAAATTGACGGCCGCGCCAAGATCGCAAGACTCCGATCCCCAATTGTGTTAAGGTCTTAACGACCGCAAAAAAGTGGTCGGCAAGGCGACGTCGTGGTTCGGGTGTAGATCTCGACCAGATGGCTCTGACGCCAGCTAAGTCTGACGCAGAAGATCAGGCGAGCATCTCCACCTCACCGGCGCATGCGCCGCGTTTAAGAGGTTGGGTGGAGAACGTTCTCATGGCGAACCTATTGATAGATCAGCCTGCGCCGTCGCCCCTGGTGGGTGTGCGTCATATCGGACTGCAGGATTTGAAGATCGCCCTGGCTCAAGGCCTGGACGACTATTGGGCCAAACGGGGCGAGCTGCTCTATCTGGGCCTAATCTACCCGGTGGTCGGGCTGGTGTCGTTTCTGATGGCTTTCCGAGCTGATCTCCTGCCCCTGGCGTTTCCTCTGGCGGCGGGGATATCCCTGATGGGACCGCCCGTAGCCTCGGGCTTTTATGAATTGTCACGTCGGCGAGAGCGCGGCGAGGATCCGAGTTGGATCGACACGCTCAGCATTTTCAAGACCCCGCCGTTCGCCGGCATTGCGGCCTTAACCGGCTGTATCGGCCTTCTATTCGGCGTCTGGCTCCTGTGCGCCTGGGCCATCTATTCGATCACGCTCGGCGGCGCGCCCCCCGCGTCGGCCGCAGAGTTCGTGAGCCGACTCTTCACCACCCCGGCCGGTTGGACCCTGATCATTGTCGGCAATCTGGTCGGCTTGGTGTTTGCGGTCGTGGCTTTGGCGGTCAGCGTCATCTCCTTTCCCATGCTGGTGGACTTGCGCGCAGGGCCGCTGGCGGCGGCGGAAACGTCTTTGCGGGCGGTCGCAGCGAACCCATCGACCTTCGCCGTCTGGGGGCTGATCGTGGCGGGTCTTCTGGTGATCGGCTCTATTCCCCTATTTGTCGGCTTGGCGGTGGTGTTGCCGATCCTGGGATATTCGACTTGGCGACTCTACACGCGGGTAGTGGAGCGTTAGGCGCCCGCGCAGAGTTCTTGCATTCTTAACCGCGGCCACGATATTGATAATCGTTCGCGACTTTGGTCGCCCGCCGGATGCCTGCTGTGGTTCGCTTCTCGCCCAACCCTCGGAAGTTAGCGCCCCAAGCCGGCGCCCTCGTGCCCTTGGGCCGTGGCGCACGGGGTTTGCGGGGTGTGGTGGTGCAGGTCGGCGCGCCCGACGCGTCCGGTTTGACAGAGGCTTTGGCCCAGGGCGAGCTGGAGCGCCGCCTGCTTGAGATCGGCTTTGTGGAAGGCGCCGAGGTTGAAATCCTGCACGAGGGCATGATCGGGCGCGATCCGATCGGCGTGCGGCTGGACGATATGCGCGTGGCGCTGCGCCGCCGCGAGGCGGACGCCGTGTTGGTTCGGGTCCAGGGCGCCTTTGCCGAGGCGGCGGAGTGAGCCTTCAGCCTCCTGAAGCGCTTCTATCGGTCGATCACGCCGAGGATACATCATCCCGCGTACGCGCCGCGGCCTTGCGCGTGGCCCTGGTCGGCAATCCCAATTGCGGCAAGACCGCCCTGTTCAACGCCCTGACAGGCGCTCGCCAGAAGGTCGCCAACTATGCCGGCGTGACCGTCGAGCGCAAAGAAGGTCTGGCGCACGGGCCACAGGGCGAAACGCTGCGGGTGCTCGATCTTCCCGGCACCTATTCCTTGCGGGCGCGCAGCCCCGATGAGGTGATCACCCGCGACGTGGCGCTGGGGCGGCTGGAGGGTGAGACCCCGCCTGATGTGATGATCTGCGTCGCCGACGCCACCAACCTGCGCCTGGTCTTGCGCCTGGTGCTGGAGCTGAAGCAGATCGGCCGGCCGATGGTGCTGGCGCTCAACATGTACGACATCGCCGAGCGTCAGGGTTGGAGCATCGACCTCGCCCGCCTGTCGCGCGAACTCGGCATGCCGGTCGTGACCACCGTCGCCACCCGGCGGCGCGGCATGGACCAGCTTCTGGCGGCCGTTCAGTCTGTGGCCGGCGCCGCTCATGAGGTCCCCGCTTGGCGCGAACCGACTGCGGCCCAACTGCGCACCGCCCACGGCGAGGCCGAGCGTATTCGCAAGGCCTGCATCCGGCCGCCGTCTCACCCCGATACCCTGACTGGGCGTCTCGACTCCGTCCTGCTGCATCCCGTGGCCGGCGTCGCCATCCTGCTGGCGGTGCTATTCTTGATGTTCCAGGCGGTGTTCAGCTGGGCCCAACCGCCGATGGACCTGATCAAAGGGGCGTTCGACCAGCTCTCCGCCTTGATCACCCAGGTCATGCCCGATGGCGTCCTGCGCAGCCTGATCTGCGACGGGATCATCTCGGGCGTGGGTAGCGTGCTGGTGTTTGTGCCCCAGATCATGATCCTGTTTTTGTTCATTATCCTGTTGGAGGACTCCGGCTACATGGCCCGGGCCGCCTTCCTGATGGACAAGATCATGGGCGGCGCCGGCCTGCACGGTCGAGCCTTTATCCCGCTGCTCTCCAGCTTCGCCTGCGCCATTCCAGGGATCATGGGCGCGCGCGTGATCGATAATAAGCGCGACCGGCTGACCACCATCCTGGTTGCGCCGCTGATGACCTGCTCGGCGCGCATCCCCGTCTACACCCTGATCATCTCCGCCTTCGTGCCCAATCGCGCCGTGTTTGGCGTGGCGAGCCTGCAAGGGCTTGTGATGTTTGGCCTCTACGCCACGGGAATCTTGAGCGCGCTGGCGGTCGGGTTTGTGGTGCGCAAGGTGTTTTGGCGCGGCGCGACCGAGCCCTTCCTGATGGAGCTGCCCGCCTATAAGCGGCCGGACGCCAAGAACGTAGCCATGGGCGTGCTGACGCGAGGCAAGATTTTCGTGAAGCGCGCCGGCACCGTGATCCTGGCCATGATGATCGTGGTCTGGTTCCTAAGCTCGGTCCCAGGGCCGCCGCCGGGCGCGGTCGGGCCTGCGATCAACTACAGCTTCGCCGGCATGATCGGCCATGGGCTGGAGCCCCTGCTGCGCCCGATTGGCTTTACCTGGCAGATCGCCGTCGCCTTGATCCCCGGCATGGCGGCGCGCGAAGTGGCGGTGGCGGCGCTTGGCACCGTCTATGCGGTTTCGGGCGGGGAGGGCGCGACGGGCCCGCTCGCTGGCGTGCTACATGCCCATTGGTCGCTGGCGACGGCGCTGGCTCTATTGGCCTGGTATGTGTTCGCGCCCCAATGCGCCGCGACGCTCGGCGTGATCAAGCGGGAGACCAACTCCTGGGCCTGGCCGACCGTCACCTTCTTCTACATGCTGACCCTGGCCTATGCCGCGGCGTTCGCGACCTTTCATATCGCCCGCGCCTTTGGGGCTTAGGCCATGGTGCAGGCGACGCTCGCCTATCTGATCGTCGCGCTCGCCGCCGCCTGGGTGATCTGGCGGATGTTTGCGCCTCGCCACATCAGGACGGGCCTGATCGCCCGACTGCGGCGAAGGCGGTAGCTAGCGGCAGATGCAAGACGTCGCCGTCTAGGGCGCCGCCCAGATCGAACGCCTCGCGCCAGGTTCCAGGCGGCAGGGCGAGCTTGGTCGGCGCGACGCCGAGGTTGAACACCATCAGCACCTCATCTCCGCCGTCTCGCCGCACAAAGCCCAGCACGTCGGGCGGGGTCGGGATGAACGCCATCTCGCCGGTCCGCAGCGCCGGCTGGGCGCGCCGCCAATCCAGCCAGCGACGCACGAAACTCAGCATCGACGCCGGATCGTCAATCTGAACATCGGCCGCGAGCGGTCCATGGGCGGCCTCAAACGGCAGCCAGGGTTCGACGCGGCTGAAGCCGCCATAGGGCGCGTCGGCTACCCACGGCATGGGCGTGCGGCATCCATCGCGACCGATGTCAGCGGGCCAGAAGGCGACGCCGTCAGGGTCCTTCAGCCGGTCGAACGGCACCTGCGATTGCGGCAGGCCGAGCTCTTCGCCCTGATAGACAAAGGCCGTGCCCCGCAGGCTGGTCAGCAGCGCAAACAACAGCTTGGCGAACTGCGGCTGCGGTCGCCCCGCGCCCCAGCGGCTGACGACCCGCTTCACATCGTGGTTGGAAAAGGCGAGCGACGGCCAGCTCTGCGGCCCCGTCGTACGCAGGCGCATCAGTCCGTCCTGCAGGAAGTCCGCGCCGAATTCAGGCCCAAGGAAATGGAAGCAGTAGCCGGTGTGATAGCGGCCGGGCGCCGTATATGCCGCCATGGCGCCGAACGGGTCGTAGCTGAACAGCTCCGCCACGCTCATTCGCCCCGGCGCCTCATCCAGCACCGCCCGCAGCCGCTCGGCGAAGGCTAGGGCTTGGGTTTGGTCGCGATCATTCACATGGCGTTGCATGTCGTGCGGCTTGACGGCGCTCGTAAGGCCAGACGGCGGATTGTCGGTCAGGGCGGGGTCGTGGGCGTAGGCGTTGGCGACATCCAGGCGAAAGCCATCCACGCCCCGGTCCAGCCAGAAGCGCGCGACGCCTAAGATCGCGGCCTGCACCTGCGGGTTATGGAAGTTCAGGTCGGGCTGCTGGCTCAGGAAGTTGTGCAGATAGTACTGCCCCCGTCCGCTGTCCCAGGTCCAGCTGGGGCCGCCGAACACCGCCTGCCAATTGTTCGGGGCTGAGCCGTCGGGTTTGGCGTCCGCCCATACATACCAGTCGGCCTTGGCGTTATCACGGTTGCTGCGGCTTTCCAGAAACCACGGGTGCTGGTCTGAGCTATGGGAGTAGACCTGATCGACGATCACCTTCAGGCCCAGTGCATGGGCGCGCGCGATCAGGGCGTCGAAGTCGTCCAGCGTGCCGAAGACGGGGTCGATGGCGCAATAGTCGCTGATGTCGTAGCCGAAGTCGCGCATGGGCGAGGCGAACACTGGCGAGAGCCAGATCCCATCGACGCCTAAGGCGGCGATATAATCCAGCCGCGAGACGATCCCCTTGAGATCGCCCACCCCATCGTTGTCGCTATCCTGAAAACTGCGCGGATAAATCTGATAGATGACGCCGCCTCGCCACCAGGCGTCGGGGTTGTGAGGGGGGTGCGCCATATCGTGCTTCAAAACAGGCGCTGGTCGCGCTCAGGTTTGAGCATGGCGAAGTTGAGAGCCGCCCACAAGGTGAGCGGTTGAAGAGGCGCCGTGCGTCCTTCGAGACGCTCTTTTGGGGCTCCTCAGGATGACGAAAGTTGTTGATTAAAATAGGTATTCGTTAATTCGCCAAACTTCGTCATGCTTAGGAAGGCGCTCATAGAGCGCCTGTCTCGAAGCACGCACCCCCTAGGCCGTAGGCGCCGGTCGGGCTAGAGCGAAAGGCTTACGGCGCAAATAGCGACGGAACGGGTCATGTCGGGGGGATCAGAAATGGCTGTAAGCACAGCGGATCAGGCCAAAGCCGCCGACAAGGGGCGTATCGAACTCACGCTTCGATCCCTGATTCTCGGCGCCGCCATCACGCTCGTCTTCACCGCCGCCAACGTCTACCTGGGCCTTAAGGTGGGCCTGACCTTCGCCTCCTCCATTCCCGCCGCCGTGATCTCCATGGCGGTGCTCAGGATGTTCAAATCCACCAGCATCTTTGAGAACAATATCGTCCAGACGGTCGCGTCGTCGGCGGGCACCTTGTCGTCGATCATCTTCGTCCTGCCGGGCCTCGTCATGGTCGGCTGGTGGACGGGCTTTCCGTTCTGGCAGTCGGCCGGCATCTGCACCGTCGGCGGCATTTTGGGCGTCATGTACACCATCCCGCTGCGCCGAGCGCTCGTCACCGACTCCGATCTGCCGTACCCGGAGGGCGTGGCGGCGGCGGAGATTTTGAAGGTCGGCGTCGGCTCGCGCGCCGATGACGCCGAGGCCGCGGCGGAAGGCAAGACTGGTCTTTGGGCGGTGATCTGGGGCTCCATCGCGTCGGGCGGATTTGCGGCCCTGTCGGCGGCCAAGCTCTTGGCGGGCGAGGTCGGTCTCTATTTCCGCGTGGGACCGGTTGCGACCGGCCTGAACGGCTCGCTCTCGTTCGCGCTGCTGGGCGCTGGCCACCTGGTCGGCTTGGCGGTAGGGCTAGCGATCCTCTTAGGCTTGGTGATCGCCTGGGGCGTAGCCGTGCCCATACTGACCCTGATGGCGCCGGCGGCCGGCCCGGCGGTCGAGGTGGCGACGGCGGTTTGGGCGCATAAGGTCCGCTTCATTGGCGCCGGCGCGATTGGCGCCGCCTCGATCTGGACGCTGGGTAAGCTGGTCGTGCCAGTTTGGAAGGGGATCATGTCCTCGTTCGCCGCGTCCAAGGCGCGCTCGGCCCCTGGCGGCGCGACGCTGGCCCGCACCGAGCAGGATATTCCCATCACCCTGGTCGGGCTGATTTCGCTCGTTACCTTGGCGCCGCTGGTCGTGCTGCTGGTCGCCTTCCTGCACGGCAGCGCATTACAGGGCCTGACCCTGCCGCTGGTGATCGGGGCGGTCGCCTATATCGTCATCGCCGGCTTCATCGTCGCGGCGGTCTGCGGTTTCATGGCCGGCCTGATCGGCTCGTCCAACAGCCCGGTCTCCGGCCTCGCCATCCTGGCGGTGCTGGGCGCCGGACTTCTGCTGGTGGTCGTCGCCGGTCATGCGGCGGGCGCGGCGGGAAAGCCGGTCCTGGTCGCCTTCGCCCTCTTCGTCACCGCGGTGCTCCTCTGCGTCGCCACCATCGCCAACGACAATCTGCAAGACCTGAAGACCGGCCAGCTGGTGGACGCCACGCCGTGGCGCCAACAGGTCGCCCTGATGGTCGGCGTGGTCATGGGGGCGATTGTGATCCCGCCGATCCTGGACCTCCTAAATCACGCCTACGGTTTTGGCGCCACGGTCAGCCATACGACAGCCGGCGCCACCCAGCCTTTGCCGGCGCCCCAGGCCACCCTGATCTCAGCGCTCGCCAAGGGCGTGATCGAAGGCAATCTGGATTGGAGCCTGATTGGCGTCGGCGTGCTGGTCGGAATGGTCCTGATCGCGCTGGATGAAGGGCTGCGCGCGGCCAAGCTCATGCCCGTCCCGCCCCTGGCCGTGGGCCTTGGCATCTATTTGCCGGCCTCGACCAGTTCGTTCGTGGTCGTGGGCGCGGTGGTCGGTTGGGCCTACGACAAGTGGGCGGACAAGCTGCCCAACGCCGAGGTCGCCAAGCGGCTGGGGGTGTTGTTGGCGTCCGGGTTGATCGTAGGCGAGAGCCTGTTTGGCGTGCTGCTCGCCGGGCTGATCGTGGTCAGCGGCAAGGGCGAGCCCCTAGCGGTCGTGGGCGACGGCTTCGCACACATCGCCGAAATCCTCGGCGTAATCGTCTTTGTTGCCGTGACGGCCGCGCTTTATCGTTGGGCGGCGCGCAACGGCCGGCGCGCGGCGTGAGGTTTTAAACCATGCTGGTCGTTCGGCCCGCAGGCCTAGGAGATTTCGATACCCTGATGGAGCTGGCGGTCCTGTCGGGGCGCGGCTTCACGAGCTTGCCTGAGGATGAGGCGACCCTGAAGCAAAGACTGGCGATATCCGCCGCCAGTTTCTCAGGCGAGTTAGCGCCGCTGGAGGCCTGGTACAGCCTTATGCTGGAGGACTCTGAGACCGGCGAGATATTAGGCGTGGCGGGGGTGAAGGCGGCGGTGGGGCTGAAGCGGCCATTCTTCTCGTTTCGGGTCGTGACCATGACCCAGTTCTCGTCCGCTATCCGCACCCGGTTCGA
>Ga0116229_10013639_pt1 | contig 11449 bp, 11 predicted proteins | sample S1TSphgellanicum_3_FD_87313 | JGI IMG/M metagenome (GOLD analysis project Ga0116229, IMG submission 87313) | Host-associated microbial communities from peat moss isolated from Minnesota, USA - S1T2_Fc - Sphagnum magellanicum MG | ecosystem: Host-associated > Plants > Peat moss > Unclassified... | reverse complement strand
TCTTCATGTGGGTCCCATGAATTGATCATACGGATCCATCTTCCTCTTTGCATGAAAAAATTGTCCTTCAACAATGATCTATGCTAGAAAAACCCAAGTTCCCATAACTTCTTGGTTACTATATATGTGCACTTTGGATCATGCATGAATAATGTTGCTAAAGAGGAGGAAAGGAGTAGGTGTGGCTTGAAAAAATGTGCAAATGATTTTAATTTTAGGGTTCCTTTGAGGTCATATCTAGTTTTGGATGAAAGAGTGAAGGAGGAAGCATGTTAAATATGTTGTCAACATCCCAAGGATGGCAATAAGAAGGAAATGGGTAATGATGATGGGGTTAGGGCTATTTGTTTTGGTCATTTGTGTTTTTGTAAGTGTGTGCCTATTTTTGGCAGTCAGTGTGTGTGAGATTGAATTGCTAAATTATCACATGTACATGAATTGTGAATTTGTTTTATTTGATGTGTTGTGTAAGTCGAGGAGAATAAAAAAGTAATATAAGAACCATAAAAAGAAGAAAATTGTTCTCATGTTTTGATTTTTAGTGTAAAATGTGATGTTTTTCCTACAACATGTGTTGTTGAAAAGTTAGAACTTTGTTAAATTTGCTACATGTTTTTCTTAGTTCACTTGCAAATACGTGCACCAAATAGAAATAAAAGAGGATGTGAATAATAAAATCAGGCAAATGAAGTCCAATGTGAGGAAGGGGAGATGCATAAGGGATTTTCTAATAGACTTATATTTTGCGTGTCAATATTTTCTATCATAACCCATATGTTTGTGTGAGTAATAATTCACTTGTACATTTGGGTAATATGTGCCATAATTTAAGATCAAATTTTAATTTTAATGTAATATTCACTTTATATGAAACATTTCATTAAAAAACTTGTGAAAGAAAGATATTGAATGTAAAAGAAGATAATGACAATAATTAAAAGTAGATTGAAATTCCTAAATGCTACAAGGTTTTAAAAATTAAAAGTGAATGATCCTTTCTTAAGAATTGTTGTCCCCAAATCATTTATGTATAACACATTAACATTTCAAATTGTAAATGTTGTTTTGGATGAATTCAAAATGTTATTGAACAATCTTACGATTGTGATGAAAATGTGTGCATGTTGTAAAAACAAATAATATAACTTTTTATGATCCAAAAAACCATACTTTAAAATTTTCTCACATAATATTTTGTATTTGTGATAATGTGTCATAATTCCACAAAAGGAAAGCAAGCATGGGCCAAGTTGCCATGGCATCCGTCAACTACTTCCACATTTTGGGTACTTATTTGCTTTTGTTTGAACATGTATTGAGAGAGAAATAGGTAAGAATGTTTGTTTTCACACTTTACATAATGGTGCAAGTTTGTCATCATGTATTGTTTTGGTCATGATTACCTTATTCTAACAATAGTTTTGTCATTAAATAATACTCGAAATAGTGAAACAAAATTTTGAAAAAATATGAAGTTGACATGTTGAAAATCATCATAATTATCATATGACATTGTTTGAATAATTTCACTATTCACTTCAATATCATAGTAGATTATGGAAAATTACATAATTTCAAAATTTAAAAAAAAATTGGGAAAAAAAAATCATTTTGTCAATGTCAAAATTGACCCTAGGCTGCAATATAAATCTTTTAACATTTAATGATTGTCGAATGTCATTTTATGGAAGTCCTAATCCTTGATTAGGTAGGTGTCATATATTTGGAGTCAAGGTTGAAAAAATTGGGTGACTAAAAACAAGAAATGCTTTTATGTTATATTAACAAATGCCCTTCAAAGTGGTGTTTTACAATATTTTTAATGTCATAAATATGTTGTAAAATAAGTTTTCTTAAAAAGGATAAACAATTATTCTTCTGTATGTCAATCAGGTTTCTATTTGTACTCAAGCAAACTAGCTAATACAAACAAATGGCAAAAACCATTCTTTCATGCCATGGATAGAATGTCCATTGTAAAATTTGGAAGAAGAATTTGGTCATTAAATGACAATTTACAAAATTTGAAAACATTTCTTACTAATAAAAGATTAAGCTCTAGAAACCCAAATAGGTTAAAAAAAATTTGAAACAGTTAACATTGCCTGTTTATTAGTTTATTTTCATAGTCAGTTGGGTACATTATTCTTTTATTTTTTTAATATTTAGACCACATAGGCTACCAATACAGAATTTTCAAAAAAAAACCCCCACTAATTATCAATTTCATTGTCATAGTAATACCGTATTTACCAATTTACTTGATTATTTTTTTGAGTAGTAGTCATTTGTTATGCATAAAAGGTTGGTTCTCAAATGGTACTCACCTTGAGAATTGTCTAAAGAACAAATATTGGCAAGATAGTGTAGAAAAAAACTTTATCAAAAGTGATCATGTGTGCATTGTGCACAATTGATCACTATGGAGCTTTTCACTCACAGAAATGCAATCCAATAAATAGACTCTTAGGATGAAGAGTAATCATTATCCTTTCAAAAGGTGCAGGCAATGGGCTTGAAGGTCCTTGAAGTTGTCTAATCAATCTACATCAAGAAAGGGGCACTTTGTGTCTTCTTTGTAGTTCCATTCAACTCTTTTGAGTCTTGAACCTACTTGGATTTAAGGGTTAAGGATCAATAACTTACTTGGATGATAAATCTTGAATTGGTGTTAAGGACTCTAGCATTAAGTCCCCTAACACCAAGGTAGTCGTTTAGAACCTAAACCTATTTATCACAAAGATTTTATGTTAAGTTAACATTCACTTAATTTTAAATAATCGCCCATTTAACATTGGGTGCCACCTAGATTTTCACTTAACACTGACTTAACATTAGGTGTGAATGTACCTTAAGATTTCAGGGGTTTCAAGATTCAACAATCTACATGAACCAAATGGCCCTTCCTTTCATAACTAACTTCTGAATGACCCCCACTTTCCCAACTGTCCAACTAAGAACCACCCAAATGGCAAAAAAACCCAATCCAACCTAACCCAAACCAAGTTCCAAGCCAAGCCAAGCCAAGCCAAACCAAACCAAACCAAACCAAGCCAAGTTCCAACAAATCCATTCTTCCCAACCCAAGTTCCAACCCAACCCATTTGTATGCAATCCATCTGTTTGTTAATTTCGAAGAAAAACCTAAGACCGACCCTTTTATTAAGATGAGGGTCCAAGGTCCTGGTTCCAATGAAATAGAGCAATCCTATTGGCTGAGAGCCATAAATTGGACCCTTATCCTTTAGATGAGGGTAGAAGACCAACAAGTGGCCAATTGAGGCTAAACCTACATGGCAACAATTTGGAGGGCAAATTAATTGGTTTGGACCCCCCCCACCCCTCCCCCCCCTGAAAAAAAAGAGCTCAAAGGAGAGCTCATGATTTGAAGAGCCAAGATGCAAGCTAGGGTTCAAAGCAAGGTCCAACACAAGGATTCAATTTGCTTCAAATGGGACCAAATTGGTTCCCTAAGAATTTGGACCATGGACCCCATCTAAAGTGGGCCTAAAACAAAAACAAAACCAAAAAAACAACACAAAAATCATCCAAAGCACATCAAGTCTAAATACCTAGTTCAAGACCATAACCAAAAGGGCGGGAAGAATCTCCACTAAGAAAAAAAAAAACTAACCAAACGAACTAAACCCAACACACAACTCAAACTTCAAATCACAAATTTTGGTTTCAGTTGCCATTTTTCCTCTTCCACATTATGTTCTCTGATGCGTGTTTTTCTTCACCAATTTTCTCTCTTCCACATTGTCTCCTTTTGATGTGTGTTTTTCTTCACCATATTTTCCCTTCCACATTGTTTCCTTAGTTTGTGTTTGTTTTGGGTCACCCAACAAGACCATTTCTGAAGCTTTTTTAGTTGTTGTTGTTGTTTTGGGTTTCGTTGTTGGGAGGTATCCATTTCCTTTTCAGCTTCAGAGGATCAGAACAGGCAGGAAGCAAGAGCATCATATCAGTTTGCATCATCATCATCATCATCATCATCATCACTGTTTTCATGGTGTCATGGGATTGTTTGTTTTGTAAGCAACAGATCTGTGTTGCTGCTGTTTATGCAATAATCATAGTGCGAGTTTTTTTAAAGCCAAAAATATGTTGCAAAGAAGTTTTTGAAAACGATTTTCATCAGTGGTTTGGCGCGTACCGCTTCTTCATTGTGTATATATGGCGAAAAACAAGTGCATTCTTCTTCTTTTTGCGTTTTTGCTGTTGTGATGGCGGTGGTGGTTTTGTGTATGGTTCTTCTTTGTGGTACAATGCGCGTTTTGAAGACGAAGCCCTCCATTTCTGTTAGTATTTGCTTCAGTCGGCTTCGTGAAATGGTGGAGCACAACGGGGAATCCATTATTGTTTGCAGACGCGATGATCTGTGAAGAAGGTTCTTTGGTCACGGAAGTACCAACTTCTCTTTTTTAGGATTTCCGACGAACTGCCTCGCGAGGCTGCTATGGCACCCGACACGAAAACGGTGAGATCTGTTCTTGGAGAGGGAGCATGATGTCTGTCGTGTTTTGTTTCGTTCTGTTTTTGAGTGCGAGTTTCCAAGGGAGTTTTCCTTTGCATGCGAGAAGTATACCGCGATCTGATGAGCAGCAGTGAGCATCAAAATGAGACTCAGCACCGAGTGGTGTGATGACCTAAATCTCTTTCAACTCGGTTTGTTGGTAGTGAGGTTTTGCGTGTTTGTTGTGGATTAGGGTTTCCAGGAAAGAGATGGTGCCGAGTACTCTTTTTCACCTTATGCTCCTTGAATACTTAATTTTGTGTGTGTATCAAGTTACAGTACCTGAAGATTTCTGTTTTAGCATGAGTTTGTGCTTAGGATCATGGCTGCAAGGTGACAACGTAGAATTGTGTGCAGCATTTTAGAAGATGTGTGTTCTTGTTGGGGTAGGGGTGTGTGAAGAAAGAATTTGAGCATTGTGGACAATTTTAGTAGATTTTATAGTTGTGGATTGCCCTACTGATGACAATCTGATGGCATCAATGTTGCCTCTCTGCAAGAGTCGTACAATTTGTGAAAGGCGTTTTGTCTAGAATACCTAGAGCTTTGTAGGTAGTTGTGGTTAATGCATGGCCACTGGGACAGTGGTATGCCAGAAGACAGTTTTGTATTTGAGTTCCATGGTATATGGGTGCAATGTTTCTGAGAGTAGTTTTTTTGTTCAGGCTCTAAGACCGGAGGTCTGCAATGGCGCCAAATCTGCAAACAAGAAACGCAAGTGTGTGGGGGGAGGTACTCCCCAGAAATCTGTTGGATCAATGGTGGATTACTTCATGCCAATGTCAAAGCGGCAAGATCTTAAGAAATCTACAGAAGCAACACCAGAACCAATTCCAGAACAGCCAACACAGAAGGAGGTTCTTGCAACTGGCTCATCAATGGTGGATTTCTTCATGCCAATGTCAAAGTGGCAAGATCTTAAAAAATCTACAGACGCAACTCCTGAACCAGTTTCAGAACAGCCAATGCAGAAGGAGGTTCCTGAAACTGGCTCATCGGAAACTCCTAAGGTGATACAGGTCTTTCAGTTCAAAACAAAAGTTTGAGGGATGGTTACAGCTGGCAGATGTTCTGATTTTGTGGATAGGGAAGGAGACAAATGATTTTCAGTCTTGTGAGAATGAATGGGTGGGACCCACGGTTGCCAGGACTCATGGTTGCCTTGCAAGTGGTCATGTAATCAAATCTTGCTAGTGTATAGTAGTTGTGATAAACTGAGTTATCATGTGAGGACTTGGTTATCTACAGTGTGAGCCTTGGGGTGTCTATGACCATGGGGTAAGAATTAGCTGGCTATGTGCCTTGTTTGGGTGTGTATAGATGTGAAGGAAGCAACAAGCCCAAAGGGATTGAATAGGTACTGTAATCTAGTGTATCCTTCTGAACTGGGTGTTTTGTGTGAGGCTTGCAGAAGTTGAACTGCTCTGTCATCATGGCAAAAATTCTCGGCAGAAAGTCCAGAACTTCACCAGTCCGATGTGCACTGCAAGATGGTGAGCAGCATTTAGTCTCATATTTATGAAGCATGTGTAGAAGGTTACACTTGAACAGAGGGATCCTTGGATTGGGTCCAGATACCTTACCAATAAATGTGCTCTTTTTGACAGCAATATGTTGTGCCAAGCCATGATAACTGAGAATTAGCAGTGAAGACACCAAAGAATGCCTCTTTTTTCTTCTTGTTGGATCTCTGTTATTTCTTGGAGCACTGTAACTATCTTAACTGCAGTATGGGTGCATGCTTGATTGTGTTTGTAATTGCAGATGTTTTTATGCCTACACTAAGGCCTAAACAGCAAACTGCACTTCCAGTTGATGAGAAGATTGAATTGAAACCTGGGAGGAAGAAAGAGGGGACACAAGAGATTGTTGGCACTAACACAAAGTCTTTCCCTGGAGTTGGCTCTGAGAAACTTGATTTGCGGACACAGTCAAGGCTGGCAGCTGAGGTTGGCCACAATGTTAAAGCTTGAAGTTTCATCCATGCGTCAAAGGAACTTCTTGTTGAGAGTCTTGATGAGTCACATCTTTCTTGGTACACAACAGTCAGATTTTGGTGTTGGATTCTATGGCATACCATCTGAAAGTTGGCATATCTCCTGTGCATCTCACTCCTTGGAGAAACTCCTTAACCTTTCAAAGGTAAATACCTCCAAATACTTTCATACTGGTTTTTGCAGGAGAATGCACGCCTGAATGAAGGAAAGGCACTTCACCCATTCTTTCTGCGATATAAAGTGGGAGCACTGAAAGCTCCCATGATGGATGGGAGCTTGCTTCCGGCCCCCCCTATGCATGTCACCCAGAGTGAAGAGGTAGCCCTCCCAATTCTCTCCCAACTGCACAAAAGTCTTGTGGGCACATTTTCTCGCTGTTGTGGTTGTTTCCTAAATTATGGACTTTGTAAGTGTGCTGGGTCTAGGTGGTAATACAAGAGAATGCAGAGATTTCATGGGGCCAAATCTGTGCGTCTCCTGATGGTGTAGCCATAAGCAGGAGGATGGGTGAGGTTCCCAATGAGACAGTCTGCTCCACAGACATTTATCAGACAGCTTATCGTCTGTCTCTGCCAAAGCTGGTGGACAGGTGAGGTCCTTTTCCCTTGTATCTTGCCTTGTGAGTTGTACCTAACCTTTTGAATGTAAAATGTATGTGTCCATTGCAAAGGGTTGAGAATGCTTAGTAATCAGTACCTTGTCTGCTTTTCACACTGAATTCAAGTAGTCCAAAACAATCTTCTTTGCTTAATTGTGAACAGTGTGTTTCTGTGGAGCAGGGTTGCCTTGTCTGAAGACATTGTTGAAGGTGTTGATCCTGTTAGCACACCCACATCCTTTCCCCAGGAAGGGCAAGCTGAAGCCAACAATTGTGGTCAAAACTATTTGTGGACTGATCGGTATCAACCCCAGACATCTAAGCAGGTTAAAAATACCCGTTTCTGCACAACACATCTAAGGATCTCATCTTTTTTTGTTGGGTGTATCAGTCATGGAGATTGAAACTTCTCATCAAAACTAATCTGGAAGCATCAGCAATTGTAACGATGATGTCCCACTAGAGACAATAATTATAGTTATCCCCTCCACCCCATGTCTATGACATACCTTAGAGTTTACTCCACTGAAGCCCTACAAGGTGGATGTCTGTTTTGTTTGATGTAATCCACAAGAGGTTTTGTTTAGAATGTAGATCTTTGGGCTGTGGGGGTTTCCTGTTGATGCTTAAGCTTTGTGATGATGCTGTTGCTTCTCTATGTGTTTGAATCTGACAGCTTTGTGAAACTAAATGGGCATGACATGTATCAGCAAGTGCCACCTTTTCATTGTCTGCTGGACTTGCTCTCCTGATGTAAGGGCTGGGCAGGTCTGTGGGAACAGGGTCAGTGTAGAAGCTTTGAATAACTGGCTTAGTAGCTGGCGAGAGAGGATATTGTTGGGTGTAACAACAAACAAGGAAAATGCAGATGATGACAGTGACAGTGAAAGTGGATGGTTTGAAGATGATGTGGATTCACATGATGAGGATGATGAGACCCTGCCCAAATCTCTCGTGATGACTGGACCAGTTGGGGTGGGTGGCTTTTCCGCTTTTGTCTGTGATGTGTAAATATACTGCAAGAGGTGGAAAGTCTTTTGCTTGGTGTGATGGGTGTTGCTTGTTCATATTGTGGTCGTCACTTGTTTGAGGTGCAACTGACTAGTTTGTAAACTGTGCTTTTTCTTACTTCTTCACCAGTTAGCAGGTCTCTGTTTATTAGACATGTTTAATGGGGTTTTCCACTATTTCAAAGAGAGTTCTGGATGATGAAGTAGCTACTGATTTTCATGAGATCACTGATTTCTGACAAATGCTGAAGTTGCTGTCAGTTGATGTGCTGGGTTTGGTGCAGTGTGGCAAGTCAGCTGCCATTTATGCATGTGCCAAAGAACAGGGCTTCTTGGTTATTGAGGTGAATGAGCAATTTTTCTTTTCCCTGTCATCATGTTGGGAACATGCCCCCTGTGATTAATATTCCAGAACAGTGTGACAGACTGTAAATGTCGGTTTTTTTGTTTGTCTTATTTTTACAGGTCAATGCATCAGAATGTCGAAGTGGAGTGTTGATCAAGCACAAGTTTAAGGAGGCTATGGAATCTCATGGCCTAAGCAACTGGTTTGATTCATTACTTGGTTGTTTTGACAGAGCTTGTGACAGAATTTTATTCCTTGCTTTTAGGTAGTAGATATCTATTAGGTTCTCTCTATCAAAGATCCTTCCTTATCTCTGTGTTGTGCTAAATGCTTTTGGCCTTTTTTTGGCAGGTTGCCATCAGATGTAGCTGTAAATGTTGGCTCACCAGTCAAAGCTGCAATGGTTCAGAGAGCAGAAATATCTAAGACCACAGGGAGAAGTGGTTCAAGGGAAGATGAAGTCATCCAAAGTCTATTGGATCCAGCGATTGTTACTTCAGGGAGCTATGGTCCACCTCCAGCCTTGAGAAGGATGAGAGTCATTCTCTTTGAGGATGTGGATACAGTATTTGATGAGGATTTTGGTTTCAGCAAAGCACTTGCTTTGTTGTCTGAAACATCCAAGTGCCCAATCATTCTCACAAGCAACAGTAAGTCACATGGCTCATACCTCTCAGCTGGTTTCCTATCAGAGGAGGCTTCATCTGTCTTCATTCCTTCCTCTCAGACCCCATCTTTTCTTCAGTTATCGCAGTCATCAGCATTGTAGAAAACACATGAAAGTTTGTGGGGGATGTAGGTGTCATTGAGGTTAAAATAGAGCAAAATCTTTTTAGGAACACTGACCAAAGAATCATTTTTGTGATCAGACCAGGAGCCAGAAATTCCTCAGCTGAGGCACTTTAAGATCTTGGAGTTCCAAGCTCTTTCCATGGAAGAATTGGTGATGCATGCACAAATGGTATATTTTTATTCACTAGTGAAGTGGAACTAGAATGTGCTTAATGGTCCTTAAATGTTTCTGTAGTGTAGCAGGCTATACTTATTGTGAGCATGTTTCCCAAGTATCAATAATGTTCTTTCAGTTGTGCTAGATTGGACTATACACATGTATGTCCATGACGAAGCTACATTCTCTTACTCTATTGACTGTTCCACCTGTTATTTTATCTGCATGCCAGCATGCTTGAATGGCAGTCGTTTATCAGTTGATAAATGTTCTGGGTAGATAGCAGAAAACAGTGTCTAATCACAGGTTGTGGGTGATAGGTGTGCATGGCCGAAGGGGTGAGAACTTGTGCAGGAATGGTGGAGCTCCTTGTGAAAGTGTGCAGTCATGACATGCGGAAGCTTTTTATGCTACTTCAGTTCTGGGGTCAGGGTGCTTCAGCTGGCACCAATGAGTTACAGACTGAACATCCAGACACAACTCTCACACCAGTGCACAAGCCCTCTGAAGGTTGTGAATTCAGGGATGTAGGCAGTGGTGGTTTGGTAGGCTGTCTGCTGCAGTTAGATGGATGTCTTCAAGGCTGTCCTTCTATGGATTTGGAACTACAAAGACAGATGAACAGGAAGTGTGAGGGAACAGAGAGCAATGTGGACAAACAGGGAGGATTGGCTGCAGCTGTGGTTGCTAACAACACAGGGTGGCTTTGGGAGGCAGACACTCATCATAGGATCCTGCCTCACATCTTTCAAGAAATTTCACCCTGTCAGTTGGCAGAAACTATTGCTGTGCAAACCATTGAAGCACAGCAGGGTGTTGATGAAATGGAAGCTGTGGCTGCAGCCAAGGCAGCATCAAAGAGAGTTTTATCTCTGCAAGCTCAAGCTGATGCACAAAAAGCATTAAGAAGAACCCAGAATGCTGAGAAAAGGAAAGCCAATGCAATTGCCCGCTGTATACTGCCATCTGCTGATGCTGGGAATCAGATTGTTTCCAATGGTGACAATCAACTGACCATTAGCAAGGAAGACCAGTTGTCACTGAATCAACTGGCAATGGAGACAGGTGAGGGAGCAGTTATGTTTTCTGACATCAAGGAGACTGCAATAGCAGAGAAACTTCCTTGTGTAGCAGGTGATGACATTAAACTAGACAGTCAATCTAGCACCTGCTTGTTGGATTCTCAGCAGAGTGTGTTCAGTGATCGTGCTACTGAAGTAAATGTTCGGAATCCTCACAAGCCCCGGTTATTGAGGCTGCAGAGATTGAGGGACCAAAGTGTGATAATGGATGCAGGGAATCCAGCATTGGTTTGCAGTGAGCTGTTGGAGGGTGCAGACAACACTGGCAGCAGAAGTGGAGACCATATGAAAATGAGCAGTTCTTCAGCACTGTTCAACGAACAGCAAAGCACAGATCTTTTGAATATGGGTGCTGCTGATGGATTTACTTCAAGGCAGTCAACTGCTTCTGTTGCTGGAGAACTAACTCTAATCCATGATACTGACAATGTCCCAAGTGAAAGGTTACTTCAGGTTACTGGATCAATTCCTCCTGATATTGACATAGATTACCCTGTTTGTAGCACCCATCTGACCCAACCATATAGAGCAGCTTCAGATGTGTACCATGTACATGCCATTCATCTGGAGCAACATACCAGTGAATTAATTTCAGTAGTAACTGCCACTACTGGGCGATATGAACAAGGCTCCTTGGCAAGCCAAGAATCTGTAAATTCAGAAGGTCCAGCAGCAAGATATGATCAATTCCCAGATGCTGAAGTGATGGCAAGTGAATTGGTTACTGAGCATCCTTCAATGAAGGATTTCTGGGCAAGATTGAAAGCCTCCCAACAAGATTTAAGTCCACTGCTGACTTCTACAAGTAGGCATTCACTGGAGAGGTGCTATGTCTTAGATAAACTTGTAACAAGCCTTTCAGCCTGTGATGTTCTTTCCAGCTTACCAGGCCTATCAGAGGATATCCATGTTGACAGTGCAGATAGATGTAAAGACATTGCTTCATTA
>Ga0116229_10013636_pt1 | contig 11450 bp, 10 predicted proteins | sample S1TSphgellanicum_3_FD_87313 | JGI IMG/M metagenome (GOLD analysis project Ga0116229, IMG submission 87313) | Host-associated microbial communities from peat moss isolated from Minnesota, USA - S1T2_Fc - Sphagnum magellanicum MG | ecosystem: Host-associated > Plants > Peat moss > Unclassified... | reverse complement strand
GTTCCCCAAGGCGCGCCTCGTTCCCAAGGCTGACTCGCTCTTCCCAGCAGTCAGCGCGGCCAGTGTCATCGCCAAGTACAACCGCGACGAGGACATGCGGGACTACCACGTGCAATACCCTCATTGGGGGTTCGACACGGGGGCAGGATACGGCACCGCGCGCCATGAGGCGGGGCTGGTGACTCATGGGATGACCCCTTGGCATCGCCGGTCCTATGAGCCGATGAAGAGCCATCCCGAGTGGGAGAAGTCAAGGTAAGGGGTCGCCAGGGGCGGCCCCGCCCTCCTTTTCCTTAGCCATCTGGTGTAAGTTAGCCTCATGCGCCCCGAAAGTACGGCTGCGTTCTTTGACGAGCTCGAGAAGATCGCTTGGTTCGGCACGTACTACCATGGCACTTCTCCTGCAAACGAGTCGTCCATTCTGCGTGAGGGGCTGAAGGCGTCGCACGGAGGGGGCGCGGCTGGCGCTACGCAAGGGTTGGTAAACGCCATGGGGGGTGCCGGTGCTGCTGCGGCCCCTATGCAGGAGGCCGCGAAGGGGGCCGTGCACGTCTCTCCCTCGAAACTCGTAGCGAAGATGTACGGAGCGTTCCAGGCACCAGAAGTGGCTCAGGGGCTGGGGAAGGCACTCCGCCCGCTCGTGGATCCTGCCGCCACGGGAGAAGGTGCTTCTTGGCGGCAGCTTGTGGCACCGGCCAAGCAGTGGGCGCGTGCAGCACTCGATCACCAGCCGCTGCAAGTGAATGGAAAGGGCCTGAGCTTCGTCAAGGACCCGTTTGATCGAGGCGGACTGCGGCACATGGGAGACATCGCGGCAGATCGCATCACCAAAGCCACGCCGTCTCGCATCGGCAACCTTCTTAGGAAGCTGGTCTAGTCGTGGGCCGCAAAACAACGATCCACTGGGCGTTGAGGGGCGGTACGCAGAAGGAAGGGGCACCTGCCAGTGGCGATTGACCTCCAAGTTGTGTTTCCTCAAACCGTCATCCCATTGACGAAGGTGAAGATCCTGCCTTCCTCGGCGTTGCCTCGGACGCTGGACATCTACGGCAAGGACTTCTCGTCGGTCGCGCAGGTCTTCATCAACGACGTCGCCTCTCCGAGCGTCGTTGTTCTCTCAAAGAACCGGCTGCTCGCGCAGGTGCCCGTGCTGCTGGCCAACGCGACCCTCACTTCGGTGACGGTGGTCTCGAACCAGCTCACGGTCTCGCCGCGCTCCCTCATCAAGTTCGAGATCCCACCAGTCTCGAGCAAGGTCTCCGGCATCCTCCGCTTGATGCAGGTCTTCCTGAAGATCTTGCTCACCACGCCGGGCCGAGACATCTTCGCGCCCCGTGTCGGCGGCAACGCCCTCGCTCCGCTCTCGATGTACTACAGCGAGTCCTCCTCGGCCGGCATCATCAGCCCCATCATCCTCTCGGTCACCCAGACCCAGCGGCAGATCATCACCATCCAGTCGCAAGACCCCACCATCCCGCCCGCAGAGCGGCTACTCTCCGCCACCGTGACCAACGCGGAGTTCAATCAGGAAGAGGGCGCGCTCATCGCGAGCATCAGCCTTCTCTCACAGGCGGGCACCGCCGCCACCGCGAACCTGGCGATCTGAGGAGCGACCCATGGCATTGTCAGACCTGCAGGCATTCATCGTGCAGTGCCTGAACAACGTCGACCCGACGTTGGATCTTTCGCCTGGCAGCCCCTACCAGGTGAGCGTCGTCCAGCCCATCCTCCAGCGGTTGGGCACGGATCCCTTCACCGTCGACATCGGGCTCTTCATCCAGACGACGCTGAACCAGCAGTTCCCCGACATGCCGACGAAGGAGGGGGACGCGATCACGGACCTGCTCATCAAGGCGGGCATCGTCCTGTGGAACCCCATCGTCCGTGAGATCACTCGCGTCGCGAACAACCTGTCGTTCGCCAACCCGACCATCCTCACCTCCGACGAGGCGCAGGCGCTCGGAGCCAACCTGTTCGCGTCGATCGAGAACGGGCAGTACGCCACCGGCGTTGCTCGCATCTACTTCGCGTCGCCCCAGAGCATTGGCGTGACCCCTGCGAACTTCGTGACTTCGCAGGAGGGCTACCACTTCTTCCCGACACAGTCGCAGTCCATCCGCGTCGACGAGATGCTGATGAACCTCGACGGCACGCTCTACTACTTCGACATCAACCTCATCGCGGAAGCACCCGGCAGTCAGTACAACATCGCTGCAGACGATCTCGTCACCATCGCCAATGTCGCAAGCGCAACGCGCATCACGAATCTGGTGGCGTTCGCGAACGGAATCGACGCCCAGACTGTCACCGAGTACGTGAGCAGTATCGAGCAGGCGCTCACCGAGCGTTCTCTCGTCACCGAGCGCGGCATCATCTTCCAGGTCCAGAACACCCTCTCGGAGGTCACTTCGTGCTTCCCCATCGGGTTCAACGACCCGGAGATGAAACGTGACGTTCTGACAGGAGGAGGTCTGGGGCCCATCCTGTCTGCCGGCTTTCTCATGGCGACAGAGTCGGACATGCAGGACGCCATACTCACGCGCCGCGTAACGACGACAGACCCGGGCGTCGACTTCACGCAGCTCATCGGACCGACTGGCGCGGCCCCTGCCGGCTTTGTGCTGACAGTCTTCAACGCCTTCCCGGTGGGAAGCCTGCCGCCCATCCGCGATATCGCCGTCCTCACCGTAGTGGACCCGCAGACCCTCGACCTCACTGACCAGGTACTGGCCTACACCACACCGAACCCGACCTTCCCATGGACGCTTCGGCAGAACTCCCTGACCATCTCAGGTATCCCCGGGGGCATCCTTTTCCCGAACACGCCCTTTGGCACCATCCAGATGCCAAATGGAGAGGTCCACATTGGCGGCTGCACTGACGTCTACGTTGCAGGCTCCGCCTTCAACGTACAGGTGCTAACCCTCAATGACATCGTTGACGACGATCCTGTCCTCGAGGGTGTGCTGCTGAATGCGAACATCACGCCGACGATTCCCAATACTTCCTGGGTTGAGCTCGAGGATTATGTCCTAGCTCCGGGCGCAGGGAGTAACTACTCGGTCAACGACCCCGTATGGACCGCGCTCAACGATGCGGAGGCCAATGGGCTATCCATCGAGATTCTCGATCCGCCGAACGCGGGGACCTACCGCATTCTGCAGGTACTACCACAGACGGCTGGGGCCTCTCCGCAGCTGCTCATCACCCCGGCCATCGAGCAGGTTACTGGGACGTATCGTTGGCACATCAGCGACAGTATCTTCATCGATCTACTGAACCCAAAACAGACGAAGATTAGTGGCAACGACATGTCGACGGTGCTGGGACAGCCCGTTGTTACAACCGCGAGTGGCGTGGACTTCGCGAACTACGGGGTCGCCGAGGGGGATATCCTTCAGCTTCTGAACGGCGGCCTCGTTATGGGGCAGTACACGGTGAAGGCCGTTCAGGACCCGTTCTTCAACCAGGTCCTTGTCGATCGTCCTCTGCCGGCGAGCGTAAGTGACGTCTCGTACATCATCTACACTCCGAATGCCGACGGTGGGATGGTGATGCCCTTCGTTCGCATTACCTCCATCGATCTACTCGACACTTCGGGGCAACCGGTCGGAACAACCATTCCCTACGCTAAGCCTGTCGATTGCCAGACCAATGGCTTTGCCAGCATCGGTAGCGGGGTCAAGGCGGACATCGAGGATGGCATCCTGGGTCTCGTCTCTGTCGCATTCCCCGAGTACAGCGGTGTTCCTGGTCTCAACCTCGCGGGTCTGACGCTCAATATCGCCGACGAAAACAACAGTACCATCGTCAATGTGACCTTCACTGCGGGCTCCCTCTCCGGAGGCTGGCTCTCGCCAGCAGATGTGGCTGCCCAGGTCGGCTTTGCCATCGCGGGAGCGACGACGCCCTCTATTCCGCGGTCCGTGGTCACGCTCGGCGCGGACATCAACAACTACCCGAACCGCGTCGGGTTCCTCCCCATCATCCCCGGGATGCGCGTCAACGGCGGCACTGCCCTGCTCGCGCTGTTCGGGTACCACGAAGGAACCTTCACCACGCGCGACATCGCCTCGGCCACGGTCTACGCCAACGGCGGCTGGGCCTCTCTGCGGCCCTCGCTCGATGTCAGCTACGACGTCGCGCAGACGCTAGACGGCAACCAGGTTGGGTTCTTCCAGCTGGCGGCGAATGTGCTCGGCGATGAGCTCGACCCGGTCCCGAACATCCCTTTCAACCCCCTTGCCTACGACCCCCTGCGCACGCTCAATGACTTCAACCCGGAGATTGGGGCACACGTCCAGGTAGGCGCGCGCTCACTAGGCACCGTAGAGCTCTACTTCATCGACCCCACCAGCTTCGAGGTGAACGGGAACACGGTCTTCTCGTACACAGCGGCTGACGGTTCGGTGCTGAATTACTTTCCCGATCCCTCGCAGAAGTACCAGCGCATCCCAGCACTTCCCGGCGGAGCGAAGCCGCTTGATGGCACGACAGGGACTGCTCTCCTCGGCAGCGCGACCTACTTCCAGTCGCTCTCCACCAACTTTGTCACGCAGGGTGTCCAGGTAGGCGACGAGCTCGTCGTTGACTTTGCTCCTCTGACGGGCACTGCGGTTCTGGCCGATCCGGTAGTGAACCTCAACACGAAGACGCTCATCGTCAGCCTGGGCGGTGGTCCGGACAAGACCGTCATCTTCATCAACGACAGTTCTGCCATCGGGGCTACGGATGTAACGCGCGCCGGCGTGGTGACCCAGATCAACAACGTCGTCGGGTCGACCATCTGCTCACTCAACGCGAGCAATCAGCTCACGTTTGATCCCACCATCTCGCTCATCGTTCGAGGAGCTCCTGGAACAACGGCCGTAGGTCCTGGATCCGCAAACGCCATCCTTGGCTTCTCGCTCGTTACGGGTGTGGACCAGAACAACGCGGCACCCGACGCCGGTACCTACACGATCACCGGTATTGCTCCGAACGGCAATGCGAACATCATTCAGGTCGTGGCCTCGGATGGAGGTGGGTTTCCGAGTGCGACCATGGGAGCCAGCATGGAGCAGTTCTCCGTTCTGCGCCCTGGTGTGCAGCGTATCGTCTCCACGACGATGTCCACCAACACGGAGGACGGCGGGCTCTACGGCTTCCAAGTGCAGCTCGTGTCGCAGGGCACGGGTCCGCAGTACAACCTGGGCGCGAACCTACAGCTCACCGTCGACAACTACAACTCTGACGGATACTACCTGACCACCGACGATCCGAACCTTGCGTTCTCACCGGTCGAGCGTCCCAAGCTTATTCTGTCGACCTCCATCCTCGCACCGGGTGTCAGTGACAACCCGGACAATGCAACCTTCCTGGGAGGACAGAACCTGCAGGTCAACTACGACCAGTCCGCGACGGTGCAGGACACGAACAACTTCATCACCGCAGATACCGAGCGCGTCATCTGCTCAAGTCCTCTTGCACGGCACCTCATTCCTTACTTTGTGCGGCTCACGATGGTTTACTTCGGGGGCTCGACGGCAGATCTTGTGACCTCGGACGTGGAGGCCTTCATCGCAGCGATTCTTCCGAGCGGTTCACTGAACGTCAGTGACCTCGAGAACATCTGCGCGAACCGCAACGCGACTTCGGTCCAGAATCCCATCGACCTCATCGCCATCGTCTACAACATCGACCGTTCGCTTACTGCGGAGCGGAGTCAGAACGCGCTCAATACCGGGCGTCTCGCGGCCTTCTTCCCCGATGTGCTGCAGATCTCGCGGAACATCTCCGGGAGCTAGCCTGTGCTTTCGAGAATGAGGCCGGAGTGGGGGTCGAAGAGGCACTTGCAAGAGGTGCAGCGAAGACACGACCTTGGTGCGATGTTGTTCTCGTCGGCGAAGACGTGCCCCTTCACGAACTCCTTCTGGCAGGCCTTCCCACAGCGCGGACAACGGCACGCTCGGTAGAACGCGTCCTGCTTCAGAACGGCCGGAGTCAGGACGTCCTCGTGCCCTTCGAGCAGCTTCCTGGTAACCTCGGGGTCGAGCTCTTTGAAGGGCATCCCGTATAGGTACAGCGCGTAGGAGACCAGAGCAATGCCCGGTGCACAGATCAGGTTTGATCAGGCCGCCAACCCGATCCCGCTCGGCACGGCTGGCGTTGCGCGTGACGACATCTGGCTGTCTCAGCCGGTGGTCTGTCGCAGCATGCTCTCGGGAAACACTGCTTGGCAGTGGACCTTCTTGGATGTTCCGCCAGGTAGTGCGGCGGTCTTCTCGGGGTCAACGACAGCAGCAGCGACCTTCACGCCAGACATTCCAGGGACCTACCGCATCCAGCTCGTCACGAACAATGGCGGTCTCGGGAACATCGTTGTCCTTGTTGTACGCGTCCGGTACAGCAGCATCGGCGTTCTACTCTTTCACGGGTTGTGCTTGCCGGCCTTCGGTGAGCGTGTCAACGAAGACAACGTTCTCATTCCTCCCATCACCGGTGCCCAGAATGAGCGGGGCTACGCTCCGTTCTTCGAGGCCCTTCTCGCATATATCCTGACGCTCGGCAGCGGAGGTTCCAGTCCTTTTGTTCAGCCGGGTGGCACTGGGACGGTCATCGAGGCAAGTGACACAACTGCGCCGTTCACAGTCGGCAACGGTACGACGGTTCCACAGATCTCAACCACAGGAGGAGAGCTTCTCCTAGAAGATACTGCAGGCGACCTGATCATCCTGAATGATGGATCCGTCGAGATCGAAGACGCTTCTGATGATCTCTTTGAGATGGGAGGCGGAAATATCCTCCTTCAGGATCAGAACGGAGACACCGTCACGATCGGGTTTGGGGCAATCGACCTTGAAAGCACGGCGGGTGGGCAGCTCTCTCTCGACTCAAGCGGCGGTGCCTCGCTCACGTGCCCGACGTTGATTCAACTAGAGGACGGCGCGGGCGACACGATCGAAATGAACGGAGGCTACGTCTCCGTGGGATCGAGCGACACTACGCAGCTCACACTCTCGGCGACTACGTCTCTTGCAGTTACGGCACCGCAGGTCGTGAATCAGCCGACCGCGAACAACGGGACCATTACGAGCCAGATCGCGTTCACAAGCGCGAACGCTGCCTCGGCAACACAAGCCTTCGCCATCCCCGCAAACAGTGCTGGCCGCGTCGATGTCATCATCACGGGGGCGAACGGTGTCGATGCTGGCAATGCCACGTGGAGCGGCAAGCTCATGGATCTTGCTGGCACTGTTACGGTGTTCAAGGCGTTTGCGGTCGCTGATGAATGGGACTCGACGTCGGGCGCCTCGACCTGGACTGTGTCAGTCGCTGTTTCTGGGACGAACATCTCGGTTACAGTCCAGGGGTCAGCAGGGGCCGGGACCATCAACTGGACAGCCACGCTTCAATACGCGAGCACAACGACATGAACGGCGTGGTCAGCGGCTCCGATGCGACGCGTGAGTACGACCGGATTCGTCGTCAGTGTGCCCCTCCACCTTTCGGCGTTGGGCCCGGGCTTCTGAAGCCTCTCAAGAAGCCGGCCGTCCTCCCCCCCGTCGCCGGATACAGCCTCTGGCTCGACGGGTCCTACTCGGGCAACTCGAACGCCACGTGGGTCGACCAGAGCGGGAACGGGTACAACGCGCAGCAGACCGGAGGCTCAGCGTCGCAGCTCACGGCGAACGCCGTGAACGGCATGTCGGCCTACGGCTTCGGCGGCGTCACCTACGGAGCGGGTTACTACAAAACCGGGGCCTACCCCACGAGCTCCTACGTCAGTCTTTTTGTGATGCTGGTCGTAAACCCTCTGGCCTCGGCGAACGGGGGCGTCGTGGCCGTGAGCTACGCGTACTATGCGGTCGACGTCGGAAATCCCGCTGGCTACGGAGGCGTCCAGGTCTACGCAGGAAACGAGCAAGTGATAGGAAGCGGGAGCCTGCCTGCTACCGGGACGCCCCAGCTTTTCACGCTCATCGCGTCGTCCCCCAACAGCTACGTGGTGACCTACGGACCCCAGACACTGCCTTCCTACTACCTCGTGCCCACGGTCTCGAGCCTGCCCCGGTACGTGGGCCGCGACCCTATCTACACGGGGGAGGGTTTCTACGGCTATCTGTGCGAGATCCTCGAGTACCCGTTCACGGTCACCTCGCCTCAGGCCGCCGCGATCTCTAGCTACCTCACCACGAAATGGGGCTAAGCCAGCACCTCTTGTTGGGGCTTGAGGTTGCTTGGGGCCATGGATCGCGTGGTAGCCTAGGAGATGCTCTGGAGGCCCTATGCACGACCCTGCCGAATTTCGCGTACCGCCCCCAGGTCCTACTCCCGTAGAGGCAGCCGTGCCCATCATCACTCCGCTACGTCCTCCGCCCCAAGGCGCGACGGAAGTCCCGACACGTCGAACCATAACCGACGAGCGAGCTGAGGCCATGGATGAGTCCTTGAAGCGCGCGATGGATGCCATCCCACCCGGTAAGGACCCAGCGTGGTACGCCCGGATGTCTGCGGTGCACTCGCATCGCTCGGCGAACGCATCAGCCGAGGCCTTCGAGATGGCCGGCAGGGCGTTCAGCGAAGCGAGTGCAGCGAAGCAAGAGTCCATCGCCACGCGGAAGTTTGTCCAACAGATGCTTGAGGACAACCCGGCGCTCTACGTGAAGGCCAAGAGGACGGTCTCCGGGTCGCTCAAGGCCGTACCCGAGCCGGTCATCCTTTCTGTACCCCCTCCGCCCCCACCGATTGAGATGCCACAGAATCGTAGCCAGACGAGTTCGAACTTCACGGTGCCTCTCGAAGTCATTGAGAACCTGAAGAAGCAGATCGAGGAGAGCCAGCGCATCTCTGCCGAGCGCGAGGCCGCAGAACGCGCAAGGGGCGATCTTCTTCTTCAGCAACGTCAGGCGCGTGAGGACGAACTGGCAGAGGCGGACGCCTTCCGCAGGAAGTGGACGTTCATCGTCGGCACCGCAGCTGCCGTTCTGACGCTGATCGGCGGCGGCATCGCGTACTTCGTTCAGCACTGGCACCCCTAGCCCAGCGGTTCCCTTACTGGTGCACGGCGGTGTAGATTCAGCTCAAGAGGCAGAGGCCACATGCACATCGCCGTCAAGGTCAGCAAGTTCTACGACTGGGAGCCGGTACCCTTTGGTGTGCCCGTCACGCCTCGGGACATCGCCTCCGAGAAGGTGAAGCCCAACGCCGCCGGCGGCTATCTGATGAAGGTGACCAAGTCGCCTCCGGGCGGGACTGTCACCACAGTCCATCTGCCCGAAGAGCAGGTCATCGCGAAGATCATCCACGAGAAGTGCCGTCCTGAGGGTGGCCGTACGCTCACCCGCGCTGAGGCGGTTGCCTTCTATCTGGGTGAGAACGTGATGCCCCACCAGGCGCACCGCACCTGGATCAAGGACTTCGATGTTCACGACGATGGCCCGGACGAGAAGATGCTGCGCGCCATGCTCGCGCCGCATACCGTGTCCGAAACGGCACGAGTCGTTGCTTGCGAGGCAGCCAACACGCACGCGTACACCGACGAGATCTCGGTCGGAGACGGCCCAGATGCCGGGACCATGAAGATCGATCCTCAGTGCCTGAAGTGCGGCCACCACGAGGGCGCTGAGACAATCGATGTTCCCAACATCGACCCGTCCGAGGTCGAGGCTCATGTGAAGGCGTACCTTCAGCCGGCGACGGCGAAGGACCACATCGCTCATCTCTCCAGGCACTTCAAGGTGAAGGCGGTGTCGCCGTGAGAAAGCATCTCATCAAGTCTGCGGTTGGACGTTCTTCAGCACGCGCTCCGCGTTCGGTCTCTGCTGCCATCCGTGCAGCCTCGGGGACGGTCAAGTTCTCCGACAAGCACTCGCACTGGCTCACCAGCGTCTCGCCGGGGAAGAACGGGAAGACGCGCAAGAGCTCCTCGGGCTGGCGCCACAACCTCACCACCACAACGGCGACAGGGTACACCAACGCCTACGATTGGCTCGCCAAGGCGATGGGCATGGGCCCGGCCTTCGCGTTTGCTACGGCGGTGGGCGCAGCGACGGCATCGTCCGCTACCTCGTTGACGAACTCTGGCGCTTCTTTCCCGACTACGGGTCAGGGTCTCGCTGGGCAGCTCGTAGTCTGCTGGATCTCGACCACGGTCATGGTGTACGGCGTCATCACGTCGAACACCTCGACTGTTCTTACGGTCGACCAGTGGTACTCCGGGACGTCCAGCTCAGGCGCCGCTGGGACCACGCCGGCGTCCACCGCGCCGTACATCGTCCTCCCGGGTCAGAACCCCGCGGCCTGGATGTGCCTCTCGGCCTCGGTCTTTACGCCGTCCACCGCCGACAACTCCCTCAACACCCAGGGCGCCGAGCTCACGACGAACGGCTTCTCTCGCGCCGTTGGGACCTACGCCCACACGGCAGCGGCCTCCACCTACACGCTGGTCCATCTCTGGACGGCGACGGGTACGCAGACGATCAACAACGAGGGGCAGTCCGGCGCGGCGACCATCCTCAGCTCCCCGAACTACGGTGGCGTCTTCCCCTTCGAATCTGCGGAGCCCAGTCCTCCGACGCTCGTGAGCGGAGATACACTACAGAACACGGTCACCGTGACCATATAACTGTGTTTTGAAGCCCACCGTGCTACGGTAGGCGAATGGACACAAACGCAGCAGTGCGCGCGGCCTGGGCAGCGAAGACTCCCGAGGAACGCGCAGCGCATGCAGCGAAGGTCTCTGCGGGCAAGAAGAAGGTGGTCTCATGCTGAACCTGGTCAGCACTAGTGACAGCATAGAGATCGCTACCACTGGTACGCAGAACATCGGTGTATCAGCGTCATTTTTCACCTACAACCTCGCGGCGGGAACGGTGACGCCAGGGAACCAGAACACCCTGATAAGCACTGCGACTACCACTACTGTCGTCAGTGCGCCGGCCTCTGGTTCGTACATTGGAGTTCACTATATCTCGATTTTCAATCAGAGCGCATCGACCTCCGAGGGTATAACGGTCAAGCTTGTCAACGCGAGTCTCCTCATCAATATACTTAGCCTTACGCTTCAGCCGCTCTACACTCTGATATACGAGAAGGGGACTGGTTGGTATCAGCTCGACGCGTCTGGGGGGCGTATTGAGACTCCTCTTGCGGGCCGCTTCCTCAAGTACAACACCATCCTGAACGGTACGACGACGTTTACCGCAGGCGCGAGCACGAACACCATCAAAGCGCGTTTGCAGGGCGGCGGTGGGGCGGGTGGTGGTGCGACCGGTTTTGCGGGGGAGTTTGCTGGCTTGGGATATGCTCTCGGATGCGGCGTAGCCGATGGTGAAGAAACAAAATCGAACATCGAACAGCGAACGTCCAACATCGAACATCGAAGTGAAGAATTTCGGCGGCTTAGTGGTTTGGGCGCGAGTGCTGGTGAATTCAAATTTCGAATCCGCACGGTTTGATCCGCTAAGCCG
>Ga0116229_10013635_pt1 | contig 11450 bp, 8 predicted proteins | sample S1TSphgellanicum_3_FD_87313 | JGI IMG/M metagenome (GOLD analysis project Ga0116229, IMG submission 87313) | Host-associated microbial communities from peat moss isolated from Minnesota, USA - S1T2_Fc - Sphagnum magellanicum MG | ecosystem: Host-associated > Plants > Peat moss > Unclassified... | reverse complement strand
TGCGCGGGACACGGAAGACCTGGCGGACCTCGGCCTCGCCGGTGACCACCTCCTCGAACACCGGGGAGAGCAGGCCGAGCATGGCCGCCTCGAGGTCCTCCAGCAGCTTGTAGATGATCTCGTAGAGGCGGACCTCCACCCCGAGCTTGGCCGCCATCTCCCGGCTGCGCCGGTCGGGCCGCACGTTGAACCCGATGATGGTGGCCGCCGAGGCCTGGGCCAACTCCACGTCGGACTCGGTGATCCCACCGACCCCGCGATGGACGAAGCTGAGCTTGACGTCGTCGCGCTCGAGCTTGCGGAGGCTCTCGGTGACCGCCTCCAACGAGCCGCGCACGTCGGCCTTCAGGATCAGGTTGAGGGTGGCCGTCTCGCCCCGCTGGATCTGCTCGAACAGGTCCTCCAGTTTGGCGCCGCCCAGGGCGGACGTGGCCGCGGGCACGTGGCCGGCCACCCGGTACCGATGGGCGCGGGCTTCGCCGATGGTGCGGGCCTGGGCCAGCTCCGGGGCCACCCGGAACTCGTCGCCCGCCTCGGGAGGCTCGGAGAAGCCGAGCACCTGCACCGGGGTGGAGGGCGGCGCCTCCTTGATGTGCTCGCCCTTGTCGTCGACCAGGGCCTTGACCTTGCCCCAGGCGGCGCCGGCCACGATCGGGTCGCCGACCCGGAGTGTGCCCCGTTCGACGATCACCGAGGCCACCGGGCCCCGGCCGATCTCCAGCTCGGCCTCGAGCACCACTCCCTGGGAACGTCCCTCGGGGGTGGCCACCAGCTCCTCGATCTCCGCCACCAGCACGATCTGCTCCAGCAGGTCCTCGATGCCCAGGGACTGCAGGGCCGACACCTCGACGGTGATGGTGTCGCCGCCCCAGGCCTCGGGGACCAGGCCGTGCTCGGAGAGCTGCTGGAGCACCCGGTTGGGGTCGGCCTCCTCCCGGTCGATCTTGTTGATCGCGACCACGATGGGCACGCCGGCCGCCTTGGCGTGGGCGATCGCCTCGATCGTCTGCGGCATCACGCCGTCGTCGGCGGCCACGACCAGGATGACGAGGTCGGTGGCCTTGGCGCCGCGCGCCCGCATGGCCGTGAAGGCCTCGTGGCCCGGCGTGTCCAGGAAGGTGATCACGCCGCGCGGGGTCTCGACGTGATAGGCCCCGATGTGCTGGGTGATGCCGCCGGCCTCGCCCGCGGCGACCTTGGCGCGGCGGATGTAGTCGAGCAGCGAGGTCTTGCCGTGGTCGACGTGGCCCATGACCGTGACCACGGGCGGACGCGGCAGCAGCGGCGCCTCGACCGCCGGCTCCTCGTGCACGGCCAGCAGCGCCTCGGGGTCGTCGAGCTTGGCGGCGAAGGCCTTGTGGCCCATCTCCTCGACGACGATCATCGCCGTCTCCTGGTCCAGCACCTGGTTGATCGTGACCATCTGGCCGAGCTTCATCAGGATCTTGATGACCTCGGAAGCCTTGACGGACATCTTGTGCGCCAGTTCGGCCACGGTGATGGTCTCGGAGATGGAGACCTCGCGCACCACGGCCTCGGGGGCCGCCGCGAACTGGACCTTGTCGCGGTCGTCGTGGTGGCGGCGGCCCTTGGGTCCGCGCCAGGCGCCGGCGCCGGCGGATGCGTCGCCGCGCGTCTTGATCTGGCGCCGCTTGGCCGCGTCCTCGGACCAGCTCGAGGCCAGCTTGGCCGACTTGACCTCCTTGGCACCGGCCGGCTTCTTGTCGTCCTTGCGCTCCTCGGCCGGGCGCGCGGCGGGGGTGGCCGTGGTGGCCGGCTTGTGCAGCGTGCCCTCGGGGGCCACCGCCTTGATGATCTTCTTCGGGGCGGCCATCATGTTCTTGATGGCGGCGACCTCTTCGTCGACGGCGCGGCGCGCCTTGTCCTGCGCGCGCTGGGCGTTCTGCGCGTGCTCGGCCGCGGCCGCGGCGGCCTGGGCCTCGGCGGCGACGGCCGCGGCCTGTTCGGCGCGGGCGCGGTCGAGCTGCGCCTGGGCGTCGGCATGGCGCGTCGCGGCATCGGGCGCCGGGGCGCCGGCCGGCGCGTCGTGGGCGGCCTGGGCCTCGAGCGCTTCGCGCTCGCGCCGGTGCAGTTCGTCGAGCTCGCGCTGGGCGCGCTCGGAGCGCTCGCGCGCCTCGCTCACCTGGCGCGCGACGAACTCGGCCTGGCGCCGCGCTTCCTCGTCGCGCCGGGCACGCTCGGCGTCGTCGATGACGGCGACCTGCGGCGCGGCGACCGCTTCGACCTCGGAGTCGGCGTCGCGCTTGACGAAGACGCGCTTCTTGCGCACCTCGACCTGGATGGTGCGCGCCTTGCCGGTGGCATCGGCCTGCTTGATGGCGGAGGTCGAGCGCCGCGTCAGCGTGATCTTGCGCTTCTCGATCTCCTGGCCGCCGCCGTGGGCGCGGCGCAGGGCGTCGAGCAGCTTGGCCTTGTCGTCCTCGGAGAGCTCGTCGGACTCGGCATGCTTGGCAACGCCGGCCGCACGCAGCTGCTCCAGCAGCACCGGCGGCGTGAGCTTGAGCTCGGTGGCAAATTGCGCAACTGTGTTGCTGGCCATGCTCTTTGACTTCCTCTACTGGTTGACCGTGGGCGAATGCGGCTTCATCGGCGGTGGTTCAGGTGGTGGCGGCTCGGGGCGCGGTGTCGGGATCGTGTCGGGCCGGGGGCCTAGGCGAACCAGTGGGCGCGCGCGGCCATGATCAGCGCGCTGGCCTGCGGCGCCTCGATCTGGACCATCTCGACGAGCTCGTCGACGCCCAGGTCGGCGAGCTCGTCGCGCGTGCGCACGCCGGCCGCGGCCAGCTTGATCGCCAGTTCGGTGTCCATGCCCTCGAGCTCGAGCAGGGACTTGTCGGCCAGGTCGAGGTTCTCCTCGCGCTTGATCGCCTCGGTCAGCACCGCGTTGCGGGCGCGCGTGCGCAGCTCCTCGACCGTCTCGCCGTCGAACGCGGAGATTTCCAGCAGCTCGTTGACCGGGACGTAGGCGATCTCCTCGACGCTGGAGAAGCCCTCGCCGATGAGGATGTCGGCCACTTCCTGGTCGACGTCGAGGCTCGCCATGAAGGCGCTGCGGATGCCCTCGCGCTCCTGCATCTGCTTCTGGCTCGATTCCTCGGCGGTCATGATGTTGATCTGCCAGCCGGTCAGTTCGGAGGCCAGGCGCACGTTCTGCCCGCTGCGGCCGATGGCGATGGCGAGGTTGTCCTCGTCGACCACGACATCCATCGCGTGCTTGTCCTCGTCGACCACGATCGAGGACACGTTGGCCGGCGCCAGCGCGCCGATGACGAACTGCGCCGGGTCGTCCGACCACAGGACGATGTCGACGCGCTCGCCGCCGAGCTCGTTGGTGACCGCCTGCACGCGCGATCCGCGCATCCCCACGCAGGTGCCGATCGGGTCGATGCGCCGGTCGTTGGTCCAGACGGCGATCTTGGCGCGCACGCCCGGGTCGCGGGCCGCCGACTTGATCTGCAGCAGGCCCTGCTCGATCTCCGGGACCTCGAGCTCGAAGAGCTTCATGAGGAATTCGGGGGCGGTGCGCGAGACGATCACCTGGGGCCCGCGCAACGTGCGGTCCACCTTGGCCACGTAGGCACGAGCCCGGTCGCCGATGCGCAGGTTCTCCTTGGGGATCATCTCGGAGCGCGGCAGGCGGGCCTCGATCTTGCCGATCTCGATGACCACGTCGCCCTTGTCCATGCGCTTGACCGTGCCGTTGACGATGCTGTCGTTGCGCGCCAGGAACTCGGCCAGAAGCTGCTCGCGCTCGGCGTCGCGGATCTTCTGCAGGATGACCTGCTTGGTGTCCTGGGCGAAGCGGCGGCCCAGGTCCTGGCGCGGCAGCTGCTCCTCGATGTACTCGTCGATCTCGATGTCGGCGATCTGGTCGCGGGCATCGGAGAGGATGATCTGGTGACCGGGCTCCTGCAGGCCGGCCTCGTCGGGCACGACGTGCCAGCGCCGGAAGGCGTCGTACTCGCCGCTCTCGCGGTCGACCGCGACGCGGATCTCGACGTCCTCCTCGGCGAACAGGCGCTTGGTAGCCGAGGCCAAGGCCGATTCGAGCGCGCCGAAGACGATCTCCTTGGGCACGCTCTTCTCGCGCGCCAGCGCGTCAACCAGCAGCAGAATTTCTCGACTCATAGCTCAAACCCTATCGTCAACGATCACTTGGTAGGCGCCGGCGCCGCGGCGCCGATCGCATCGCGGTCGAATTCCCATTCCGGCGCCAGCCGCGCCTTTTCCACGTCGGCCAGCGCAAACTCTATCGTTTCGTGCTCGGCAAGCCGCTTGCGCGGGCGCCGCGACCCCCGGGCCGCCTTGGTGCCCGGCGCCGGCGCCTCCGGCAGCAGCGTCATGCGCACGCGTTCGCTGCCCGGTGCGCCGGCCTGCGCCGCGTCCGCCGCCGCGCCGGCATCCACCAGCCCCAGCAGGCGGCCGCGCAGCCGGCGGCGGCCGTCGATGGCCGAGTACAGCTGCACCTTGGCCATCGAGCCGGCAAAGCGCACGAAGTCGCGCTTGCCGCGCAGCGGCCGGTCCAGCCCCGGCGAGGACACCTCCAGCCGGTCGTAGTCCACGCCCTCGACCGCAAAGAGGTGCGTCAGGTGGCGGCTGACACGCTCGCAATCCTCGATGCCCACATGACGCTCGGCCGCCACGCCGGCGCCCGGCGACGGGACGTCCAGCGTCACCCGCAGCAGGCCGTGCCCGGCGCGCTCGAGGTCGACCAGTTCATAGCCCATCGCGTCCAGCGTGCGCTCGACCAGTTCGAACAGGACCGAAGCGCGCGCCGCGGCACCGGCCGGCGCACCAGCGGCCGCTTGCATCGTCGTCGGATCGTGCATGTCGTCCAGAGCCCCGTTCACGTGCCGCCCGCCATCGCCCGCCGTTCGCCGTCGACCACACGGTGAATCGATCACGCGATCGTTCAAACGTGCACATCCCGCGCGGCAAAAAAAAATGGGCCGTCGTCGAGCCCATTTCTTCACCACCTCAGGCTGGCACCATGGTTCCGACGGCTCGGACCACGGGCACCGGGCGCCCCGCTCACGCCACCGGCAGGATATCGCCGCTGACCGAGACATTCCATCCCGCGCGCAGTGCAAACCGACGCCGCAAGCGCGCCACGGGTGCCAGAAGGACGCACCATTCCTGGCAACCGCCGATTATATACCCGCGCGGCGCCTTTGGCCGGCGGGGTGGCCGCCGGGGTAGCTAGGCTCGGCGCGCCAGAGGCGCCTGCACGCGCCGGTTCAGGCCGGGCCGCGACCCTTGGGCCGGCGAAAGCCGCCTTGCCCCAAGCCGCCACCGCCCAGGCCGCCACCAGAACGGGGGCCCTGGCCGCGGGCGATGTAATTGACCGTGCTCGTCATGGGGTCCGGCTGCCGGCTGCCGCCCGGCCGCACGCCCTTGTTACCGGACCCATTGCCACCGATGCCACCCATGCCGCCGGGCTTGCGCCCCGGACCGCGGCGCAGCCCGTTGGGGTCCTGGGCGATGTAATTGACGGTGCTGTTCATCGGGTCGGGCTGGCGGCTGCCGCCCTGGCGTCCTGGCTTGGGACCGTTGCCGGGCCGCCCGCGACGCGGCCCGTTGGGGTCCTGCGCGATGTAGTTGACCGTGCTGTTCATCGGATCCGGGCGCCGGTTCCCGCCGCCGCGCGGGGCCGCATTGCCGTTGCCGTTGGCATTGGCGCGGCGCAGCGCGTTGGCGTCCTGGGAGAAGTAGCTGGCCGGGTTGGTCATCGTCATCGGGTCGGGCTGGCGCGGTCCGGCGCCCCCGCCCCCGTTGGCACGGCTGCCCGGCTTGCCACGGCGCGGCCCGCTGCCGGACTTGCGTGGCGGCGGCCCGGAGCGCGGGCGCACGTCATCGGTGCCCACGCCCAGGTCGTGCAGCCAGGCTTCCACCCACGCCGGCGCCAGTTCCTGGAAACGCCCGCGCGCCAGCGCGCGGGGCAACTGCACGGCGCCGTAGCGGATGCGGATCAGCCGGCTCACCTGCATGCCCAGCGTATCGAAGATGCGCCGCACCTCGCGGTTGCGGCCCTCGGCGATGACCGCGCGGTACCAGTGGTTGACGCCCTGGCCACCGGCATCCTCCAGGCGCGAGAAGCGCGCCGGACCGTCCTCGAGCTCGACGCCCTCGAGCAGGCGTGCATGCTGCTCTGGCGTGAGCTCGCCGAGCAGGCGCACCGCATATTCGCGCTCGACCTCGAAGCGCGGATGCATCAGGCGGTTGGCCAGTTCGCCCGAGGTGGTGAGCACGAGCAGCCCCTCGGTGTTGAAATCGAGTCGTCCGACGGCGATCCAGCGTCCACCCGAGACCTTGGGCAGCTTGTCGAAGACGCTGGGGCGCGATTGCGGGTCGTCCTGCGAGACGATCTCGCCCGAAGGCTTGTGGTAGAGCAGCACGCGCGGTGCGCGGCCGGGCTGGCGGCGCGTGTTGAGCGGCTTGCCGTTGATGCGCACCTGGTCGGTGGGCAGCACCCGCTGGCCCACGTGGGCCGGTTGTCCGTTCACCGAGACGCGGCCGGCGACGATCAGCTCTTCCATGTCGCGGCGCGAGCCGATGCCGGCGTCGGCCAGGACCTTGTGCAGCTTGTCGGACTGGGCGTCCAGCGCCACCTTGGCCGCACGCCGGCCGCGTTCGAGCACCGACTGGGCCAGCGCCTGCTCGGCCATCGCCAGCGCATTGACGTCGTCGCCCTCGCCGGCCAGCGATACCGGCTGCAGCGTCGCCGCGCCGGCCGGCGCTGCCGCCGCGGGGGTGGATTCGCGCGGCGGACGCTCTGCGCGGGCCCGGCGCCGGCGGCCGTGGGGACCGCGGTGGCGGCGTTCACCGTCGTTGTCGGCGGCCGGCCCTGCGCCGGCCGGGTAGGCGTGGTCGTCGTCGGGCGCCTGCCCGTGCGCGCCGAGGTCGGGCGCAGCGTCGCCGGTGTGCGGCGTCGGATCCGGATGCGCTGCCGCGTCGACCGGTGCCGGCACGCGGGTGTCGGCAGAGGAAGTGTCCATGGCCGTCATCGCGGGGGTCGCCGTGGACGCGATCTGCGGCACGCGTGCCGGTTCCGGGGGCGCCGGGGTGTCGGTGTTCGGCGCGTTCGCGTCGTCGGGCGTGGATGGATTCATGGGGTCGCCGGGCTCATTTCGCTCATGGGAGGGAGGGGTTGGGGCGGGTCGTGGGGGAGGGTTTCGGCCGGAGGCATGTCCGGGGGCAGCAGGCCGGCTTCGGGCGCCGCCGGGGCGGGCATGCCGGCAGGGGGGAAAGGCAGCTCGAAGCGCGCATTGGGCGTATCGGCGTCGGCGCCGATCGGCGGCAGCTCCTGGAGCGAGCGCAGGCCGAAGTCATCGAGGAAGGCCCGCGTGGTCGCCAGCAGGCCGGGGCGCCCCGGGGCCTCGCGATGGCCGATGGTCTCTATCCAGCCGCGCTCCTCGAGCGTCTTGATGACCGGCGCGGACGCGGTCACGCCGCGTATCTCCTCGATATCGCCGCGGGTCACCGGCTGGCGATAGGCGATGATCGCGAGGGTCTCGAGCACCGCGCGGGAATACTTGGGCGGCTTTTCGGGGTTCAGGCGATCGAGCACCGGGCGCATGGCAAGCGTGCTCTGGAAGCGCCAGCCGGAGGCCAGGGGCACGAGTTCGACGCCGCGGCCACGCCAGTCGGCGCGCAGTTCCTCGAGCAGCACCCGGACCATGTCGTCGTCGATGTCGTCGGTGAACAGCTTGCGCAACTGGTCCACCGGGAGGGGTTCCTGCGCGGTGAGCAGCGCGGCTTCCAGGACGATCTTGGCCTCGTGCGTGTTCATGATCTGCATGTGAGTCGCTCAGGACCGCGCATGGCCGGGCATGCCGCAAGGCTGCCGCAATGGCTGACACGGTGCGTTCGGGCGTGCCGAACAACAAAAAACATAGGGTTCCGGTTTTCAAGGCCCGGTCGGCCGAAGGATCCTGCCAATGGCAGCGGTCCCGCACGGGCTGCGCCGGACGAATACGGTACGTACTTTGATCGTGGACGGACGGCCACGGGGCTGGGCAGGGCGGATACCGCCACCACGCAGCCACCACGGTGAAACCGCCGTCGGTGATACCGCCCTCAGTAAAGCTGCCGCGGGCAAGGCTGCCGGGGGCAAAGCCGCCACTGGCGGCGCCGTCGGCAGGTGCAGCTACGACCTGCTACCGCCCAAAAGCGGCCACTCGGACACGGCTACTCACATCCAGCTGATCAAATGGAGCCACGCCATTCCAATGGAACCACGCCATTGCGCAGGACCCGCGCCGCCACATCTGCAAGCGTGGCTTCATCGGTGATGCGGCAAGGTTTCATCTACCGAAAACCAGTGTATCACGCACGCCGGCGTGGACGATAGCGGTTGACAAGCATTACTGTATGCATTTACAGTGAAACATCTCCAGCATCGATTGCCATCATGAGCCCAGTCACCGGCGACATCCTCACCGCGCGCCAGCGAGAGATCCTCGAGTTCATCCGCGGTGCCCTGTCCGATAGCGGCGCTCCGCCCACGCGCGAGGAAATCGCACGGGCCTTCGGTTTTCGTTCGCTCAACGCGGCCGAGCAACACTTGCAGGCACTGCAGAAGAAAGGCCTGATCGAACTGCTGGCCGGCACCTCGCGCGGTATCCGCCTGCGGGATTCGGCGCGCGCGCTGGGCGAGGCGGCACGCGAGTTCGGCCTTCCGCTGATCGGCAAGGTCGCTGCCGGCAGCCCGATACTGGCCCAGGAAAACGTACTGCAGCGCCCTGCGGTGGACCCTGCCACCTTCAAGCCGCGCGCCGACTACCTGCTGGAGGTGCGCGGCATGAGCATGCGCGACGCCGGCATCCTCGACGGCGACTGGCTGGCCGTACACCGTCAAGGGCAGGCCAACAACGGCCAGATCGTGGTCGCCCGCCTCGGGGACGACGTCACCGTCAAACGGCTCAAGGTGCGCGGAACCCGCGTGGAACTGCTCGCCGAGAACCCCGACTACACCCCCATCATCGTCGACACCCGGCGCGAGCCGCTCATCATCGAAGGCATCGCGGTCGGTGTCATCCGTGCTGCCGTCTGACCCCGGCCGTCCGACCCAGGCCGTCCGACTCTGAAGGGTGCCAACCACATGCGTGCCGCCACCGCCCTCGTTCCGCTGCTGCAGGCCGCCGGCTCCGGAATCCTGCCCCACCTCTGGCACGGCGACCAATGGTCTCCGGCCGATACGCGCCTGGACTGCACCCCGACCGGCCACGCCGAACTCGACCACGAACTTCCCGGCCATGGCTGGGCACATGGTCAACTGGTGGAGCTGCTGCTCGACCATCCCGGCATCGGCGAACTGGGTCTGCTGATGCCCGCACTGGCATCGGCCTCACGGGCCGCACGCACCTGCGTCTGGGTGCTGCCCTGCCAGGCCGGGTCTGGCGCGCCGCTGCAGCCCGGGCAGTCGGCAGCCGCGGCCGCAGGCGATGCGCTGCCCTACGCGCCTGCCCTGGCAGAAGCCGGGATCGACCTCACCCGCAACATATTCGTCAAACCCTTGACCGTACGCGAGAGCGGCTGGGCGCTGGAGCAATCGTTGCGCGCCGCCCACCTGGGCGTACTGATCGGCTGGTTGCCTCAGGGCGCGGGCAGCGATGCCGATTTCCGCTCGCTGCGCCGTCTGCACCTGCTGGCCCAGCGCAATCGCGCGCTGGTCTTCATCCTGCGCGGGGCCTGTCATGCCACCGCGCCTTCGCCGGCAGCGTTGCGCCTGCATCTGCAGCACGACGGGCAGCATTTGCAGGTGCGGGTACTCAAGCGACGCGGACGGCCGCTGATCGAACCGGTGGCCCTGCAGATCCACCCTGCGCGCTGGAATCGCCCCCCGGTACCCGTCACCGCCGCAGTTCCCGCACCGGCGGCGCTGGCCGCGCCCAAAGCAGTCGCCGCACCGGCGGCCAATCCCGCTTCGCTGCCGCAGATCGTGCGTGCGCTGTCGCCCGGTGCCGGCTGGTTCGCGCAGCCCGTTCCTAGTGGCCTGTAACGGCCGGTTCGGAACCTTCTTCCGGCGCATCGAACCGGTACACCGTGGTGGTGCACACCGCTAGCCCGGCGCATCGAACGGCCGCGTCGGCAGCAGTGCCCAGGCGACGATCGCCAGCACCAGCGCCGCCAGTCCCACGCGGTAGAGCGCGCGCCAGGTCCGCCCCGGCGAATCGATGATCTCGACCGATTCGACGTAGATCACTTCGCAGGCGCCCGCGCCGGAGTCGCTGCGCGTCGTGCTCGACACCCGCGTTCCGCGCGGCACGCCATCGGCGAATATGGTGTAGTCGACGAGGTAGCCGCGCACGCGCACCTGGTCGCCGACGTGGACGCGCAGCATCTGCCGCGCCACCTCCGGCTTGTCGGTGAGCAGATGGTTGTTGGAGACGGCGTCCAGGTGGAACTGGCTCCAGGCCTGGCTCGAGTGCGTGCTAAAGTGGCACTCCCATTGCGTGTTGTCAAAATGGATGCTGCGATAGATGCCGCTGGCGGCATTCGGACCCCAGACCGCGCACAGGTCCATCAGGTTGATATGGTCGTTCCATTCGCGGTGGGCGTAGTCCCACCAGGTATCCGAATGGTGCAGGCTCACGACCAGGCCGGATAGGTCGTAGCGGTAACGCGGCTGGATCCGGTACGTGACGCCCTCTACAGTGATATCCACGGCCGGGCTGTCGACCGCCTCCTGCACGGGCTCGGTCAGCAGTTGCGCCTGCAGGCGCCCGGGTGGCGGCAGCGCCTCCTTGAACCACCAGCTGCAGGCCACCAGCATCGCGCTGGCGGCGATCGACCAGCGAACGGCGCGGTATCTATTCATCGAACGGATCAAGCTTCTAGACGCTTAACAGCGCATCGGCACATTCACGGCGCATTCAAGCAAGGGCATGCCCGCACCGCTCATGGCCAGCGCGTGGACCGGGATTCGAATCCGGGCGAATCCTGCACGGCGACCACGCAGAAGCGATGGCCGGTCGGGGCTTCCATCACCCACCAGGTCTGGACCTGCTGCAGGCGCCGCGCACCCAGGGCCTCCAGGCGCCGGACCTCGGCCTCGATGTCGTCGGACTCGATGTCCAGGTGGACGCGGCTCGGATGCGACACCATCTGCACTTCGACGTGCAGCGCCTCGCTGGGATCGAGCAAGCGAACGTACTTCTCGCCCTCGGTGCCCGGCAGGACCTGCCCGGGCATCCCCAGTGCCGCGCCCCAGAACTGCGCGGCACCCGGCAGATCGCCGGTCTGGCAATCGATGATGAAGCCCGCCAGCTTGCTCCTGTGCATGCGACCTCCCCCGCGGGCTTGCGCCCGTTCAACCGGAATGTGCCGAGCCGGCGGCATCGACGGCCACGGGCCGGCGCGCCACTACGTGGAACCGAAGACCAGCGAGCGCGCGCTGTCCAACAGGTGGCGCACCAGCGCGCGCGAAT
>Ga0116229_10013631_pt1 | contig 11452 bp, 9 predicted proteins | sample S1TSphgellanicum_3_FD_87313 | JGI IMG/M metagenome (GOLD analysis project Ga0116229, IMG submission 87313) | Host-associated microbial communities from peat moss isolated from Minnesota, USA - S1T2_Fc - Sphagnum magellanicum MG | ecosystem: Host-associated > Plants > Peat moss > Unclassified... | reverse complement strand
GCGACGAACTTGGCGCCCAGGCTCTCGACCTGTTCCTTGGAGGCGGGGCGGACGTCGGTGGCGGTGACGACGGCTCCCAGGCGCCTGGCCGTGGCGATGGCCTGCAGCCCCGCCACGCCCGCGCCCATCACAAACACCTTGGCCGCCGCAACCGTGCCCGCCGCCGTCATCATCATCGGCAGCGCCCGCCCATAGGCCTCTGCACCTTCGATCACCGCGCGATAACCGGCGAGATTGGCTTGGGACGACAGGGCGTCCATGGACTGGGCGCGGGTGATGCGGGGCACAAACTCCATAGCGAGAGCGGTGACGCCGGCCTTGGCCAAGGCTTGAACCAACTCCCCTTCCACGTAGGGATTGAGAAGCGCCGTCAGGATCGCGCCGGACTTGAAAGCCGAAAGCGCGGAAAGTGCAGGCCCGCGCACAGACATCACAATGTCGGCGGTCTTCAGAGCCGCCTCCAGCGACGGCGCAATCGAGGCCCCTGCGGCTTCGTAATCGGCGTCGGGATAGGCGGCGGCGGTTCCCGCCTCCTGTTCAACGACGACGCCGAGGCCCGTCGCAATCAGCTTACGTACGCTGTCGGGAGTCGCGGCGACCCGCGTCTCGCCCAACCGGCGTTCCTTCAACACGGCGACCGTAATCCCCATGCGTCCCCCATAGCCCACGAACGGGCCTTTCTTCATTCGTTGCCGTGGTTATTTCGATATCTGTGGCGGCTGTCCAGCAGTTTGACCTGTATCAAAGAGCAAAATACTTCACCGGAGCCGGGCGGATCGGCCCATCAGCGGAGGCGCGCTTGGCCGTTTCATCCCCCACCTTGGGACTTTTAAGCTCTGGCGATCCTGCGCCGGTGCGTGTTCAGCCTGGGCGACGCGACGCCGGAGTGCTGGTCCTCTGCGACCATGCGGGGCGCGCGACGCCGGCGCGGCTTGATCATCTGGGCCTGGCCGATGAGGCGTTCGAGCGCCACATCGCCTACGATCTTGGCGCGGCCGAGTTGTCTCGCGACCTGGCCCAGCGCCTGAAGGCGACCCTGATCGAGCAGACCTATTCGCGCCTGGTGGTCGATTGCAACCGAAGCCCCGGCCGCGCCGACATGATCCCCGAAGTCTCAGACGGTACGATCATTCCCGGCAATGCGGCTCTCACAGCGGCTGAGGTTCAAGCGCGGATCGAGGCGATCCATACGCCCTATCACCAAGCCATCGCCGCCGAGATCGATAGGGCCATCGCGATTGGCGCTGCGCCGGCGCTGATCCTGATCCACAGCTTCACCCCCGTCATGGGCGGGTTCCAGCGGCCTTGGCAGGTCGGCGTGCTGCATCAAGGCAACGCCTTGTCGCTGGCGATGCTTGCGCTGTTGGAAGCCGAGCCAGGGCTGACCGTGGGCGATAACGCGCCCTACGCCATGGATGAGATCGACTACACCGCACCCCGCCACGCCCAGGCGCGCGGCCTGCAATATCTGGAGCTGGAGACCCGCCAGGACCTGATCGCCGACAGCACCGGTCAGGCGCGCTTCGCCGAGCTTTACGCCCGCCTGATCCCGCAAGCCTTAGCCAGCCTGGCTTAAGCTCAACGTTTGACGACTGAGCGTCTATTCCGCCCGCCTACGCCGTGCGGCCCCCTCACCGATCAGATGCAAGCGATCCGAGACGACCTAGCCTTCATGCGCGAGATGAGCGTAAGCGACGAAGCGGCGGTGGTGGATTACCTGGATGCGATGGAGCGGCAAATCCAAAAGGGCTGACGGCCGGATTCCCAACTTCCACGAGTCGGTTCAGTCTCATCGTTGTGGTTCTAAGGTCTGCCATGCGCCCAACGTCGTATGCGCCAGGTATGCGTTCCGCACGGCGTCGCCGCGCAGAAAACGCTGCCGCGATGCTGGCGGACGTGAACCCAGGTTGAGATTTCGGAGAGTTGGTACAATCGTTATGAAACGCCTATTCGCCTTCACCTGCGCCATAACCGCTATCGCCAGTTCCACCTTCGCCGCCGACGTCGGCTACGCGCCCGTCAATCGCCTGCGGGTTGTGCCTCTGTCGCCGTCGGAGGTTTGGGGCAGGGTGCATGACTTTCTGCAGGACCAGGGCTTTGACGTGATCAAGGAGGATCAGGCGGCGGGGCTGATCGATAGCCGACGTCAAACGCCTAAGAAGGGCGGTTTGGCCCATATCGCCGACTGTCCGTCCAAGCTGTTTTGGGCGACGCAGCATGAAGTGACGGACCTGAGCATCCTCATCAAACCTGCGTCGAGTGGATCGCGGGTGATGGTCAACACGGCCTTCTTCCGCGCCGGCAAACCCGGACAGAAGGGTCTGCCAGAGCTCGCCTGCGTCAGCACGGGCGTCCTTGAAGCTGCGGTTCTGGACGTCGCCGACGGCCAGCCCATGGAAGCGGCCGTCATCCCCCATTGAGGGCGCAGAGGTCGCCTTCACACCTCATATCCCTGCTCAGCGTAGATCGGCCGAGTAGACCAGGGTGCGCAATACCCGAGCGTTACGGGCCTGGGGATAGGCTTTGAAGCTGATCCGCTCGCCGGGGCGCACCACCAGTTGGACGCTGTGGAGGGCTTGCAGATGGGTATCGGCCGGCGCCGGCCCATCTTCGCCGCGGGCTTGCGCCCCGGCGACCTCGATCACGGCTTCCAGGCCCGTGGCGTCGGCCGTGGCGACCGCGATGGCGGCGACCACCAGACGCACGGTTGTGTCCTTGTCGCGCTCCAGCCAGCTTTCGGCGCCTGTGGTTCCGGCGGCGACCAGGACGGCGCCTTGGGGCAGCTCGAGAAACTGTTCGTCGAGCTCATTCAATTTGAAGTGGGCCATGGCGTCCTCGATTGTGGATGGGCCTCAAGCCCTTAAGACCACACCAACGCAAAGGCTGCCCGCCCGCTCCACCCGTCGCGCCGCGGCGGTGAAGCCTCGTGCGCCTTTTCCGATTGGGGCCCTTGCATCGACGGCGCGCCCGTGATGACTCGGCCGAAAATAAACTTGTATCGGGGACGTGCTGTGATGAGACAGGGGCTAGCCCTAGGGGTCGTGTGGGCGTCGATGGCGGTCTTGGCCGCAGGCTGCGCCCAACTCCAGCCCGAGCCGCTCGCGACGCCAGCGCCGGCTGCGCCGCCGCCCCCGCCGCCAACGGTTTCTGAGTTCGCCTGGTCGAGCGCGCCGGGCATGAACGTGATCCATGGCGAGATCGCCTACACGGATCGCACAGGGCGCCGGTGGGTGTGCGCCGGCCAGTCGGTCGCGCTGATGCCGCGGACGCCCTCCACAGACGTTCGCATGCAGGAACTATACGGTTCAGCCGAGCGGGCGCTGGAGCCTGTCGCCAACGTGCGTGCGCATAGCGGGGAGGTGCATGGTGCGGATCCCGGACCCTATGTGCGCACCACCGCCTGCGATCCCAGCAGTCATTTCAGCTTCGACGGCCTTCCAGACGGCGGCTACTTCGTGATCGCCAGGGTTCACTTGAAAGGCGCTACGGCCGCCAGCGACGAAGGCTTGGCCCTGATGCAGCGCATAGCCCTTACGGGCGGCGTGACACGGCAGCTTGAACTGCCTCTGCGCGGCCGCCCGTAAGGACAGCTCTAGATTTTCCGGGCGACGGTGACGCCTAGGACGACGAAGAGCAGGCAGACCACCAGGAAGATAAAGAAGCAGATCTTGGCGATCACGGCGGCGGCGCCTGCGACGCCTGTGAAGCCCAGCGCGCCGGCGATCAGCGCGATAACGGCGAAAATGATGGCCCATTTCAGCATGGTCGAGTCTCCAATTGTAGCGCCACGGCAACGCCTCGACCGTATCGACGTTCCATGTTCCGTTTATTTGCAGCGAAAAAGGCGGCCACGCTGGTCGCGCCCAACGCCGCTTCGAGCCAGCGCTAGCCTCACTACCATGAACGGGCCCTTCGCCCTGCCAGGCTACACCCCCGCCAAGAGCTGGGGCAGCGCCCAGATCGGCCTGGTAGCCAGACCTACAGCGTCGGCCGAAAACCTACCTTTTTCCGCCTTGCCCGGACTTGTTCCGGGGAAGGCGGGAATAGGGGAAGGCCATCGACTCTTATCGAACCTGGCCTACCCGAACAGTCCCCACAAAATGTGGCGTTTCCCGCAGAACGCCTTAGAAGCGTCGCGACATCAGCGCCGGACCCTAAGCCTTGACCACATCCAAAATCGCCTTCCAGGGAGATTATGGCTCCAACAGCCACGAACTGTGCGTGGAGCATTTCCCCGACTCTGAGCCGTTTCCTTGCGCCACCTTCGCCGAAGCCTTTTCGGCGGTGCGCAGCGGGGCGTGCGGCCTGGGCGTCATCGCGATTGAGAACTCGATCGCCGGGCGCGTCGGCGATGTGCATCACCTGCTGCCGTCCTCAGGCCTGAAGATCGTCGGCGAGCGGTTCAAGCCGATCCGCTTTCACCTGATGGCCAATCCCGGCGTCGCGCTTGAGGATGTGCGGGAGGTGTCGAGCCATGTCATGGCGCTCGGCCAGTGCCGCCAACTGATCCAAAAGCTGGGACTTCGGGCCACGGTGGCGGGCGATACCGCCGGCGCCGCGCGCGAGCTGGCTGAGCGGCCAGATCCCCATCACGCCGCCATCGCGCCGGCGCTGGCGGCCGAGCTCTACGGCCTGACTATCCTGGCCCGCGACATTGAGGACGAGCCCGACAACACCACCCGCTTTCTGGTCATGACCGGCGATCCAAACCCGGCCGAGCCGCCTGCGGGCGTCGATTGCCTGACCAGCTTGGTCTTCCACACGCGCGACGTGCCGGCGGCGCTCTATAAGGCGCTGGGGGGGTTCGCCAGCAACGGCGTGAATCTGATCAAGCTGGAAAGCTACATCGACGGCAGCCAGTTCACGCCCGCGCAGTTTTACGCCGTGATCGAGGGGCGGCCCACCGATCCGGCCGTCGCCTTAGCCCTGGAAGAGCTGGCGTTCTTCTCGGGCCATATCGAACTCTTGGGCGTCTATCCCGCCGACGCCCACCGCCGCAGCCCGCAAGTCCCCGCGCCAACCGCTCAACCGCCTGTCGCTGCGCCCACAGCGCCTGCGACCGACGAGGACGACAGCTGGAAGGGGGCGCTCGTCGAATACCGGCGCAGCATCGACAATATCGACGCCGCCCTGATCCACGTCCTGGCCGAGCGGTTCAAATGCACGCGCAAGGTCGGCGCTCTGAAAGCGCGCTATAATCTGCCGCCCGCCGATCCCAAGCGCGAAGCCCAGCAGATCGAGCGGTTGCGCAACCTGGCGCTCGCCGCCGATCTCGATCCCCGGTTCGCCGAAAAGTTCCTGAACTTCATCATCGCCGAGGTGATCCGCCACCATGAGGCGGCGGCGCGGTAGGCTTCAGCCTAGCCCAGCGGGCTTAGGGCCGCCGGTGGCCCAGTCCAACAGCTCGACGGTGTGGACGACCGGGACCTCGGTCCCGCCGCCGATCTGGGTGATGCAGCCGATATTGCCGGCGGCGACGATGTCGGGCCGGGTACGGGCGATATTGGCGACCTTGCGGTCCCGCAGGCGCCCCGCGATCTCCGGCTGGAGCAGGTTGTAGGTTCCAGCCGACCCGCAGCAGAGGTGTCCCTCCGGCACGTCCAGCACCTCGAAGCCCGCCTGTTTCAGGAGCTGTTTGGGCTCTCTCGTAATCCTTTGCCCGTGCTGCAGCGAGCAAGCGCTGTGATAGGCGACCCGCAGGCCGCTCGGCGCTAACGAGACGTTCAACGCGATACCGCTCAGCACTTCGGAGATATCGCGGGCCATCGCCGATACGCGCGCCGCGGGGGCGGCGAGGTCGGGGTCGTCGCGGAACATGAAGCCGTAGTCCTTCACCGTCGTGCCGCAGCCCGACGCATTGACGACGATAGCGTCCAGCCCCTGGCCGTCCATCTCCGCCGCCCAGGCCAAGATGTTGGCGCGGGCGAAGGTGTGGTCGTGCTGGCCCAGATGATGGTTCAGCGCGCCGCAACAGCCTGCGCCCTTCGCCACCACCACCTCATAGCCGTGGCGGGTCAGAAGCCGCACCGTCGCGGCGTTGATCTCAGGCGCCAAGACCTGCTGAGCGCAGCCGGTGAGCAGCGCGACGCGACGTACGGTCTGGGTCGGGTCTTGCGCCGGAAAGGACTGAGGTTTAATGGCCCCCGAGGCGGCCGGCAGATGCGTCGGCGCCAGCGCCAACATCGCCTTCAGCCGGCTAGGCATGAGGCCGGCGAACGGCTTGCCGAACCGGGCGGCCATCAGGGCCCAGCGAAACAGGCCAGGCCTCGGCAACACCCATCCTAAAAGACCCCGCAGCGTCCGATCAGGCCAAGGGCGTCGATAGGTCTCCTCGGTGTGATGGCGGGCATGATCCACCAGATGCATGTAGTTCACGCCCGATGGGCAGGTGGTCATGCAGGCCAGGCAGGAGAGGCAGCGGTCGATATGCTTTACGACCTCGGATGTCGCCGGCCGGTCGTTCTCCAGCATGTCCTTGATCAGGGAGATGCGGCCGCGCGGGCTGTCCAGTTCATCGGCCAGATCGACATAGGTGGGACAGGTCGCGGTGCAGAACCCGCAATGCACGCAGGCGCGCAAAATCTTTTCCGATTCCCTCACGGTGGGGTCGGCGAGCTGGGCCGCGGAGAAATGGGTCTGCATGGGGCTTAGAGACCTTGGTGCATACGGCCGGGGTTGAACAGATTTAAGGGATCGAAGCCGGATTTGATCCGGGCGTGCAGAGCTTTGAGCGGCGGGGGGAGGGGATCGAAGACCGGCGTTGTGGCGCGCAAATCCGCTGCTGCGGCGATCAGGGTCGCGTGGCCGCCAGACCGTTCGAGGCGCGAGCGAATGACGCCGGCGCCCCCATCCACGTCGTCGCCATCCGTGGCCAGCCAGATCAGGCCGCCGCCCCAGTCATAGAAAATCTCCGCCGTCGGCAGCTGCGCCTTGAGCGCTGTAACCAGGTTCGGCGCCGAGGCCGGGGGTGGGCAGAGCCGCCAGATACAGCGGGAGGGGCTGAGCAGCGGCCGCACCGCCCCGACCTCGGCCCAGAAAGCCGCCGTGTCCACGGCGCCGAGTTCTGCGCCCGGTCCAAGCGCTTGGAACAGCGTCGCCAAGGCGTCCCGGCGAAAGGCGACGGATCGGGGCGGCCCCTCCAACCGGATCGCCGTCGCTGCGCCGACGATTCCGGCTGACCGCAGGATGGAGGCGCGCGCCGCGACGGCGGCGGGCAGGTGGGCTGCGCCCGAGACCTCATGGGGCGTATTCAGCGCCGTCGTCAGGGCCTCAATCGCGGCGGCGTCGTCCAGTCCGGTCAGCACCAAGGTGCAGGCGGTTTCAGGTTTGGGCATGACCTTGAGGGTCAATTCGGTCAGGAGCGACAGGGTCCCAAACGCCCCGGCTTGCAGCTTGCAGAGATCGTAGCCAGTGACGTTTTTCACCACCTTGCCGCCGGCCTTCCACGCCTCCGCCCGCCCATTGATCGCCGCAAAGCCCAAGAGATAATCCCTGGCCGCGCCGGCCCGCACACGGCGCGGCCCAGCCAGGTTGCACGCGACTACGCCGCCCAAGGTGCCCGTCGCCGATTTTGCAGCGCCCAGGAGCGCCCGCCAGTCCGGCGGCTCGAAGCTCAGCATCTGCCCGTGGCCGTCCAGAAGCGTTTGGACTTCAGCCATGGGCGTTGCGGCATGGACGGTCAGGACCAGTTCGGAGGGCTCGTAGTCGATGACGCCCCTCAGGCGAGACACATCCAGCACATCCGTTGGCCGTTCGCTTCGGCCGAGCGCCTGTTTGCTCGCCCCGGCCCTGATCTCCAAAGGCCGGGTCTCGGCGACTGCGGCGGCGATCATCTGTTGGGCGTCCGCCGCGTCGGCGGGGGTCAAAACCGGCATTGGGGGGTCAGAACCGCGGCAGGTCTGGGAAGCGAACCTGGCCGCCGCGCACATGCACCCGCCCCAGTTCCGCGCACCGGCACAGCTGGGGAAACACCTTGCCGGGGTTCAGCAGACCGTCCGGATCGAAGGCGCATTTGAGCCTCTGCTGCTGCTCAAGATCGATGTCGCTGAACATCGTCCCCATCAGGTCGCGCTTCTCCACGCCCACCCCATGCTCGCCGGTCAAGACGCCGCCGACCTCGACGCACAGACGCAAGATATCAGCGCCGAAGGCTTCGGCCTGCTCGAATTGGCCGGGGATGTTGGCGTCATACAGGATCAAGGGATGCAGATTGCCGTCGCCGGCGTGAAAGACGTTGGCGCAGCGCAGGCCATACTCGGCCTCCATCTGTTGCACGCGCCGCAACACCTCGCCGATCCGTTTGCGCGGGATCGTGCCGTCCATACAGAGATAGTCCGGCGAAATCCGCCCGACCGACGAGAAGGCCGCCTTGCGGCCGGCCCAGAACAGCAGCCGTTCCGCCTCCGACTGGCTTGATCGACAGCTCGTGGCGCCATGGGCGGCGGCGATGGTCTCGACCGCCTCCACCAGATGATCCACCTCCGTCTCGCAGCCGTCCAGCTCGACGATCAGGAGCGCGGCGCAATCCAGCGGATAGCCGGCGTGGATGAAGGCCTCGGCCGCCTCGACCGCCAGCCGGTCCATCATCTCCATGCCGCCGGGGATGATGCCGGCTGCGATCACTGCGGCCACGCAGTCGCCCGCGCCTTCGACGCTGGAGAAGCCGATCATCAGCGCCCGTGCGCCCGGCGGCTTGGGCAGGATGCGCACCGTGACTTCGGTCACAACGCCCAGCATGCCCTCGGAGCCCACGATGACGCCCAAGAGGTCATAGCCTCCCGCGTCGAAATGCTTGCCGCCCAGGCGCGTCACCTCGCCATCCAAGGTGACGATCTCCACGCCCAGCACATTGTTGGTGGTCAGGCCGTACTTCAGGCAATGCACCCCGCCGGAGTTCTCCGCCACATTGCCGCCGATGCTGCAGGCGATCTGGCTGGAGGGGTCGGGGGCGTAATAAAAGCCCTGATCCTGCACGGCGTGGGTGACGCCAAGGTTGGTCACCCCCGGCTGGACCACGGCGCAGCGATTGGCGATATCGATCTCCAAGATCCGGTTGAACCGGCTCATGCTCAAGAGCACGCCGTCTTCCAGCGGCAGCGCGCCGCCCGAAAGCGAGGTCCCGGCGCCCCTGGGCACCACCTTGATCCCCTGTTGTGAGCAATAGCGCATCACCGCGACGACCTGGGCCGTGGTCTGGGGCGCCGCCACCACCAGGGGAAGCTGACGATAGGCCGTCAGGCCGTCGCAATCATAGGCGCGCCGCTCCAGCTCGGAGTCGATCACCCCCTCGCCAGGTACAATGTTGCGCAGCGCCGCCACGATCTCTGCGCGGCGATCCATGACGCTGATATCGAGCGGAGGCATCTTCAACATGGGCGTCCTCCGGCCCGGCTTTGCGCCGATTGTGGATTTGATTGGCGCAGTCCCGATTGGCATGATCGTAGGCCACGCTCAGCAACTAGATCACCCCCATGGCCCTTAGGCAACGCCCGCTTTAGGCGTGTCTGCAAAGCCGGCTTTGGCGGAGGGCTTACGATTTTGACAATCCTCCAGCCGCCCTCTACCAACGCCGCGAAGGTGTTCAGCCCTCGTCGCTGTGGCCTTCCATATAAGAAGATGTCGTACGACAATAATCTATGGGCCGGAAATCCTATGAAGATCACGGGTAAGTTAGCCGTCGATGACGTGCTGCAAAGCTTTGTCGAGACGGAGCTTTTGCCGGGGTTGGGCCTTGAGCCCAGCGCTTTCTGGGCTGCGCTGGAGCGTATCCTGGTCGATTTTACGCCCAAGAACGCCAGCCTCTTAGCGCGCCGTGACGCGCTTCAGGCCCAGATCGACACCTGGCTTAGCGCTCGCCGTGGGCAAGTGATCGACGTTGAAGCTGAGACCGCGTTCCTGCGCGAGATCGGCTACCTGCTGCCCGAGCCTGAAGCGTTCACCATCGCCACGCAGGGCGTCGATCCTGAGATCGCCAAGCTCGCCGGGCCGCAGCTTGTCGTGCCGCTCTCCAATCCCCGCTACGCTCTCAATGCCGCCAACGCGCGTTGGGGCAGTCTCTATGACAGCCTGTACGGTACAGACGCCCTGGCGCCGCTTATTGGCGCGGGCAAGTATGATCCGGCCCGCGGCGCCCTGGTGATCGCCTTTGCGCAGGCGTTTCTGGACAGGATCGCGCCCCTGGCGTCGGGCGGCCATGGCCAAGCGATAGCCTATCGCGTCGTCGATGGCCGTTTGTCGGTCAAGCTCGCCGACGGGGGCGAAACCGCCCTGGCGACGCCCGAACAGTTCGTCGGATGGCGCGGCGCCGCTGACGCCCCGTCTTCGGTGCTCCTGACGCACAATGGCCTGCACGCCGAAATCGTCATCGACCGGACCCACTTCATCGGCAAGGACGATCCGGCCGGCGTCGCCGACGTGATCCTGGAGGCCGCGGTTTCGACCATCCAGGACTGTGAAGACTCTGTTGCGGCCGTGGATGCGCCCGACAAGGTGGCGGTGTACCGCGCCTGGCTCGGCCTGATGAAGGGCGACCTCAGCTCGACCTTCTCCAAGGGCGGGCGGACCGAAACCCGCACGCTCGATCCTGATCGCACCTACACCACAAAGACCGGCGACCTGACCCTGCCGGGGCGCTCGCTGATGCTGGTGCGAAACGTCGGGCATCATATGCTGACGGACGCCGCGACGTTGGACGGCCAGCCGGTCTATGAGACCGTGCTCGACGCCTTGATCACCGTCGCCAGCGCCCTGCACGATATCAAGGGCGGGCGCCTCAATAGCCGGGCCGGCGCCGTCTATGTCGTCAAGCCAAAGATGCACGGCCCCGAAGAGGTCGCTCTGGCCGTCAGCCTGTTCGATCAGGTCGAGGACGCGCTGGGCCTGCCCCGCAATACCGTCAAGCTCGGCGTGATGGACGAAGAGCGACGCACCAGCGCCAACCTCAAGGCCTGTATCTGGGCGGCTAAGGATCGGATCGTCTTCATCAACACCGGCTTTTTGGACCGCACGGGCGATGAGATTCACACCGCCATGGAAGGCGGCCCGGTGGTGCGCAAAGGGGCGATGAAGACTCAAGCGTGGCTGCCGGCTTACGAAAAACGCAATGTCGAGATCGGCATGGCCGCAGGCTTTCCTGGGCGCGCCCAAATCGGCAAGGGCATGTGGGCGGCGCCCGACCAGATGGCGGCCATGATGCGCGAGAAGATCGGCCATCCCAAGACAGGGGCCAACACCGCCTGGGTGCCGTCGCCCACCGCCGCTGTGCTGCATGCGCTGCACTATCACGAGGTCGATGTCTCACGCCTTCAGACCGAGATGATGGGCGCGCGCCCTGCGACGACCGGCCTGCACGACCTCCTCACCCTGCCGCTGGCCACCTCCAACTGGGAGCCGGCTGAGGTGCAGGAGGAGCTGGACAACAATATTCAGGGCCTGCTCGGCTATGTGGTGCGCT
>Ga0116229_10013630_pt1 | contig 11453 bp, 10 predicted proteins | sample S1TSphgellanicum_3_FD_87313 | JGI IMG/M metagenome (GOLD analysis project Ga0116229, IMG submission 87313) | Host-associated microbial communities from peat moss isolated from Minnesota, USA - S1T2_Fc - Sphagnum magellanicum MG | ecosystem: Host-associated > Plants > Peat moss > Unclassified... | reverse complement strand
AGACCGTGAAAAGGCAGATGAAGCCGAAATACCCGGAGAATATCGAGAGCTAGCGATCGAGGTTCGTAAGATGCTCGGTTACTACTCTGACGACCGTCCGCTGCTGTCGGCAAGGCAGGCGGCACTGAGGTCAGGGGTCAACCATGCCACAATTTCCTCACTCGTTCGCGGTGGACGGGCTTCTCGTGATTCCCTTAAGCAGTTAGCAAGATCCTTCAGTACTGACGAGAACCGGCTGCTGCGGCTCGCCGGTTACGCAACAGATCCTGCGGAAGTGTTGTCTCGGAAATCAGAACTAGCAAGTCACCGAATTCCCGACGGGTTGCCGGAACGAATCTATCATAAGATCGAGAGGCTCAGCGAGCGGGACCTGCGTCGTCTCGAACAAGTACTTGAGCTCTGGATAGACGATGGGCGTGAAATCGGCAGTTAAACAGTCACAAAAACAAACAGCGGCCTATCGGCGAGCTGTAATTACCCAATTAGTACGTCAATCGGGTGGCCCCACCGCCGACCCGAGGGACGCCTTGCGGCTGGCGAGATGCCATTACGGCCTCATACCAAGGTCGGCAGCGGTCGGTCGATTTACGGCACGGATCTGCCGAATGGAAACAGGGGAGTGGGCGCTCGACTTTAATCCGGCACAGTCTAAGCTCGATCTCGTCTGCGCGGTATGGCATGAACTGGCGGAGCTTCTCTGCCTGAACGGCGACGTCACGCTTTTCGACGGCTTTTCTTACGAGTCGTACCAAGAAAGTGCGATTTCCGACTACGATCAAAGACATCTATGTGCGGTCGGTGTCGAGCGCTTTGTGCGGTACAAGCTCAGTCAGCTCCCCGAAGTACGCTCGATTATTCGCGCCGACAAAATACGCCAAATACTACTTGTTCGCGGCCTCACTGCGGCCACCGAGCCACTCCTTCCGGCAATCGAACGGGAACCGTGGTACGAAGATGAATCCGGTATTGACGAGACGCTTTCGGTGTAATTCTTCCGCTGACCGTGCTATAATTTTTGGTCGCGATGCCAGCAGAAGTTAGCGAGGCACGCAGGAGGACGAGTTTGCTCACGAATAAGAAGGTGCGACGATCGGAAGAAATGCGCCTATTCTCCGGTACCGGAAACCCCGAGCTCAGTGCTGCTATCGCCAAACAATTAGGAATTCCGCTCGGCGACCTGAAAATCTCGCGGTTTGCCGACGGTGAGACATACGTTAAATTTAATGAAAGTGTCCGTGGAACGGATACATTCATTCTGCAGCCGACATGTCCGCCAGTCGATCAGAACCTGGTCGAGCTCCTCATTATGATCGATGCACTTCGTCGCGCATCGGCCGATAGAATTACGGCAGTTCTTCCTTATTATGGATATGCTCGGCAAGAAAAAAAGGATCGTCCCCGGGAAGCGATTACCGCAAAGTTAATCGCCGATGTGATCACTGCGGCGGGTGCCGACCGGGTCATTGCACTCGATCTGCACGCCGATGCCATCCAGGGATTCTTTAACATTCCGCTCGATCATCTCAATGCTACCAACATGTATGCCGAATATTTTCGGCGCAAAAACTTAAAGGATCTGGTGATTGTTTCGCCGGATGAGGGACGAGTGAAGAAGGCTCGGAAGCTTGTGTCCCTGCTGAACGCACCTTTGGCGGTCGGTTACAAACACCACCCAGAGCACCAGGTCACCGAGATTACCGACATTGCCGGGGATGTTCGCGGCAAGACTCCGATGATTGTTGAAGACATGATTACCACGGGCGGCAGTATTATCGAGTGCGTTAACTCGCTCCTCGAAAATGGCGCAAAGCCCGAGATTTATGTCGCAGCAACCCACGGTGTTCTCGCCGGTTCTGCAGTGGATCGGCTGCAGAATCACGAAGCCATCGCCGAAGTTGTTATTACCGACAGCGTTCCCCTCCCTCCCGAAAAGCATCGATCGAAGATTACCGTCGTCAGCGTCGCAAGCCTGCTGGCGGAGGCAATCAGGCGGGTCAACCAGGACGAGTCTGTTACGAGCCTTTTTGATTGACGACTCGTCAATTTCGAACTTTACCGACGCTATTGTTCACATTTTCTCATTGATTGCATTTATAACTCATGGCACTTTACGATTTTCACACGCACAGTTTTTTTTCTGACGGGGAGCTTTTGCCGACAGAGCTAATCCGCCGAGCGATAGTCAAAGGATATTCGGCCATCGCCATCACCGATCATGCTTCGGCGTCCAATTTTCAGTCCATCATCGAACAGGTTCGCCGAGATTCCGATCTTGTGAAGCAGGAGTGGAAGTTTAATGTTCTGGTTGGTGTGGAACTGACTCACTGCCCAGCCCGCAGCATCAGCCGACTGGCGGCAGAAGCCAAAGAAGCCGGAGCGGATATTGTGGTGGTTCATGGAGAGACACTTGTGGAACCGGTGCCACCGGGCACAAATGCGGCAAGTGTGGAGTGCGGCGATGTTGATATACTGGCGCATCCGGGATTGATTACCAAAAAGCAGGCCGCACTCGCACGCGAAAATGGTGTTTTTCTCGAGCTGACCTCTCGGCGAGGACACTGCCTGGGCAACGGAAATACCGTTGTCATGGCGCGAGAAACCGGTGCAAAGCTGCTGATCAATAGCGACACGCACAGTCCGGGTGACCTTCATACCGAAAGCTTCGCCAAGTCGATTGGTCTAGGGGCCGGATTGACCTCCGTTGAGCTTTCCCATGTCCTTGAGCGCAATCCTTTGGAACTTCTTCAGCGAGTTGTTGCGAGGACAAATCGCTAGGTTTTTCATGCCCTGTCAATAAATAGGCATAACAAAATTATCTCAGTTCTCGACTGTTTCAGGAGCATTTGATCGTCATCTGTTGTTCAAATAACTGTGCGGTGGAATTTATCGCGCAGTCGGCCTTTCCGTCATAGGACGGCCGAAGAACGAGGAAAGCAAATGCCTAGTCAAAGGCTGATCAGTCAGCTATCGGAAATTGCCGAGCGGAGGCTTGGCGGTAACCTACGACTTCTTGGGATCTACGGCAGTGGAGCCGACAATCCGGAAACTGCATCAGATCTCGATTTTGTTCTCGTCGTCGATTTCGTCGAGAACTGTGTCACTTTCGCAACTCGCGATTGCCGAGACCTCTATCCTTCTGTCCAGTTCTTTGTACTCAGCGCAAATGAGTACGCCGTTCTTCCCCGCTTCTACCGCTTCCAGATCGCCTTCGCTAAAAAGCTTGTTGGTGATCTCAGCTTGCCCGTGCCATTACGAGAGGACGCTATCGAGTCGATTGAACACGGATTTGTGGATTCGTTGCGTACGCTTCGGCAGCAGTTTAAACGCCGTGAATGGACAATTGCCGATGACTGGGCGAGGCAAACCTGGTGGAATCTCAAAAGCTTCAAGTACGCTCTGCTGGATACCTGCTGGCTGATTCGCGGTACAAGAACACGTGATCCGGAAACTGCGTCACTAATACTTCTCAGTGAAGGACTGGACAACGCCGCCGCCGCAGTGGTCGATTGGCCCAGGTCACTCGAAATTGCAGCCGCTCAGCTCTCAAAAGACCCGCTCACTTGGATAGTCCGCTGGGAAGCCAAAATCAACGCTGCCTACGCCGAAGTCCGCCCCTATCTGGCCAGTAAATAACGCATGAGAGAGTGCAAACCGGAGTGACCGCTTAAAAGGCAAGTTATCAAAAATGAAGACTCTCTCAGCGGTGATTGCGGATAAGATCTCACGACCTCATCGCCGGCGTGCTATACGCAATGCCCCGCTGCTGGTAATTCCGTTTCATGTCCTTAACTCAAGGGTAGATTGTCCTTCTGGATAAATGCAGTTGATAGTCGGTCCACGGGATAGGAGAGAGCCATGTCAACGAGAGTTCTTGGATATTTCGACACGAGTGAAGCGGCGATTAAAGGTGAGATTCTGCTTCAGCACGCTGGGTTTCCTGCTTCCGATGTCGTTCTTCAGTCGTCCACGGACAAAGGCGCGGCCAATACGTTCCACTACGTAGAGAGCCTGGCTAACGGTCAATCGTTGCTTGTTGTGACTGTTATGAGCAATGACGACGAGGAGAAGGCGATCCAGATTTTACGCGAGAGCGAGGCAGTTAAGATCGACGAGGTTGAGACGCGGGCTCACTCTGGCGGCTAGACACCCTCTGAAACTCGTTTGACAACCTTCCCCCTGCAAGGTAAACTCTGTCAACAAATTATGGACAAAGTTGACCAGCTTTATCGTATGCGCCACACGGCGTCACATGTGCTTGCCCAGGCCGTTGTCGAGGTCTTCCCCAATGCAAAACTTGCAATTGGGCCGCCGATCGACGACGGCTTTTATTATGATTTTGATCTCCCTCGTTCGCTAACTCCGGAAGACCTGAGCGACATTGAAAAGCGAATGCGCCGCATTGCCAAACAAGGACTGCCTTTGACTCGGTCAGAACGGTCTCGTGAGGATGCGGTTGCCTACCTAGCAAGTAAAGATCAACCTTATAAGGTCGAGCTAGTCAACGATCTTCCGGAAGGTGAGACGATATCGTTCTACACGCAGGGCGACTTTACCGATCTGTGCCGTGGGCCGCATGTCGAAAACACTGGCGAAATTGGGGCCTTTAAACTGGATAAGATTGCCGGGGCTTATTGGCGCGGCGATGAAAAGCGGCCACAACTCCAGCGCATCTATGGCATTCTCTTTCCGACACAAGAGGAAGTCGATGCCTACTATGTTCGGCTAGAAGAGGCGAAAAAGCGCGACCATCGCGTTCTCGGCAAACAGCTTGGCCTCTTTATGAACTCACCAATCATTGGCCCGGGTCTGCCGCTCTGGCTTCCGAAGGGTGCTACCGTTCGACGAGTCTTAGAGCGCTACATTACGGATTTAGAGCTTGAAAGCGGCTACCAACATGTGTATACACCTTCGCTTGCCAAGCCTGAACTTTATAAGATCTCTGGCCACTGGGAGCACTATCGTGAGAGCATGTTCCCAGTCATGTCGATTGACAGTGAAGAATTCGTTCTTCGACCAATGAACTGTCCGCACCACATACAGATCTATGCGAACGACCAGCACTCCTATCGAGATTTGCCGGTCCGAATTGCCGAACTTGCGACTCAGTATCGATACGAAAAGTCCGGCGAACTCTCGGGATTATCGCGTGTCCGGGCGATGTGCCTGAATGATGCCCATATCTTCTGTACTCCCGCGCAGGTCAAGGAAGAGATCAAAAAAGTCGTCGAGATGGTGCAAGCGGCCTATCGTAAACTAAACATTACCGACTACAGCTATCGTCTTAGCCTGCACGATGCCAGCAACACCGAAAAGTATGTTTCCAAAGTTGGACTATGGGACAGAGCCGAAAACCAACTGCGTGAGGTTTTCGCCGAGCTGGATTTGCCGTACTATGAGGCTGTTGGCGAAGCGGCGTTCTACGGGCCGAAGATCGATATTCAGCTCAGAAACGTTTTGGGCAAAGAGGAAACGGTTTCGACAATACAGGTGGACTGGCATCTTCCTGAGCAGTTCAAGCTGGAGTACATTGGCGAGGACGGCAAAACGCACCAGCCCGTAATGATCCACCGAGGCGTTATCAGCACAATGGAACGTATGGTATCCTACCTCATCGAACTGTACGCTGGCGCATTTCCCCTCTGGCTGGCACCTGTTCAGGCCATTTTGCTGCCGATTGCCGATCGGCATGTAGAGTATGCAAACTCGGTGGCTGCAACGCTCAAAAAGTTGGGCTACCGCGTCGAAGTCGATGCAACGAGCGAGCGTGTCGGAAAGAAAGTGGCTACAGCAGAGTCGCAAAAGATCCCATACATGCTCGTTGTGGGCGATCGCGACGCTGCTGCTGGCAATGTTTCTGTTCGCAAACGGGGCCAGCAGGACCTCGGCGCAATACCAGTTGCCGAATTTTTGGAAATTTTAAAATTAGAACTAGATCAGTAGATAGGAACTTCGAGACCATTGCAACCAGCAAAAAGACTTTCACTCATACCCCCTTACCTCTTCGGAGAAATTGCCGCGCTTAAGCGGCAGGCGATTGCCGAAGGCAGAGATCTGATAGACCTCGGAATCGGAGACCCAGACCAGCCCACCCCGGGAGACGTCATCGAAAAGCTTGGCGAATTTTCGCACGATCCATCGACTCACTGCTACGATGAATCTGCGAGCGGCCGTATAGAGTTTCTTGACGAATCTGCGCAATGGTTTAAATCCCGATTCGGTGTCGATCTAGATGTCAAAACAGAGATGCTGGAGCTGATAGGCTCGAAAGAGGGGCTAGCACACATCGTTTGGGCCACTATCGATGCGGGAGATATCGCTCTCGTCCCGGATCCCGGCTATACAGTTGTAAAGGTGAATACACTGCTCGCCGGTGGTACTCCTTTTGAGTTTCCTCTTCTACCAGAAAACGGTTTCCTTCCGCAGCTTGAGAATATCCCGGCCGATATTGCTGAGAAGGCGAAGATAATCTATCTCAACTATCCGAATAATCCGACAGGGGCAGTAGCCACCAGAGAGTTCTTTGAAGAAGCTGTGCGCTGGGCGAAGAAGTACGATGTGTTGATCGTCCACGACTGTGCCTATTCGGAAGTTAATTTTGACGGCTACAAAGCGCCGAGCATCCTCGAAGTAGAAGGCGCAAAAGATGTTGCCATCGAGTTTCATTCGCTTTCAAAAACCTTCAACATGACCGGATGGAGGATCGGATTTGCAGCCGGAGGCGCGGCCGCTATCAAAGCACTCAACACGTTGAAGTCGAATGTCGACAGCAAACAGTTTGCCGCCATTGCCCTTACCGCTGGCTGGGCACTGAATAATGCGTCGAATAAAGCTGCGCTTGAGCTGATTAAAAGACGCCGCGATATTCTGGTGGACGGCCTCAATTCACTCGGCTGGAAGCTCGATAAGCCGAAGGCAACATTCTATGTCTGGGCACCCGTCCCGCCTGGTTATACCAGTGTAACGTTTGCTAAAACACTACTTGAGGACGCCAATGTGCTCGCGATCCCTGGCCTCGGATACGGACCGCATGGTGACGGTTTTATCCGTATGTCTTTGACCGTCAACGGCGACCATAGCGGCGAACGACTTGCCGAGGCCGTCAAGCGAATCGCCGCCGGCGTGAAGATAAACTGGTAATCGAACCTGTGCAGTGGTGTTTCAGGTTTAACATGTGGGATAAGGAATGCCAATATTGGGTAAATGGTACAGAGCGGCGTAAGTTGATATTCAAGTTATAACTTTCAAATATGATGATAGCCTAAGTCTTTCGCAGTTCTTTAAAGAATACCAAAGATGCCTTCCGCCGACATGTATACTACAAAGCAACAAGAGCGAGCAATCCTTGTCTCGCTCTCAATTGCTGGTGGAGACGACGATGCGGCGATCCGTCTTGAGGAGTTGCGCGAACTAGCTTCTACCGCCGGTGCCACCGTCATTGCTGAACACCAACAGTCGCGCCGTGCGGCGGATATGGCCACATACATTGGCCCTGGTAAAACAGAAGAGCTCGCGAAGGAGATCAAAGCGAGCAAGGTGGATGTCGTCATTTTTGATGATGAGTTGACTCCAACTCAGCAGCGCAACCTGCAGTCTGCCTTCGAAACACCGGTACTCGATCGCACTCAACTAATCCTCGACATTTTCGCCCAGCGTGCGCGAACTCGCGAGGGACGACTGCAAGTCGAGCTTGCCCAGCTAATCTATCTTCTGCCGCGACTCTCCGCACAGTATACGAAGTTTGAACGGCAGCAAGGTGGGATTGGTGGAAGAGGGCCCGGGGAAACGAAGCTCGAGACCGACCGCCGTAAAGTGCGCGACCGGATCAATGAGCTCGGGCGCGAAATTGACGAGATTAAGGAACAGCGTAAACAGCAAAGGGTTTTTCGAAGGAGAATGCCGTTTCCGACCTGCGCGCTCGTCGGCTATACGTCCGCCGGTAAGTCCACTCTGTTAAACCTTTTGTCCGGCGCGGATGTACTTGCCGATGCCAAGCTCTTTTCAACTCTCGACCCAACTACCCGGAGAGTCATTCTTCCCGAAGGTTGGTCGGTTCTAATGACCGATACGGTTGGCTTTATCAAACATCTTCCTCATCTTTTGATTGCATCGTTTCGAGCCACATTGGAAGAGGTGCTGGAAGCCGATTTCTTAATCCACGTTGTCGATGCAAGTCATCCCGAATTTGCTCGTCAGATGTCGGCCGTCGCTGAGGTTCTTCATGAAATAGGCGTCCACGAACGGCCTGTCATTACGGTTTACAACAAGGCGGATCTGGTGAGAGACAAGTTTTTTCTCACTGAACTTGTTGCCCACACACCAAATTCCTGCGCCATTTCTGCCGGTAATCGACAGGGCATTTCGTTCCTTACAGATTGCTTCACCGCGACCATTCGATCTCTACTGGTTCCGGTGCAGGTTGCCGTTCCATACGATCGAAGTGAACTCGTCGCGCAGTGCTACGAAAATGGCAAAGTACACGATGTCAACTATGAACCCGAATTTATTCGTGTGACGGCGGATGTAACAAAAGATCTTGCTGGAAGGTTGGAGCAGTTCGTATTAAATGCCGATAATGCATTTTATAAAGCTCTTTCAACCCCGACAAAGGTGTCAAGTTATTCTGAAATAGACGATTGATATGATGCCGGTCAAACAGTTCACAAGGATTATGAAGCGATCAGATAGAGGGCAGGACGATATCCTTTCGTCCGCTCCCAATATGAACGTGTCAGCACGTCCCAGGAAACGTGGCTACGCGGCGGATGAAGTCAGGGATCTCAATTTGTCTCCGGTAATTGCGGTATTGGTTACAATCGCGTTGCTTGGTTTCAGCGCTTGGGGCACACGTTGGCTAGAGATCATTACCGCTGACCCACGCCCATTCACGCTATTTTTTCTCATTCCTGTAGCGTTTGGGGCGGCGTACTTCGGCATCCGGGGCGGCATTGTGACCGCGTTAATCTCTCTCGTTATTGCCCGTCTCTTCCTTTTCCCACAAACACGGAACGTCTTTCTTCTTTCGACAGTGAGTGATTATGTCGAAGTCGGTGCGCTCTCATTTGGCACATTGACGGTAGCAGTTGTCATTGGGAGACTGCGTTCTGTTTTGGTTAAGCTGCGTCAGGCCAATACGGACTTGCGTGACAGCGAGCAGCGTCGCCAGAACTTTAGCCGTGAGGTGCTGCTGGCGGTCACAGGCGGAGTTCTAGAGCTCTGCACAGAGCAGGAGATCAAAGAAAAGCTTCCAGGCGAGTCCGACATCACCGTCGTCCTGCGCGAACCGATCGATGCATCGACTTTGCGCCATTTAATCATCGGAGAGATGAAAGACCGTGAGATAACAACCGTTCGAATCGACGATCTATGCACAGCTGCTACGGAGGCGGCAACTAATGCGATTAAGCATGGAAATGGTGGACGGGCGCTTGTTTGGTTCAGCCCATCAGAGGTATCGGTGTTAATTGAAGACAATGGTCCGGGAATCTCTCCTTCGGAGCTTGCGAGGGCCACTTTGGAGCGGGGATTTTCCACCCGTGTCTCCCTCGGAATGGGCTACTATATGATGATCGAGTCGGTCGACAGAATGGCCTTAAGCACATCGTCGGGTGGAACATGGATACTGCTCACTGTCAGTGGATCGGAAAAATCGACGATCGAGCAGAACATCCTCGACCATTACACCACCAACTAACTGCTTATTTAGCGCCGTCGTCTCAGATAGGATGCCGGTATGCGCAGCGCTTCACGGTATTTGACGATCGTTCTACGTGCAAGCACAATCCCAATCTCGTTCAACTCATTGCGCAAAGCTTCGTCACTGAGTGGATGTTCTGGGCTCTCGTCGGCTATGAGAGTCGCGATCGCTTCTTTAGCCGAACCAGCAGACGCAAAGAACGAGTCGAACGACAAGACTTCCTGACTGGGCATCTGCACATACTTATGCAGCAGCGCTCGGCTCACCGTCGATTCGTGAAGACCTGTTCTTCTGGCAAGCTCGGTACGGGTCAGTGGGAGAAGAAATGAACGCGATCCGGTTTCCACAAATCCTTGTTGTGCCTCAATGAGGCATCTGGTAATTTTTTCAATGGTCTTTTGACGTTGCTGCAGGTTCTTCAGAAAGACATCGGCTCGTTCCACATACTGCACTATATGGCGACGCTCTTGCAAAGAGAGGCGAGGGATTTTCTTGTCACCGGAATCGTGAGCCGCAGACTTAATCTGGTCGTACAATCGACGGTAACGCGCAGAGACATTTAAGCCGGGATACTGCAGGCTGGCAATTTCGATTTCAAATCCAGTGACCGTTCGGCGAATGACGACGTCGGGACGGATCGTCTCGCTTCGCGTATCGGGTTTATACTCCCAGGGCTGACGGTATCGGCCGGCCGGATCTGGGCTAAGCTCGTTTTGTATAAATTTGACTGCTTCTTCTACCGCTTCCCGTGTCGTTTTCAGCTTTCGAGCCGTCTGGTCGTAGCGACGCTGGGCGAGACTATCCCAGTACTGATCCACCAGCTTCGTCGCGAGCGGATGGCCGCGACCTTCGGTCTCAAGATGTTTGAGCTGCAGCAAGAGGCAGTCCCGCAGATCACGGGCACCGATACCCGGCGGGTCGCAGCTTTGCAGGAGATGTATGGCTTTATCGAGAATTTCGTTGTCGATGTTGAGAACCGCAAGAACCTCTACCTCATCGTATTTCAACCATCCTCGATCGTCAATGCAGTTAACCAGGTACTCAGCGGTACTGAGGATTGGGCCGGCGCTCGCCATACTGCGAAGGCCCGAAAGAAGGTGGTCTCTTAAGTTAGTGGTGGACGGTTTGAGCGTGATCGGATCAAAGTGATCATCAAAATCGACTTGAGCGGTATAGTCGACATATTCGTCGTCGTTTCTATTGCTGCCCACTTCCGGATCTGATCCGTTGTCGGGTTGCGTACTTTGGATTTCCGCTGGGGATACAAAAGAACCGTCAGCCTGGTTGCGCCGAGGGCAGTTAGCGCAGAGCCCAATCGCTTTTGGGCAGTCGACACAACCGTCAGTGGAGACATCGGCTGTTTCCAGCGCGGGATTCTCCATAAGTTCCCGTTCGATTGCCTGCACAAGTTCCTGAGTCGAGCACTGTAGTATCTCGCTCGCCTGAATCAGGTGCGGTGCGATTTTTTGCGATTGTAGAAGACTTTGTGCTTGTTCTTGAGAAACCTGCATCAGACCGATCCATCCCTGCGTTACTGAGGCCAACAGAAAATATGCGATAAATCGCACAATATCTTGCTTGCTTGGCCAATAGCGCGCACAATCCAAAATGCGGACAGTGACTGCTCAGTTCATGATTATCGGCTAGTTGTGGCCAAATACGGAGGTAGTTGAGCCCCTAAGAAATCGACTCCGCCTATTGACACACATGTACATCCGTGAAGTCGTTTAGCATTTTGCAGCTAGTCGACCCCGAGCTT
>Ga0116229_10013629_pt1 | contig 11453 bp, 8 predicted proteins | sample S1TSphgellanicum_3_FD_87313 | JGI IMG/M metagenome (GOLD analysis project Ga0116229, IMG submission 87313) | Host-associated microbial communities from peat moss isolated from Minnesota, USA - S1T2_Fc - Sphagnum magellanicum MG | ecosystem: Host-associated > Plants > Peat moss > Unclassified... | reverse complement strand
CCAAACTTGGGCTTCTGCTGCTGTGTTCCTTACTTTATCTGTACCTTTAATGCATTCTGTCAATGTCCAAGTTCCACACTCCATGTGACCAGTGCTTCTTGAAGGAAATCACTTATGCAGCGTAGTGGCTATCACTCAGAAAAAGATGTAAAAAAATGGCAATCATCCCTATAAAGATTTCACTAAGTCTCGTTATAAGCGAGATATGAAGTATAAACATTCAATCATCCTTCTAAAATTCCCTGTGCACACCCAAAAGTAACCATAGAAATCTAGCAATTTCAGAAAAAATATAATTCCAAAAACTTAAACCCAATTTCAATATATTAAAATTTGATGCGACCACCTTAATTTTCATGATTTTCAAAAATATTTATTATTTTTCAACATGAAATACCTTACTATGTGGGTATGGGAATTAGACAGGCACTGGGGATGCCTTTCAAGTTTCAGTTTTCTTTTAATTTTTTGATTGAGCCATTATGATTGGCTGAACCCAAAAGAGAAAACCTCACATTTTGACAGTCGCCCAATATAAAATTTTCTATCCTAGATGGGTTGTAGATTTTTTTCCAAAATCTTATTTTGTATTGATAACTTTTATGAATGTAATATCTAAATGTGGCAACTTTTAACAATTTCCCCTGGAAAGATGGAAAAATTTGCAAAAAAAATCCCAAAAAGACCTATGTAGCATTTGCATTTGATTTCTTTTTTCATTGCCACAATGCAAAATTCACCCAAAACAAACCATTGACCATGACCCTCCCAAACTCTCAATTACCCAACTGCACTTTTGGTACCACCAGAAACCCCTCCATGAGACACAGGGTACACATTTGTCATTTCACAATTTTTGAACCAACAGAGCAAAAGTTATTCCATTTAAAGTGATTCTTGTCTTCACAATTTTTAAAAAATTTAACAATGATTTTTTCACAAATTAACCTAGCAAAGTTCCATGTGAACTTTGGAGTTAAGCCCCTGATAGTATTAAGGCAGAAGGTTTTAAGTTTGAACCATATACATGGGTTGATTACAAATTATCTGAATTTGATTAGCAATGCACTTTTTTTGAGACCTGGCCCTCCGCCTTTGCTGAACTCATTTGATAAATTGTTGTTTCATGTTGACAGGACCTTTGTAAAAATGTGTTGGTGTGTGTTTTAAGGGCACTTGTCAGAATCCCTCAAGTAACCATTGAACATCACTAGCTGTGTAGCAGCCAGGATGTGGCCCCTGTTGTGGACTGTGCATTTTAATGAAAATTTGTGGCAAACTGACAGCCCCAGGGATGGGCAATGCTTGCTCTGTAACCTTTTGTAGCTTCCTTTGTTTGACAAATGTTAACTAATATTTCAGTTCCAGACAGTCATTCATTGGCAAACATGAATGAAGTACATCAATCCATCTGATCTGATGGATTGTATCAGAAACAATGCACCTCTGAGTTTTGTATGATGCAAATTGAAGAAATTGGGAAATGTGAGAGGCAACTACAAGTAGTTTACCAGTACCTGGAATTAGCCAGTTCGGAGCAGGCTGGTTTTTTTTGGGGTAAAAAATCACCAAAAGGTCACACTGCCAAAATTGTCTAGTGAAAATCCTCCTTTTTCTTAAAATCAATTGGTCAGATTGTGCCCCTTTTCAAGGAGCAAGTTGTCCAAACATTGCCTACTGGCTACATTTTTAATGCTCCAAGAGAAAAGTATCATTAGTTAGGCGAATTACGACTGACTCTGTGAGGGAATATTTGTCTATACTGCAACACTTAAAAAATGGAAAGAAAGACTAGTTTGGACTCCTGTATGAAAACCCACATGCTTGTCAATGTCCATGGGTTCCAAGTTCTGAGCCAATTAATGTTCAAATCTCTCAGAGTCCATGATGGGTAGGATCCTCAACAGGCTTTTTTTTTTTGGCCCATTTGGTGATGGAGTACTAGTGGCCATTATCCTAAAAGGTATCTAGCATCCATGGAAATAATAAAAAACTGGACAGAAAAAGCTGACTTCAAACCAGGAACCTGTTTACTTATGGTCTTATGGTGTTTTGTTCCACCTTTGTATTTTCTTGACTCATGATTTTTTTGAGGTGGCTCCAGGTGCTGCCTTCCCCCCATGGGGCTTCCCCTCATGAAGTTGAAGGTACTCTTAGGGGGTCTTTATCTTGTCTCTGGCCAAGAAGGTGTCACATTCAAAAACATTTTACAATTTTGGGGCTTTAGCCCAAAACAAAAGCTACATGTCCTTTTCATAACAAAAAAAAAGGGTAGCCTAACCTTTGTATCATACATAAGCCACGCCACCACCCACCTGAGCTTTAAGCTTTTGTCAATAACAGGACCTGCGTTATTTGTAAATACTGCAAGCCCTCTCCCTTAAAATTATTATATCTCTCTTCTTAACCTAATAATGTTGCAAATAGTCTTTTTTTTATTGCTCAAATAATAAATACGATAAAAAAGTGTTATATTACTATATATGATAATTTATAGGATTTCTTTTTCAGTAATGTAGGTGTTCTTTCACCCTGATTCCTAAAGCTATGCATTCACGTACCTGAGCAAGGTCTAATTTTAGAAGCTAAAGTAACCCAAGAAATGTTAAATCTTCACGTGAGGACCCTCATCTCGTGTAATAAGCATACATTATGTTAATGTCAGGTTCGGCACCCCAAGTATTAAAACAATTGTTTTTTGAAGTGTCAAAGCATTTTGACAACTCACCTTTTCTCTTGCAAGTTTTCTGCACAGGGAGAATAAGAAAATTCAGCAATTTGAAAACATAGATGTAGATAAGTTAGTAAAGAGATGAGGTTTTGAGGCAAAACAGGAAGGAGAGAACAAATAAGTAAGCAAAGAGCCTCATGGTATTTAAAAACCTTTCCCAGGACTTTCGATCCATTCACCCAAGCTAGAAATAATGGGGGGAATTTCCCATTTCTTGAGGTAGCAGAAGTCACTATCTATTTTAAAGCTTGCTTGGGGTTTTTACAGCACTCTGAAAAATAAAGAAATTTCCTCATTTCTTGAGGTGGGTAGACATCAAGATTTTCAACACTTACAGTACCTTCCACTTATTGACAAATACCTCAAATCATGGGAGGGCCTCAAGATAGACACTCCTCATTCAAAGATTGTTGCTTCCTTTTATTAGGATAATACATGGGGTATGAGGACATGAAACATTTTTGTGTTGTATTCTTATATCCCATAGCCAACTGCAGTGGTTAGCAATATACTACTATATACTACTAAGCATCTGCATGTAATCTGTCCACTTGCGAAATGGCCAAATCAAATTAGAATTATTTAGAAATTTCAAACATATCAAGGAAAATTTCCCCAAATTTTTAACAAGGAAAACTCGAATTAATATGTGTCAAATCCATCATTAACGTAAGGTGCATACCGGTGCAGGTGCTGGTTCACCCAAGGCTTGAAAACATAAGTGAGTAGACTTGGAAATAAAGTGACAATTTTTTTTTAGCTAATTAAAACAGTGCTAGCCTCTAGGGAGACACACTTTCGCTATCTGAGAAGGTGTACACTGGGGGTCACATTGAACTAACACCCACCAGTGCACCCTCAAGGATGGATGGTAAGTGATAACGAAAAAGGTTTTTTTGGGATGCCAGTTACCTTGCTAACCATGGTAGTTAGCTCAATTGCTTCTTTTTTTGGTTCACTACCTACCTACTAGTAGCTCACACGTAGCTTGTTAGTAGGTAAGTAGTCAAAACAACCCTTCCTTACCAATGTATAAACTATAAACCACCTACTTGCCTAGTAGTTATGTGTTTTGTTATCTATGTACCTAAATATTAGACCTATTTCCTAGAGAATTGGTTACCAAGGTGAAACCAAATATTAACTCAGTAATATCAGGCATCTAGTGGATGGTGAGCTGGTGGGTGTTGGTTCACTATGGCCGTATATTGGCATCTTGCACCATAGTGCTCTTGGTGAAAAAGAAGGTGCACTCCTTGATGTGTGCCAGACAAAATAGGGATAAAGAAGGTGAAAGTTGACATCTTGCAGGTGGTCTTGGCAGGAAAGAGGGTGCAACCCTTCAATTTGTACCAGGCAAGAGAGGGACAAAGAAAGTGTACACCAGTGCATCTTGCGCTGTGGTTTGGTGATTAAGAAGGTGCACTCTGCATCTGCCAGCCAAGCCAAGGCCTTTGTTAGGAATGAATGAATTGATCAAAAGAGTAGCATATGTGGGGCCATCATAAGTTGAAGAATTTAAATATTAAAAAGTCACATACGGGAAAAGCCTATACTTAAGTAATCATGAGGGGTTGCCATAAAATTTGCATTATTTCACATGAATTTGTGTTTTGAAAGACAGGGTGAATTAGACCTGGACTTATTTCATGAGGAGTTGTTACAATTCTTTCACATTTAATCCAAATATTCCAACTCAAACTTGATTTGGCAATACCTCTAGCTGCTGCACCTCTAAAGTCTATAGTTGCATTACCCCAATCTGCAACCAAATATTGAGCTAGATGAAAGCTGGTTGTCTCATTAAATAACACCTTTTTCATTACCCAATAGTAAAATTTGATGAATTTTGAGCTATGCAACCGAGCCTATTCCACCTAGGAACGTGGTGAGCCACTAGGGCAAATAGTTGTTTGGTGAGGGGTTAGGGGTTCTTGCCAGTGTTGGCAAGTTCTCCAATTTTAAAGGTTAAAATGAGAGGTTCAGGTTCTTTTGACCCAAACCTGAACCCAATCCTTTCTAGACGGAACTGGAACTAGGAGCAAATAATGGGATTAACCTTTTACAATAACTGAAATCAAATCTAGACCTTTGAATTTTATTTTTTCCAAATAGGGCAAGTTCTTTGAGTAAGATAGTTGATTTTTTTTAAAACTAGAAGTAGGCTGAATTTTGTAATTTTGTAGGTAGGCAGTCCAATCTAATTTGCTATAAAACTAATTGATATTTTCCCAAATCCAGGTTTTAATTTTTCGTAGAATTCAATACCTATACAATTTCTAGCCTTGGATAATGTGTAATGTGTACATGGAATCAGACATTGTTTTTGAATTGGGGCCAAAGGTCCTTGATTTTGAAAAATAGTGCCAAAATTAGAATTGTGAGTTTTGAAATTCAAAGAACTAGGTGCAAACCTAGACTTGAAGAAAGTTTGACATGAAGAAATAGGAAAAAATTTCTAAATACATGGATCAAAGGTTCTTTGAAAAGCAAAGACTCGAACAAACTAGTTCTTCCCAAGGTTTTTGCTTTTGGTGATCATTCAAAAGAAAACTTAATCAAATTTGATTACATGTCATAGAGCAAAGTGGATTTTTTTGGAAACCCACTATATTTTGTCTCCATTTTAGAAGCATAGTCTACATATGACAAATTCAACTTTTTTTCCTTCAAAATATTTTCACTTGGTGCCATTTTTTCCCCCAAACAAACCTTTGGAGATATGCAACCATTTCTTTTTGGTTGCCAAGTGGTTTGCCCCTTGAAGAATTTACTAATCCTTATATTGCCTCTTCCAAAGCATAAAAAAACCGAAGTGAAATTTTTATAACTTATGTGGAGGACACAATATCAAAGGAAAATTTTCTTTCAATTTTGCAAGGTGTTTCAAAATAGGGAATACTCACTTTGGCATTTTTCAAAATGTCCCCCATTTTTTCTCTTTTTTCAATGATACCTAGAAAGTTCTTATGAACTATCATGAAGTAATTCAAAATTTGAAAGGTTTTTACTAATTTTAAGATAGCATTATGACAAAAGCTCCCAAGACCCCTTCCTCATGTACTACTAAAACTACACATAAAAAATTTGAAATTGGAACAACAACTAACATCAATTGGAAGTTTGGATTTTACATAAGTTGATTAGAACAATTTTTTGTCAAAGAAAATTGAATTAAACAAACAAGAATTTGTAAGGAAAGAATTGTGACTTGTCACTATGGATTTTGAATTCATTTTTTGAATATTTCATGATTTTTTATTTTAATTATTGTTGGTTTGAATTTTCCATAAGTGGTAAAACTAACGCACTCCCAAGCTTCTTAATGGACTGAAGTGTGAGTCCAAACTAAAGATAGCGGAAAAAGCAAGGAGTCGGGGCATGTTCTTTGGCTCGCAACATTTTGAAGGGTAGAATGGCGTGCTAGAACTTCGGGATGGGACTAGGAAGAGTGACAAGCATCAACTACTCACACGGACCTGCAAAAAAACCAACACAAGGTGGTTAGTGCATAGTTTGAGCACTTTTGGTGTTAAGACGAGCCACGAGCAAATTCGAACTCACAAGACTCATCACGACCCGGACTTGGGGGAAGCCATCACCTTCCCCCTTATAGTATACTTTGTGCCACTCCACAAGGCCCATATCCAAATGGCATTTTTGTCTCGGGATTCCCAAGTGGGAGTCTCAAAATTGTCAAAGTTGAGACTCCCGCGACTTTGAAGCCCCATAACTTTGTGTGCAAGCCTTCGATCGAAATGAGGTCTGAAACAAAATTGTAGCCCTTGTTGCAAGCTTTTCAACGGTATGTGGCACGCAACTTGCACACAAGGAAATTGGGTCGATTCTCGACTTTTAGAAGTCAGGAGTCAAACTGCCAGATTGATTCCTAGCCCTTCTTTTGGCCATAACTTGTGTTTCAGATGTCCAAATGGGTGATGCGAGCCCATTTTAGACATCTACGTTTCAATATCCTTCTAATGGTATAATGAACTCCTCAAGCCATTGGGTTTTGACCCTTGCAATCACTCTTTGAACATTCGGGAGTCTAGTGGGACTCTAATTCCCAAAGTGGAAACTCTTTTGGGAGTGCGAAGGTTCATTCCCTCACACTTTCCTTCACTCCTGGGTTTCCCTCTTGGCCAACAACCTTGCAAGCGCTTGCCTTGGTCGCGAGCCCAAGGCTAAGGTGGCGACAAAAACCGTTACATGATAAGGTGTTTGTTTTGAAATGTGAATGAAGAAGAACCAACAAGAACATAATGTTTACCATATAATTAAGTTTTTACAATAGAAATTATGTATATAATATATATGTACACTTAAGAAACAACGAAAGCATTATGATGTGTTGTGTTTATTTCCCCTATTCTTTTCATGCTTTGAAGTTTGGGGTATTACCCACATGATTCAACTCTAATTGAATTGGATTATTGCTACTTCACGGTTTCACTCTTTTGAAAGATGTTTTTGATGTTTCCATGTTCTTGAATGATACACCCAAATTTAAACTCAATGGGATGTAATAATAGTTTAATTGCAAAATTATGAAATTGTTAATGACCATCAAGGATGAAACTAATGCAATTTGATTGTCACTAAGACTTTCACACTTTAAGAAATGGTTGCATGTTAGGTGTTCCCAAGATGTTTCTAATTGATTGGTTATTTATTATGGGTAACATCCACCATGATTTCCCAATACAAAAGTTTAATGAATCAACAACAACTATTTGCAAATTGATTTTGCCATACATGAATATATATTATAAGTTGGGTACAACAAACTAATTGGGGAGACCAACATGGGGAAGACACCACAAAAGTTCCATATAGATAGGACTATTGTGTTGTGTCAAGGACATTGTTTGATTTTTCAAGACGCAAGCAACATTGCTTAGAATGCATTCTTTCACGTTGTAAGGAACAAAGTTGGGACACCATGCCCATTGCATTGGGGTCAAAACCAGTGAAGGGTTTTGATGAAACTAATGTTCAAGTACTGGGTTTTTTATTTTACAAAAAACTAGCATCATGTTAGTGGAACCTTGCTAAATATAATGTCAAGAAGCCAACAATTTCTAGAATATGGCCTATGAAGAAAAATGTGGTAGTCGAGTGCAATTGCAATTGACGGAGCCAAAAACCATGTCAAATGACCGCTAAATTCCTTTGAAAATTGTTCAAAATAAAAACTGAAAAAAATAATTATGGGTTTTCATTTTAATAAAGGACATTTGAACTTGAAGAACAATTTTATCAAAAGCAATCAACTTTGTAAATATTAAGCTAAAGACTCTCTGAGTAATGCAATTTTGACGAAAAGAAATTTGAAATGATGTTAATTCATTACCCACACTCAAAAAACATTCACAATTTGAAATTTGTGGAATCTTAAACTTTTAAAAAATTAAAAATCTATTGAATAGAATTTTAAGATTTTAAGAATCCCTTACCACATGTCAATGGGGTGTAATGTACATGATATCTAAAGCAAAGTTGTATTTTATGATACAAGAAAACAAATCATAAAATAATTACAATAATTTTTTGAAATTTGAAATCAGGATAATTTTTCAAAATGAAACACAAAATTTTATAGAATTTGTACACTTTAAAAAAATTCTAGTTATTCATCAAAAGTTGATACAAAAAATGTGATGTATTGAAAAATTATATATATTTTTAATAACATATTACAAAAGGTTTCTTCCACAAAATATTTTATATGATAAAGTAAAAATGACCAAAAAAAGGACTATAGTCCTTGAGTCCTTTGTCATCATTGGTTCATTTGATTGTGATCGTATCCATTCATCGAGGAAACGGTGAATGTTCTATTAAAAGTTTAATTTCACTTTATTGTATCACGTCACATTCCATCAACAAGACAAGGACAAGGTGCAAATGTATCATGCATTAATTATGTGGAACATCATCTTGGAGGGGAACATGCACAAATTAAAATGGAAATGTAATTCATCTAATAAGCATACTTGGACTTGTCTTGCATTTGCATTGGACATGAATGTGTTTATTGTAAGGTGTTCAATCTTTTTGTGAAAATGACAAGAATCAAAGGTTTTAGAAATCCAATGAACTAGTCCCAAGATTCAACCAAATGTTCCATTTGAAACAAAAAAATAGCTATAATTGAGACCAAAGGTTCCATTTGAAATCAAAAAATTGTACGACACTAAAACCTATCTCATTGAATGTGTTAGACGATTTGACAAGTTATATTGCATTCTTGTGATGGGACAATGCAAAGTTACACTATCACTGTAATTAACAAACCTCCAAATTCACCAATGTTGATTTTGCAAATAGAGTGTGACAAGATGTCTTGGACATATTCCCATATTACTTAAAATCAAATGTGTTTTTATATGCAACTTCTAAAAATGTTGACCCTATCAACTTTGATGTGACCATACAACTTTTAAACCTTTTTCATTTTCTCCTTGTTCGTAATTTGACCATGTAACAAGGGTTTTCTATTTGATCATCTCTTAACACTTGTGTATACCCAAGTCCTTTATGTGATCCACACATCGACTATAACCTATCCCACATCACATGGGCCATAAATGGTAAGGCATTTTGTATGTTGTCATATGTTGATCCTTATGTCATAATAACTTTAAGGTGTTGTTTTCGTATGACAAAAATGTTATAGAAAAAGGATGTTCATTGTTGCTTGTTAGTGGATATATTTGTTAATGTTGAATAATACAAGAGGATGGAAGGTTGTGATTTAGTGTTTTTTTCAATTTTCTCATGTTGCACCAAAATTGGTGATCAACCAAAAAAAAAGGTTAGCCAAAATTTGTCTACAAGACAAATAGAGAAGGAGAAAATCTAGGAATCCTATTACATGTTGGTGAACCATTAGGACCTATTAGTTAAATATGAATTTCAAAAGAAGGAAGTTTGAAATCTCCCAAAATCTTCCAAAACTCTTAAGAATTTCATAATTTTTTCTTTGAAATTTGGCTATTTTTAAAGATATTTTCAAAAACGTTCCTTTAACCATTTTTTTGGGACATTTTTTTAGCAAAATGGTGAGTATTGTGCATTTCCTAGCATTTTATTTTATTTTGGTGATTTTTGCATTTTAAGCCAAAAAATCATTTTGACACATACAAAGAAGTATTGTGAAAAAATTGGCCCTAATAATTCCCTTGAATTTGAAACATATAAATAATCACCAATTTTTAACAAAAGGTCCTAGCAAGTTACCAAAATATAAGAATGTTTTTAATATTTTTACTTTCATATCTAGTCTATAGCCAAACTTGGTTAAGTCATCTTTTACATGATCACCAATTTGGTTGTAACACAATATTGAAAGTAAAAAAGCACTACTACCTACATCAGTGACATTACGTGAAATAATAAGCGCATTCAAAATCCCAAAAGGAATGGATATGGAAAATAAGGGAATTTTCAATTTTCATGTTAATTTTGTTACCTTCATTTTCCACATCAAAGTAAATTGCTGGCATCCTTGTATGGATTATTAAACATACATATTTATATTGGTTTAGATATTAAAGTTTAAATTCCTTGCCAATAATTTATTTAACCCAAATGGGCTTGTTTTCTTGTTGCCTATAAAGTTGTCATAAAATAAAATAGTGTAAAGAAGGGGATGACAAATCCTTGTATTGTGAGATATCTCATCTTAGCCATGTGTAAATTTCAACATGAGTGAGTAGGAGATCATTTCAACATGTTGGGACCATTATGCCAAGTAGAAATCAAAGTGCCCCTTGCATGAAGTTCACCTTAAACTTGGTGCATCAAAACCAAATAATTCAAAATGTAACAACTACCCGGTCACATGACCACATGATTTTCCTTCTTGACAAGGTTGTAGATTACTAAGTTTTCCATCTTTACCAATAACATAATAGAAATTTCTACAACTTTCTACAACCATGACAATAATGGTTCTCAATATTTGATCTTTTGCCGCTCCAAAAATGCAATCGAAAACAATTTTTTTGCAAGGCATAATAATTCCAGTTAAATAAGATATAGAATAGATGTTAGAAATATTTCCAAAATCGTTGATTTACATTATTAATGTATTGTTTTATTTGATTGTTGCTCAAATGACAAAAAAACATGAAGGCAAATTCGGCAATAGTAAAATGCACAGTTAATCTTTCATCCCAAGCATGGTTGAATTTCTTGAATGGGTCCTTTTAGTGTTAACCTTTTTAAAGTGTTGTTGAGTCATGTCTTTTCAACAAGGCTTCACATTCACTATTGTATACAACACCTTACCATTAGAAGTAGATTGAGGGTACCATAAAAAGCTTGGTGAACCAATTCCTTAAACCCAACTACCCCTGTTAGTAAAGTTCATGTTTAGGACCTCATTAGTTGCATTTTTGTTTTTTTTAGCTTGTTGTTGGTTATTGGTAATTCGTTTTTGATTTTTTAAAAAACTTACCGTTGGAAAAAATGCACCCAATTTTCAATATTTTTAAATATAAATTATAATCCCGTTTTCAAGGCACTTGGCTTTCACTCATTTTAGAACAATTGGTTTTCAAAACCGGTTCTCATAAATTCAATTCTCAAATTAAGAAAATAATTCTACCTACTAGAGTTTTTTTTGTAAAGTGACCTTGCTTTGACTTATTTGGGGCCCTTCTTCCATCCCTGAACCATCTTTCAAGCTCTAGTTCATTTTTATAAGTAACAATTT